>OMBK01000037.1_pt1 | contig 94172 bp, 77 predicted proteins | sample 1644881 | NCBI WGS metagenome assembly OMBK01 (sample SAMEA103958132, study PRJEB25191) | human gut metagenome | biome: human-associated habitat [ENVO:00009003]; feature: intestine environment [ENVO:2100002]; material: feces | place: Germany | collected 2013/2015
GGTGCAGAGGATAATCGTACATTTCGTGTATCAGACGATAGCTCTCCGTCATCAGCTTGACATCTGACGATTTGACCGAAAGCACTATATCGTCAAAATCAAATTCACGGAGCATTTCAACATGGCGTGAAGCACTTTCAGCCAGTGCCTGTGCGGTAGGACCGCCGTACTTGGCAAGAAGCTCACGCTCTACCGAGCCGCTGTTCACGCCTATTCTTATAGGGATATTGCGGTTGCGGCAAGCGTCCGCCACAGCCTTTACCCTGTCCTTATCCCCGATATTTCCGGGATTTATCCTTATCTTGTCAACACCTGCCGCCGCACATTCGAGCGCTATCCTGTAATCAAAATGTATGTCTGCGACAACGGGTATATTGACCGCATTTTTAAGTGCGTATATAAGTTCCGAGTTTCTCACTGCGGGCACTGCCGTGCGTATTATCTCACAGCCTGCCTTTTCAAGCTCGATTGCCTGCCTTACATTGCCCTCAACATCATCCGCAGGGATATTCAGCATCGACTGTATATATATATGCTCTCCTCCGAGAGTGAGATTTCCTACTTTAACTTTCTTCTTACTCATTTTAACCGCCTGTAATTATTCTTACAATATCATTGAATGTTACTATGACCATAAGCACCATAAGCGCAACGATACCGATAAAATGCACCATTCCCTCATGCTCCGCCTTGACAGGCTTTCCTCTGATAAGCTCTATGAAAAGGAACACAAGTCTGCCGCCGTCCATAGCGGGTATCGGCAGGAGATTTACTATGCCTATGTTTATTGCAATCAGCGCCGCCAGCGTCATAAGCGAACCCCAGCCGAAAGAAGCAACGGTGCTTACACTCTGGACAACACCGATAGGACCCGACATTTCGTTAAGGCCGTATGTGCCGTTGAGCAGATTGCCGAACGAAATCCATATCAGCCTGCCGTATGAAACAAAGTCCGCACACGCCGCCTGTATAACGTTCACAAAATTGTGCCTCTCGCCGTAAACGATAAAGTCGAGATACAGGTTGTTTTCCTCAGACGTATATCCGCTTTTATATTCATCGGCAATTGCCGTAAACGACTTTGCAAATTCTGCATCGTTCTTTTCAAGCTCCTTGAAAGCCTCTGTATAGCTGTTAGTATCTATATCGAAATATTCGGTGGGAAGTGCCGCATAGCCCTCTTTTTCACCCACCAGTTTTTTATATTCCGAAATCATTTTTGCGTAGGAACGTGACGCAAATTTAACATCGTTCAGTTCAACCGTCTGACCGTTTCTCTCAACTACAAAGTCATAGCTGTAATACTGCGAGCCTATACCCCTTGACTGTGAATTTGAAAGCTGGAACGAAATATCCATCGTTGTATAGATATTCATACCGTTGATTTTCAGTATCTTATCGTTTGCCTGAAGCACAGACGAGCTTATCGCACCCTCCTGAAATCCCGCAACGACATTGGTCGAAACGCTGTTTGAACATAAAACGGAAATAATGCAGAAGATAAATCCGAGAACGAAGTTCATAAAAGCACCTGCGGCGATTACAAGTATCCTCATCCACACAGGCCTGTTTCTGAAGCTCCTCGGGTCGTCATTTTCAACATCCTCGTCAAGCATGACCGAGCCGCCTATCGGCAGTGCCTTGAACGCAAACACGGTTTCCCCGATACGCTTTTTGAACAGCTTCGGACCCATTCCTATCGCAAATTCCTTGACCTTCATCTTGCACAGCTTTGCGACCGTGAAATGTCCGAATTCATGCACAAGTATAATCAAAAAAAACAGAAGTATTCCCAGTAAAATGTTGAGTATGTTCAAAAGTGCCTCCTTATTCTAAGCGTGGGCAATTACATATTCCCTTGCCGTGTTTTCACTGTCCAGTATATTGCCGAGCGTTACCTCTTTATGCTCCCTCACATTTTCGCAAGTGTCGGCAACAAGCTCTCCTATGCGGTAAAACGGTATCTTATCCTCAAGGAAAAGTCCGACAGCCGCTTCGTTTGCGCTGTTAAGCACAGTGCAGGCTGTACCGCCCATTGCTATCATCTTCTTTGCGTATTTAAGACACAGGAACGTTTCCTCGTCCGCTTTTTCAAACGTCATAGTGCCGACATCGAAAAGAGAAAGCCTTTTTGCCGGTGACGGTAACCTTTCGGGATAGGTCAGCGCAAACTGTATCGGTATTCTCATATCGGGTACGCCCATCTGACCTATGACCGAGCCGTCCTCAAACTCGACCGCAGAGTGCAAAATGCTCTGTCTGTGAACAGTTACCTCCACTTTTTCAGGAGTAACTCCGAACAGCCACACCGCCTCTATAAGTTCAAGTCCCTTGTTCATAAGCGTTGCGCTGTCTGTTGTTATCTTCTGTCCCATGTTCCAGTTAGGGTGCTTCAACGCCTGTGCCTTTGTTACTGTTTTCAGCTTTTCATAGCTGTATCCGAAAAACGGACCGCCCGATGCCGTAAGCAGTATACGCTCGATACCGCTTCCTCCGCTTGCCATAAGCGACTGGAATATAGCTGAATGCTCGCTGTCTATCGGCAGTATCGGCAGGTTTTTCTCCTTTGCCTTTTTCATAACAAGCTCGCCGCCCGTAACAAGCGTTTCCTTGTTAGCAAGCGCCACCTTGTTGCCTGCGTCAAGCGCCGCAAGAGTAGGACGAAGTCCAACCATACCTACGACCGAATTCACAACGGCATCTGTTTTCAGTGATGACACCTCACACAGCCCATCCATTCCGCACAGCACCTTTATATCTGTATCGGAAAGCCGTTGCTTCATATCGCTGTAACGGTTTTCGTCATATATGCAGACGGCTTCGGGCATAAATTCACGAGCCTGCTTTTCAAGAAGTTCGGTGTTTTTTGCGGCACAAAGTGCAATCGGTTTAATGCCGTGCATACGGCATACGTCAAGCGTCTGTGTGCCTATCGAGCCTGTACTGCCGAGCAGGGCTATATTCTTTATAATACTCAATTGTTACCTCTTTATGACAAATAATGCCGAAGAGTATTCCGCTTCGGCATTGTAATATGATTATACGATTATGCTATTGGGGTTATGGGGAAGTATATCTGGAACATCATATATGCAAACGGTGCGGCAAGCAGAACACTGTCGAAACGGTCAAGAATACCGCCGTGTCCGGGTAATATATTGCCGAAATCCTTTACAGAACATTCACGCTTTACAAGTGACGCAGAAAGATCTCCGACTACGCCGAGTCCCGATATAACAAGCGCCATAACAGTGAGATACACCCAGTTCACACTGAATGTATGCACTCCGCCGTTTATTATGCTGTCGATAAGCTCATACGCAAAGCTCATTATAACCGCAAAAACGCCCGATGTTATTATACCTCCGACAAAGCCCTCCCACGTTTTCTTGGGGCTTATCGCAGGACACATCTTATGCTTGCCGAAAAACGTTCCGACAAAATATGCACCGGCATCTCCCACCCATGCGCTCACCATAGTATAAACTATAAGGAACATAGCGTGATCCGGGAATCTTGAGCGTATAAATGCTATCGAGCAGAGCGCAAGAGGTATCGTAATCGATACAAACGCAACAAGTGCGACCTGCTCAAATCGAGCCTTCTCGTGATTGAACAGCATCCCGAGGAGCATTATTACAACAAAGCCGAAGTAAATCAGCTTTACGTTGTTCCTGAGCGGTTCTATCCAGAAAATAATAGGTGTTACTGCCGCAAATATAAGGCTTACGGCTGATGTGAACTTATTCTTCAGATATTTGGTCGTAACTAACATTTCATATACCGCTATGACAGAAAAAGCCGTCATAGCAACATAGTAAAGTACCTCGTTGTTAAGTGCTATTATTAAAATACCGATCGGTATCGCTACCAGTGCGGTCACTATTCTGGTTACCATCTTGTAGTTCTTTTCCTTTCAGAAACGCATTACAGTCCGCCGAATCTTCTGTTTCTCCTTGCGTACTCGTCGCAAGCCGCAATAAGATCCTTCTTTGAAAAATCCGGCCACAGAACATCCATAAACAAAAGCTCCGCATAAGCTCCCTGCCAGATAAGGAAGTTTGAGGTTCTCTGCTCTCCGCTCGGTCTTATAATAAGATCGACAGGAGGAATGCCCTTAGTATAAAGATAATTGTCAAAATCGTCTTCCGTAAAGCCGTCAAGATCGACCTTACCCTCTTTATAATCCCTTGCAAGACGTTTTGCCGCAGTCAGTATCTCATCCTTACCGCCGTAATTGAGCGCTACAAGAACATACAGACCGTCATTATTCTTTGATATTTCTTCGATCTCGACAAGCCTTGCCTGTATGTCATCATCAAACGCAGACTTATCCCCGAGAAAGATTATCCTTGTATTCTTCTGAGCCATACTGCGTATATCGTCAAGATATTTTACAAGCAGCTTCATTATGGCGTCAACTTCATCCTTCGGACGTTTCCAGTTTTCCGTTGAAAACGCATAGAATGTGCAATATTTTATTCCGATGTCACGGCAATCCTCAACAGTGCGCCTGAATACCTTCGCACCCTGTGAATGACCCGCCTTTCTCGGAAGCCCTCTTTTTTTCGCCCACCTGCCGTTTCCGTCCATGATAAATCCGACATGGAGCGGAACACAGGTCAAAGCGTCCTTATTTAAATCAGCCAATTTGATTACCGGCAATTAAACTGTCATGATTTCTTTTTCTTTTGCACTGCAGGCAGCGTCCATTTCATCACAGTATTTATCTGTGAGCTTCTGAACATCCTTCTCGCAGTTCTTAAGATCGTCCTCGGTTATTTCGTTGTTCTTCTTCATAGCCTTGAACTTTTCCATAGCGTCACGGCGGACATTACGGACAGCTACCTTACCTTCCTCGGCGATCTTCTTTACCTGCTTGCAAAGCTCTTTTCTTCTCTCCTCTGTAAGCTGGGGGAAGGTTATGCGTATAGCCTTACCGTCGTTTGTGGGAGTAATTCCGATGTCGCTTGCAAGTATAGCCTTTTCGATAGACTTGAGAGTTGAAGCGTCCCAGGGAGTGATAACAAGCACTCTTGCCTCTGAAACGGCAACAGCCGCCATAGCGTTTATCTGCGTGGGAACACCGTAGTAGTCAACGGTCACCTTATCCAGCACTGCGGGATTTGCTCTGCCTGCACGGATTGAAGCGTATTCTGTTTCAACAGCGGCTACACACTTGCCCATCTTGTCCTTAGCGGTATTGATTACGTCTTTCATTGGTTAATTTCCTTTCGGGTATATATTATCGTTTTTATTTACCTTCAGCTTACTTGTCACTGACTACAGTACCTATCTTCTTGCCCATTACAGCATCGAAAATATTATCCGGTCTGCTCAGATCGAATACAAGGATAGGTGTCTTGTTCTCACGGCACATAGCCGCAGCGGCACTGTCCATAACCTTGAGACTCTGCACGAGTATCTGCTGATGTGTGAGCGAGTCGTACTTAACAGCATCGTCATACTTATGCGGATCCTTGTCATAGATACCGTCAACCATAGTCGCCTTGAGCAGTATATCCGCATTTATCTCTGCGGCTCTCAGTGCGGCGGCACTGTCTGTCGAGAAGAACGGGCTGCCCGTACCGCAACCGAATATCACTATTCTTCCCTTTTCAAAATGCCTTACAGCCTTCTGTCTTATATACGGCTCAGCTATCTGCTTCATATCAATGGCAGTCTGCACACGAACCTGACAGCCGAGACTTTCAAGTACATCGGCAACTGCAAGTGCGTTCATTGCTGTAGCAAGCATACCGATATGGTCAGCTCTTACTCTGTCCATATTCTCGCTTGAACGGCCTCTCCAGTAGTTGCCTCCGCCGACAACGATGCCTATCTCGGCACCAACGTCATAGCACTTCTTTATGCTCTTGCATATTTCGGTGACCGTGGGCATATCAAGACCCATCTTCTTGTCCCCTGCAAGTGCCTCACCGCTGAGCTTTAAAAGTATTCTCTTATACTTCGGTTGATTTTCGGACATATTGTTGTTTTTCCTTTCAGATAGGGTATTAAATTTTCATTAATAATCAAGAACTCTTATGCGGCCGAGCAGCTTATCTCCGAGCTTTGCAACAGCCTCGTTGCAGTCCTTTTCGCTGATAGCGGGAGTAATAAACGCAAGCTCGCCCTCCGGAGCGTCTTTTCTTGTAAGATAGCTTACCTTGCCGAACAGAGCCTCAGCCTCGTCCTTTGAAACGCCGTTTACACGGATGTAATTTTCAAGAACTATCTTGTCTGTATCCTCGATGAAGTCCTGATCACTGTCCTCCCAGTAAAGTGACTTGCTCGATGAGTTCATCTTCACAGCGATAACAACGTCTGCTACAACGGCGCTTGCTGTCGGGAACTTGCCCGCACCCTTGCCGTAGAATACAACGTCGCCCGTAGAGTCGCCTCTTACGAGTATTGCATTGAACACATCGTTAACGCCTGCAAGCTGGCTGTCCTCGTGGATAAATGCAGGGCAAACCATAACAGCTACCTTGCCGTCATCCTGTCTTGAAGCCCAGCCGATAAGCTTTATCGAGCCGCCGAAATTCTCACAGTATGCAACATCCTCAGGTGTGATCTTCGTGATACCTTCGGTATGGATATTATCGGGATAAACGTGCTTGCCGAACGAAAGAGATGCAAGTATGCAGATCTTTCTGCAAGCGTCGATACCGTCAACATCGGCAGAGGGGTTACGCTCGGCATAGCCAAGCTCCTGAGCCGTCTTTAATGCATCGTCAAATGCCATGTTGTCACGGATCATCTTTGTAAGTATAAAGTTTGTAGTACCGTTTAAGATACCTGCGATTTCATCTATGCGGTTAGCCGAAAGGCACTGGTGGAGCGGTCTTATGATCGGGATACCGCCGCCTACGCTCGCCTCAAAGAAGAAGTTTACACCCTTCTCGTGTGCGATTTTCAGAAGCTCTGCGCCCTTCTTGGCAACAAGCTCCTTGTTAGATGTTACAACGCTCTTTCCTGCAAGAAGCGATGACTTTACAAAATCGTATGAAGGCTTGATACCGCCTATAACCTCAACCACAACCGAGATTTCGGGGTCGTTCAGTATAACGTTGAAGTCCTTTACAAACTTGTCTTTATAAGGACTGTCAGGAAAATCACGCAGATCAAGAATGTACTTTATCTCTATCTCCTGACCGGCTTTCTTTAAAAGACCTTCCTTATTCTTCTCAATAACCTCGACTGTGCCTGAGCCTACGACACCGTAGCCGAGAACTGCTATTTTTGCCATTGAAAACTATCCTCCGTTTTCTTTTGTTCGATTTATACAGTTTTAAGTATATCATGATTTTTTATGCCTGTCAAGGTAAAAACACAACTGCCGCTCCTACAAAATTTTCATTGCAAAAAAGAAATTTCACACAGCTGTAAAAAAACGGCTGTGTGAAAGCATTTTTGCTTACAGTGTCAACCGCTCCTCAACGTACCTTTGTACGCCTGTCGGAGCGGTTTCCTTGTCTGCGCTTGTTTATCAACGGCTGCATCGTGTCGGAAAATACTTTTTCGACACGATGAAACCGCACAACAATGCGGTTTAAAAAATCAAATTCTTATACTGCCCTACGCAGCTTTAAAGTCTTAGCTATAAAGCCTCCGGTTTTGCTGTCTGAAGATACTCTGATAAAACATCCCTTCATATTTATGAGCTTTCTTTCTGAATAAAAGTCCACGGCAACACCTCGGACGTAACCTCCTTGCCGTTCAGAATATCAACGAGCTTCTGAGCCGCAATTCTGCCTATGTTTCTGTCCTCATAGGAAAGCGATGTTATCGTGACCGGAGAGATCCGGCTAAGATTACTGTTGTCAAAGCTGACTACGGCAACGTCCTCAGGAACACGTCTGCCGGCTGAAAGCAGGCACTTAATAAGTCCGAACGCCACCTCATCGTTATAGCATACGACCGCCGTATTATCGCCAAGCCGATTTAATACCTCCTGAGGATTATTGAAAAGCTCCTCCTTTGTTTCGGTAATATACCAGAACACATTCTCATCGGGAATTATCAGACCGTTGTGAAACAGCTCCGAAATAAAGCCTGAATACCGCTGATGACCTTGAATATCATCGCTTTTGAAAAAGCCTGCGATTTTTGTGTGACCACGCTCAATAAGATGCCTTACAAGCTCCGCACCGCCTGCCTGATTATCCGCACATACAGAATATGTGCCGCTGAGCGACGGGTAATATCCGTTGAAAAATACTACAGGTATATCCATTTCTATCAGTTTTTCGTACAAATCGAAATTAGGATTCGGCATAGCCGATTTTGTACCCTCTATCAGTATTCCGTCAACGGGATTCTTGAGTATTTCTTCAAGTATCGCACGCTCGTTGCAAACACAGTTGCGTGTTGCAGAAAGAACAGCGGTGTACTTGTTTTCGGATAATACATCATTCACTGCCCGCAGCTGACTCGGAAAAATATAGTCGCTGATGTATGTTGCAACCACAGCTATCTTCCCTGTCCTCGGATTAAGCCGCTTCGGCCGTACCACCGAGCCGCTCCCCTGACGCTTTATTATAAGATTGTCCTCTACAAGAAGCGACAACGCCTTGCGTATCGTCTGACGGCTCACATCATACTGAGCTGTCAGCATCTCCTCGGTAGGAATCGGCTGTCCCTCTTTATACAAACCGTTTTCAATATCGGTTTTAATTGCCTGTGCAACAGCTTCATATTTAGTCATAATTATCACCTCTATGCAAAGCACAAGTTCGTACAAAAGAATACAAATTTGTTCACATATATAATACAACTTTGTCCGTTGTTTGTCAAGCAGTTTTTGCTCAGCACGATATTTGTAAGTCATAAACATCTGTTTTGTGACAAATGCACAAATCGTTCCGGCAAAAATGTTCAATTTATACATTGCATTTACTTATCTTTTGTGTTACAATAAAAAAGCAATACAGACAAAACTTAAATTTGTAACAGATTTATCTGTAACTTGTCTTTTAAATTTACAGCAGAAGATATATGTCTGTTTGCAAAGATGACGAACACGGAGCTTGTTATGATTGATGACAAGACCGACATAAACAGTTTTGAGCAGCAGCTTGAATTGCTTGACACTACTGCGGCTCTCAAGAGGTGATAATATGACAATACAAGAGAAGATACAAAACGCAAAGACATATCTCGGAATCGAATTCGGTTCCACCAGAATAAAGGCAGTGCTTATAGACGACACATTCGCCCCGATTGCTTCGGGCAGTCACGAGTGGCAGAACCGCTATGAAAACGGCGTGTGGACTTATTCCCTTGATGACATCACAACAGGTTTACAGCACTGTTATGCGGCACTTACAGAGGACATACGGCAGAAGTTCGGAGTAACTCCGACTACCTACGGCGCAATTGGTATTTCCGGAATGATGCACGGTTATATGGCATTTGACAAGGACGATAACTTACTCGTTCCGTTCCGCACATGGCGTAACACTATCACAGAGCAGGCGGCATCCGAGCTGTCAGAGCTTCTTAGCTTCAACATTCCACAGCGTTGGAGCATAGCTCATCTCTATCAGGCAATACTGAACGGCGAGGAACACGTCAGACATATTGCTCATATCAATACGCTTGCAGGCTATATCCACTACCGTCTTACCGGAAAGCGACAGGTCGGCATCGGCGAAGCGTCCGGCATCTTCCCTGTGGACAGCACCGGTTACAACACAGACTACATCAAAAAGGTTGATGGGGTGCTTTCGGCAAAAGGTTTCTCAGTAAAGCTGACGGAAGTTCTCCCTTCAGTGCTTAACGCAGGCGCAAAGGAGGCGTTTCTGACCGCCGACGGCGCTAAGCTGCTCGACCCGACAGGTACACTGCAGCCGGGAGTTCCCTTATGCCCTCCCGAAGGTGACGCAGGTACGGGAATGACAGCGACCGACAGTGTGCTTCCCCGAACCGGAAACGTATCGGCAGGCACCTCGATATTCGCTATGCTTGTTCTCGACAAGCCGCTTAAGGGCTACTACCCGGAAATTGACGTAGTGACTACTCCCTGCGGCGCTCCCGTTGCTATGGTGCATTGCAACAACTGCTCCTCGGAGCTTGACGCATGGGTGAAGATATTCGGTGAATTTGCACAGCTCAGCGGTCACCCTATCGCAAAGCCCGCACTTTATGATATGCTGTATTATCACGCACTGACGGGCGACCCCGACTGCGGCAACACCGTTGTGTATAATTTCCTTTCAGGCGAGCCTGTTGCAGGAGCGGAAAACGGAAGACCGATGTATTTCCGCACTCCCGACGGAAAATTCAATCTTGCAAATCTGTTCCGTGCGGAAATATACTCTACTATGGCGGCACTGAAGCTCGGAATGGATATACTTTTTGAAAAGGAGCAGGTTTCCGTTGAAAAAATAACAGGACACGGCGGTCTGTTCAAGACAAAAGGAGTTGCACAGCAGTTCCTTGCCGACGGGCTGGGTTGTGCCGTTTCCGTTATGAAGACCGCCGGAGAGGGCGGCGCATGGGGAATGGCTCTGCTTGCGGCATATACTGTATGCGGCGGCGGAAAATCACTGTCGGAATTCCTTGACAGCGAGGTATTCGTCGGTATGGAATCCACCACGCTTCAGCCCGAAAAGAACGGTGCTGAGGGTTTTGCAGAATTTATGGAAAACTACAAACGAGGACTTGCGGCACAATACGCAGCGGCAAAGTAAGAAAGGACGCAATATGTTAGAGAAATTAAAGCAGGAGGTGCTTGAAGCCAATCTTCTGCTCCCGAAATACAACCTTGTAACGTTCACCTGGGGAAATGTTTCCGCAATTGACCGTGAGAGCGGAATGATGGTGATAAAACCCTCCGGCGTACCGTATGAGGAAATGACAGCCGAGGATATGGTGGTAGTCGAACTTGCAACAGGAAAAACAGCCGAAGGCAAGTGGAAGCCGTCCAGTGACACGCCTACTCATCTCGAGCTATATCGTTCCTTCTCAGCTATCGGAGGTGTCGTGCATACCCACAGCCGCTGGGCTACTTCGTTCGCTCAGGCAGGTGCAGGCATTCAGCCAATGGGCACAACACAGGGCGACTACTTTTATGGCGAGATACCCTGCACCCGTGCCATGACTCCCGAGGAGATTCACGGCGAGTACGAAAAGGAAACAGGAAAGGTCATAATTGAAACATTCAACAACATCGATCCTATGACTATCCCTGCGGTGCTTGTCAAAAGTCACGGTCCGTTCACCTGGGGCAAAGACGCACACGAGGCGGTACATAATTCCGTAGTGCTTGAGGAAGTCGCATTTATGAATTACCACGCACTCACTATCGCACCCACTGCAGGAAGAATGCAGCAGGAGCTTCTTGACAAGCATTATCTGCGCAAGCACGGTGCAAATGCCTATTACGGACAAGGCTGAGAGTGCTTGTAATCAGGCAGTGACGCTAAAGCAACCGACCGTTTTAAAAGAACGAAATAACATAACCGCAGGACTGCTCAGCTTTAAATGAGCAAGTCCTGCGGATTTTGTTTTTTTAAGAATAATCAAAAACTTTATATTCCTTACCGTGATGCGATTGCGGATATTCTGTTATCGCTTGACGGCGGCGGGTGCTTTGTATTACCGCATTCATAAAGGGTTTGCTTTGTGTCCTGTTGCTTTTTCTTAACTTAACTGTAACACACAGGTTTGGCTTTTCTGCCGCTCTTTTACATCTCTATTGCAAACCGACAAAATGTAATATATTTCAAAAATTCTATTGAAAAATCTAAATAAATCATATATAATAAAAATATCAAAATTTGCTAGACACTCTTCCGCATTATAAGTTGATAAAAGCATACAAGATTTGAATTATGGGGTGATAATATCAGACAATTATTCAACAAAAGCGGCATGATGATAACATTCTTTGCCGTAACGTATTTTCTTTGCGCTTTTCTCATTTCCATGTTTTTAAATTCAGTAAGCTCAGGCGTCGCAGGCAGGCTTTCGGATAATGCGGAAATAATAACAGTTAATCAGGACAACAACTCTGAAAGCGCCCTTACCTACAGCGATTTAGGCGATATACTGTCAAAGTATAAAGCTGTCGGTGCAATAAAACTCGTAACCAAATACAATTCCGGCTACGCCCTGTTTGACTACGAAAAAACATCTTCTGAAAACAGCGCACCGACCGCCGTGATAAAGCCCGAACTTGAGCCGTACTGTATGACGATAAACGGAAGAAAAACGATAAACTTCATCGGACAGAATTACACCGTCAGCAGTATCAACATATACGGAGGTAAAGACAGCGATTTCATATTGCAGTCTGATAAGCTCAGCGGCAGCACGGTGCGGTTTTCGGGACTGACACTTATAATTGACAACAAAGATAAAACGCCCTCAGTCACCGAAAGCATAAAATCAGATATAACCGGGAAAAATCCCGATACCAATATCAGAACCGATGATATATCCAAGATAGCGGGAAAAGGCAATCTCTTTACATCAGGCAATATAGTTATCATCATTGCGATATTGCTTATCGGTCTGCTTATTCTTATGAATTCGGGCGTGTTCACATGGTCATGGATAAACTCCAAGTGCTCCGAAATAATGGCTCGCCGTATATGCGGTGCAGATGATGCGGACATTAAAAAAATGATATTCATAAATTTCCTTATGATCTCCGCAGTCGGCATACTTATCGGCTTTATTGTCACACTGCTCCTTACTCTTATTCCTGCCGTTTCTTATTATCTCGGCAATATCAGAATTTCCGCAGGACTTATATCCGTAGCGTTCATCCTTCTTATCGGCGGTATAATTTCCTACAGTCTGAGTGACAAGTATTCGCACGAACAGGTCATTTCGTTAAGGAGAGTGTTATGAACAAGCAACTTATAAAAATAATTCTTTTCGATATAAAATCGAACCTGCTTTCCTGCCTGCTTCTTACATTCCAGATGATAGTAGCATTCTTTGTTATAGGCAATCTTTGCAGTATCACCGCATATAAAACTGTAACTGTGAATGCCCTTGACGGCTTTGATTTTCCCAAAAACTGCTACAGCCCGTCAAGCACCGATATTTACACCGACGGCGGAATAGTGGTTGATTATGACGACATAGAAAAGGAAAGAAACCTCAGCTATTACATAGCCGAAAACTATAAAACCGAGGGGCGTTCCGAATTCTATGAAGAAAAAGACGGTACAGAATATGCTTTGTCTGTAATTACAGAGCATTACTTTGATATATTCGGCTTTGAAATAAGCAAAGGACGGCTGTTTCAAAATACAGAATACGGCAAAGATCTGTCAGATAATCCGCCCGTAGTTCTCGGCAGTGACTTTGAAAACGACTATAACATCGGTGATTTGTACCTTGATAAATACGAGGTAGTCGGAATACTGAAAAGCGGTATGAAAACAACCTTTTTGAAAGGCGACAAAAGCTCAATCGTTTCCGTCGACGACGATGTATTTACACCTGTTATGAGTATTGAAAGCATGAAAGCACAAGGCATTGATTACCCCACCTCCCTTATCTATGCCGATGATAAATCCGACCTTGCCGCAATAAATGATTACGCCGCAGAAAACGGCATGAATACATATAACTTCATATCTGCCGATGAAACAAGACAGCTTATCGACCTTGTTTCTACAAAAGCCAATATTTCACTCATCGTCATATCGTCAATAATCATTATTCTTGCGGTATTTTCAATGATACAGTCAACCCTGCTCTATGTCAGAAAAAATATCCGTGAACTGCTCATACACATGATTTGCGGTGCTTCACAGTCGGATATCCTGTTCAGGATAAGCGCCGAGGTGCTGATTATAAACCTTGTCGGCGTTGTTGTTTCATCTCTTATATTTATGTCACTCCGTACAACACTTGTTTTTATGCTGACAGGCATTGCAACGGCAGTGATAGCCGTTGTGCCGGTTATGGTGAGCATTAAGAGAAAACCGCTTATAATGCAGATAAAGGAGGAAAAGTAAATGATCAGACTTGACAACATATCAAAGACTTTCCGTGACGGTGACACACAGGTTCAAGCATTGAAAAATATCAGCTTTGAAGTAAACAAGGGCGAGCTTGTCGCAATAATCGGAAAAAGCGGAAGCGGAAAATCAACGCTTCTTAATATTCTCGGACTTCTCGACAAGCAAACGGACGGCGATTATTATATTGACGGCAAAAAAGTATCTTCCATACCTGAGCGTGAAAAAGCAAAGTTCAGAAACAGTCATATAGGCTTTGTAATGCAGGATTTCGCCCTTGTTGAAAAGTACACGGTAAAGCAGAATATAAATATCCCTCTTATATACACAGATAAGCCTATCAATAAGGAAAAGGCGATAAACGAGTTATTAAAAAGCGTCGGACTGTCCGATAAAACAAACACGCCTGCCTACAAACTGTCCGGCGGTCAGAAGCAAAGAGTAGCCATAGCAAGAGCGGTGGTAAACGAACCACAGATAATCCTTGCCGATGAACCGACAGGCGCACTTGACAGCATGACCGCAGATGAAATAATGCAGATTTTTGAACGCCTCAATATGTCGGGAAAAACCGTCATAATCGTAACCCACGACAAAGACATTGCCGCTCGCTGTAAGCGTGTCATCGAGCTTTCGGATGGGGAAATTGCGAAAGGCACAAATTAATCAATTCGTGCAGTAATGAAAAACAAGTGTTTCTGCTTGACTTTTTTCAACAATCTGAGGGTTGCCGCAGCAGCCCTTTTATTATGTCCGAATTTGTAAATACGCAAAGCTAAAGTTCAGAGGAGCGGATAAATGTGACATAACGGTATTGTTATACCGGAAGCTGTTGATATTCGGTTTTAAATGAGGAACAAAAGGAACGTTTAGCCCGTGCGCTAAAAGCCGAAATACCATGTGTTCCCCTTGTGCGTCAGAGTTGCGTTTGCGTTCCTTGTTTTTCGCAGACCGTCGGCGCTGCTATTATCGTTGAATCTACTATCGTTCCCTTTTTTATGATCAGTCCTTTTGCTGTGAGTTGCTCTACCACCTGTGAAAAAAGCTTTTCCTGCAGCTCGTTTTTTGAGATGGCAGTCTTATTTTTTTACAGCGCCTCGGTCTGTCGTTTATTGATCATCACAATATTCTTGCCGTCACTGCAGTATCTTTTTTCTGTATTCTGCCGGAGAAAATCCGGTCACCTGCCTGAACTGCCGTGAGAAGAATTTTTCATCATCGTAACCGCAGCTTACTGCTGTCGCATAGATGCTCATGGCGGTAGAATACAGTAAGTAGCAGGCTTTCATTACCCTTGAATTTATGCAGTCGCGGTTGTAACTTACATCAAAGCACTGCCGGTAAATCAAACGGAAATGCCCCTCGCTGACGCACATTTTTCTGCTGACTTCCGAAAGCTTAGGCATCTTATTAGGCATTGAAATTATCCTGTCCCTTATGTCAGCAAGCTCGTTATAATGCGGAAGTCTTCTTCGTTCGCTTATCAGACTGACATCGTGCTCTGCATCCAGCGATACGGCTGAGCGCAGTTCTTCGACCAGCGTGTTATCGGAACCGTGGTATGTGATAATAACCTGCCGTTCATCGTGCCGTGAATAAACCTCGTTGTGGAGCGATATTTTCAGTTTCTCAGGAAACATTCCGTTTTCCCTTTTGAACAGGATAAGAAATGTGTTGTCATCGGTCCGGCAGCATATTTCATGCTGAGTGCATACACGTTTTATTGCTGACGCTGTTTCTGCGATTATATCGCTGTGGTGGTTTTCGCCAAACAGGTATTCTCCGCCGTCCGGGAAACTAAGCCTTACCGCCTGAATGCAAAAGTTATGCCCGGCTTCCTCCACAATGCTTTCAAATTCACGAAGATTGTAGAACCCCGTCAGCGAATCATACAGTGCGGATTGCCGCTGGCATTGCGTGAGATAGTGGATATCATTCTTCATTCGCAGAAATTCCAGCGTATCCGCAACAGTCTTGTTCCAGTCGCGGAAGCTGAAATCATAGCTCGCCGGGCGGTTGTATTCCAGCACCGTATACCCGTAAAGCCTTGTCTGAAAGCACACGGGATTCACATAGAAAATCGCAGGGGAATCGTGCTCTGTAATGAACGGCACGGGAGTTTCGCCACTGCTGAACTTTATCGGAGGTTCTGAATAATCGTTACCTATCGCACAGCACAGGAACTCACCACCGTTGAAACGTTCACTGTTCCATGCGCTGTCAAGGCACAGAAACAGCCTGTCAGCGCCGTGCAGCAGGTAGAAAAACTCGCTTACCGCTCCGGTGTATTCCTCAAGAGTACGCGATGTGGTGAGCCTGCCGGAAAACTGTGCCACGGTGCTCATAATGGTGTGATACTGGTCTATCTTTTCCGCGACAAGCTCATCTAAAAGATGCAAACGGCAGACGCCGCAGGAGCAGGTGTTTCCGCTTACGAACCTGTCGGAATTGTCTTGAATAGGACTGCCGCCGAGAATAGCATCCACAGCGTCCCGTCCCATTTTACGGCGGTTTCTGCGGTAAGTCGTCAGCAGCGGATAGTGATATATTCTTCCTGCGGTATGGTCGCCGCCGGTCAGGTCGTAGCCCGTTACTGTCAACTCGCCGGGAATATCCACTCCTGCCTCTGAAAGAACATCACACAGCCCGAACGCCATGAAATCGTTGGTGCATATCACCGCCTGAGGTCGCGGAATTTCACCGCTGAGATACCGCCGGGCAAGTTCCTCACCTGAATCGTTCCAGAAGTTTCCGTAATACACTCTGATATTATCAAAGCTTATTCCGTGCTTTCCGAATGCGCGCTTGCAGCCGTTCAGACGCTTTTGCGAAGCGGCATTGTCCCTGCTTCCCGTCAGTATGTCGATGTCCGTGAAACCGTGAACCGTTATCAGATGTTCCGTCATTTTCTCCATGTCGGTTTCATCGTCGGAATAAACGCTCTTAAATCCATCCAACTCCCCGTCAATAACAATGGCGGGGATTTTTGCAGCTCTTATTTTATCGATTGTATCGTTGATTATTTTTATATCCCTGAATGCCTCGGCTGTGACAATAACGCCGTCAAATAAATCCGGCTCAATCAGGGAGTAAATTATGTTCTCATAATTCAGCAGATTATCGTCCTGCCAGTGGTTGTATATGTTTGAGTAGACCACAACATCGGTGTCTTTCCGGAATGCGGCTTCGAATATTCCATATAGTATATCGCGCTGTTCGGACGCGTCGGCTCTTGCGGTAATGACCGCTATTCTTCTGCGCATAATATCACCCCGTTTACAGTATAGCTTAATTCCGCACTAAAGTCAAGAGCAAAAGTGCATATTATGACTAAAAGGTGGATTAAACGAATATATGCTGTTGAATTTCTGCATTACAATGTGTATAATAAAATAAAAGCAATACCGGGCAAAGATTGTGCGTGTATTGTGCAATATGACGAAAAAAATGTCAGCAAGACACGTACAAAATCCAATAAATGGTTTTTGCGCGGTGTTGCCAAAAAACAATGAGGTGATGCTAATGAAAATAAGCGAAAATTGCTACAAGCTGGAAAATACGGCTAATCCAATTTCTCCGAATGTATTCTGCGCCGACCCGACAGGCGTTGAGTACAACGGCAGACTTTATATTTACGGCACTAACGACCATCAGGAATACGAGGCAGTCGGCGATGACGGAAAGAACGGCTATGCTCACATAAAGTCCATCGTTATGCTGTCAACTGACGATATGGTGAACTGGGAATACCATGGCTTCATAGACGTCGCAAAAATTGCGCCTTGGATAGTGAATTCATGGGCGCCGTCCGTAACTTCCAGAGTTGAGGCGGACGGAAAAACTCATTTTTACCTTTACTTTTCGAACAGCGGCTGCGGTGTAGGAGTGCTTACGGCGGAACACCCTCTCGGACCGTGGAGCGACCCTCTCGGAAAGCCGCTAATCTATCAGAATATGCCGGGGCTTGAAAACTGTCCTGCGCCCTTTGACCCGGGAGTATGCATCGACGAAAACGGCACAGGCTGGCTTGCGTTCGGCGGAGGGACCCCACCTGACGGTAATACGCTGCACACAAATGTACCTAAGATAGTGCGGTTGGGAAAGGATATGCTTTCATTTGACAGCGATTTTGTTCCGATAGACGCTCCGTATTTCTTCGAGGCAAGCGAGCTGAACTACGAAAACGGAACGTTTATCTACACATACAGCACGGACTGGCAGTCAAGAGAAAACTGGAACAGAACGGACATTCCGGCGCCGGGAACATGCAGCATGGGCTGTATGACGAGCAAAACTCCCCTTGACCCGGAAAGCTGGCAGTTCAAGGGCGGATTTTTCCTAAACGCCGGTGATTCCGGAATGGACTGGTGCAACAATCACACCCACCTTATCGAATATAAGGGAACAAAGTACATTCTTCACCACACACTTCACATTCAGGAACGCACGAAAACAAAGGGAGGATTCCGCTGTATGTGCGTGGATCTGCTGCCTTACACGGATACGGAATTCCCCGTCACAAAGGCAACACGCGAAGGCGTCGCGCAGACTCAGCCGCTCGACCCGTATAAAGCTCACAGCGGTGCGGAGATGTTCACCTGCGCAGATATGTGGTACGAACAGATATCCACCGGCAAAATGGCTGTGAAGTCGCTGGCAGAGGGTGCATGGACTTACATAAAGGGCGTGGATTTCGGCAATGGCACAGAAAAGCTGCTCGTTACCGCAAAGGGCACGGGCGTTATCGAGATTCGTCTTGATGACAGGAATGCCGAACCATTGGGAGTGATCGAACTCGCAAATGATGGATTTGATAAAATTTCTGTGGTTCTTCCCACAAAAATAACAGGAATTCACAATGTATATTTTGCATTTTCAGGCAAGGACATCTGCCTTGAAAGATGGCAGGCTGAATGAAAGGAGTAACTATGAACAAGAAGATAACGGCTTTGATTTGTACAGCTGCTATGCTGCTTGTTTCCGGCTGTTCCGATCAGAACGGCTCGAATGATTCACCTGTGCAGACAGAAAGCTCTGCCGACAGCGTAGACAGTGTGAGCAAAGCGGAAACAAGCGACAAACCTGACAACGAAACAATAATCGACAGCCTTAACAACGGAATAATAATCGACGAGGTAAGCGGAAATGTCTACAAAAACGAGCGTAACGCCAATCCCATTTCGCCGAGTATATTCTGCGCAGACCCCACCGCAGTGGAATATGACGGAAGGCTTTACGTTTACGGCACGAACGACCAACAGCAGTCGGAAGAGGGAACAAAGAACGACTACGCTTATATCAAATCGCTTGTGGTATTTTCCACCGATGATATGGTAAACTGGATATATCACGGCAGGATAGAGGTCGACAAAATAGCGCCGTGGATAACAAATTCATGGGCACCGTCAATTGCTTCCCGCGTTGAGGAAGACGGTCTTACGCACTTCTATCTGTACTTCTCCAACGCCGGCGGCGGTGTGGGAGTTATTACCTCCACCGACCCGGTAGGTCCGTGGACTGACCCTCTCGGCGAACCGCTGGTTTATCAGAATATGCCGGGGCTTGAGAATTGCCCTGCGCCGTTCGATCCGGGCGTATGCATTGATGAAAACGGCACAGGCTGGCTTACTTTTGGCGGCGGAAATGCTGCAGACGGCGGTGTTGTACATACCAATGTGCCTAAGGTAGCACGTCTGGGTGCGGATATGCTTTCGTTTGACAGCGAGTTCGTTTCTATTGACGCCCCGTATTTCTTGGAGGCAAGCGAGCTGAATTACATCGATGGCACCTATTATTACACCTACTGCAACGACTGGCAGAACCGCAACAAGTGGGATCGCAAGGACATTCCTGAGCCGCCTACATGCAGTATGGCATACATGACCACAAAAACTCCCCTTGACGCAGACAGTTGGGAATACAAGGGTGCATATTTCTACAATTCCGGTCAGAATGCCAACGGCGAATCCGGAATGCGCTGGGGCAACAATCACACGCATTTCTGCGAGTTTCAGGGAACGAACTACATTGTCCACCACACGCTCCTTCTTGAAGAACTGACAGGCGGCACAGCAGGTTACCGCAGCATTATGGTTGATTATCTCCCGATGAATGCGGCTGACGGAGAGATCCCGATAACAGCCGCAACGCGTCAGGGCGTATCTCAGATAAAGCTTCTTGACCCCTACGCTGAAAACAGCGGCGCAGTTATGTTTACGTCTGCCGATATAGGGTACACAGATGGTAACGACCCTGCCGCAAAGAGCAAGGCAAACGGCTCATGGATCTATGTAAGAGGTGCGGATTTCGGTTATGGTGCTTCCGCTTTCACCGCTGATGTTAAAGGCAAGGGCAGAATCGAGGTTCGCCTTGACAGCATTTCCGGCAAGGCAGTATCTTACATTGAATTTGACAACGCTGATTATGCTAAGGTTCGTTCTACTGAATTCAGTAAGTTTGACGGCAGAAATCACAATATCTATCTGGTATTTTCCGGTGCGGATATTGAACTGAGATCGTGGCAGTTCACAAAGGGCAATGAGGAACTCCGTCCCGAGGAGAACATCTCAGATACCGAGATAAAGTACGAAACTCTTATACTTACCGGTCAAGCTGCAAATCCCGGTCCAAGTCCGTCGGCATATCTCGAAATGACCGGTGACGGTGAGTATTCCGTGAAGTCCACCTCATTTGAAAAAGAGAGCGAGTTGCTTAACTTCGGTTTCATCAACGTTGACCCGGATGCGAAATACAAGGTACTTGTCAAGTCCGTAGGTCTTGAAACGGAAAACGGGATCGTTGAAGTCCCTGTAAACGCAGAGCTTGACCCGACAAGCAGCTCCGCAAATGGACTTGCTAACGGCTGGATGGGCGCTGAGATAGGTTCCGTGGTTTACGGCACCAAGGAATGCGGAATAGTTGCCGCAAAAACCACTGTCGACTGGATAGGCTACCGTTTTGCGCTCATAAAAAACGGTGAGGAAATTCCCTTTACATCAATAACCTACAATCTTGAAATAAGTGGGCTTATCCTTGATTAAGGTGAGAAAATCATAATTTGGGAGGATCTTCAATGAAACGTGTTTCTGCTGTTAAAATCATAGGAAGCATAGGATTGGTTATTTCAATGTTATTAAACGGATGTACCACAAATAGTATTACGGATAACAATGTGTCCGGAAACGACCTTACCGCAACGGAGGTTATCCGGCTCATGGGCAACGGAATAAACCTCGGCAACACGCTGGAGGCATACAATCACAAAAGCTATGTGGAGTTAGGGGTAGACCCCACTTCCTTTGAAACGCTATGGGGACAGCCCGTCACCACAAGGGATATGATAGACGATATGAAAGCTATGGGCTTCGATACTCTCCGCATTCCTGTGGCATGGACCAATGGCATAAATTACGAGAGCGGAGATTACACCATTGACGAGCGGCTCATGAACCGTGTCGATGAGGTAGTCAATTATGCTCTTGACGCTGATATGTATGTTATACTGAATGAACACTGGGACGGAAGCTGGTGGGGAATGTTCGGCTCCGCCGACGAGGCAGTTCGTGAAAAAGGAATGGCACTTTATAAGTCCATGTGGACGCAGATATCCGAGCATTTTTCCGATTATTCCTACAAGCTGATATTTGAATCTGCAAATGAGGAACTTTGTCACAGACTCAACGATAGCGACGTCACCGGAACAGAAGGAGTTCTCAGCGAGGACGAATGCTACGAAACAACGAACAGAATTAACAGCGAATTTGTTAAGCTGGTACGTTCGACCGGCGGCAAAAATGCAGACAGATTCCTGCTTATCGCAGGGTACAACACCGACTTCAGGAAAACATGCGATGACAGATACCAAATGCCGGAGGACACTGCAAAGGACAAGCTTCTGCTTTCAGTACATTATTACACGCCGTGGGACTATTGCAGTGACGGCAATGCAAAACGGTGGGGAACTCCCGGCGATTATGAGGAGCAGAATTCCCTTTTTCAGATGCTGACTAAATTCACAGACCTGGGATACGGTGTGGTTATAGGCGAATATGCCGTTATGGGTGCGGCGGATAAACCCGATAGGGATAAGTTTTACGCCAATCTTCTGGATAACTGCGACCTGTATAATTACTGCCCCGTCCTCTGGGACTGCAGCGATTTTTACAAAAGGGTCCTCAGAAAAACTACCGATGAAAACATAGCAAAGCTGTACAGCGACAGACGCGCTTCGACCGAAGAAGGCAAGGATTATTCCGAGATTCAGTCTGCCGCAAGGGAGAGAATGGACAAGTCAACAAAGGCGGCTGAAGACGAATTTATGGCGGGCGTATCCATTCCGGCTTCTGATGATACCGCAGTGGCATGGATAATGTACCAGAGTCTTGATTCTTCAGTTCAGTACTGTGTCGGCAACAAGTACGACCCGACGGAAAGGACCTTGGGTATCGTTGCAAACAATGCTGAGATAACCGGTGAGGGAACCTACACCGTCAGTCTGGATTTCTCGGATTGCGGTATTCCAAAGGGAGTGCTTTTCTCGGCTCTCGGAATTTACAACGGCGAGAAGTTCTTCCCGGATTATACTATCTCTATTGATGAGGTTAAGGTAAACGGCGAAGTCCGTGAGCTATCCGGCAAGGAATATACCTGTTCCGACGACGGTAACTGCACGAGAGTAAACCTCTATAACCAGTGGGTAACATCTATCCCCGATGACAGCAGATACGCCGATGGCGACAAATCCGGTCTGTCCGCGACTGTTCTTTCCGTCAAAGACAATGAGATACTTTCGACGCTGGAAATAACATTCACTTATTCAGCGCCATAAATCAGATTACCTGTGATATTCAAAATCAAAACCGACGGATTCCACCAGCACAGTGATCCGTCGGTTTATGTGTAAAGACATTGGAGGAACCATTATGAATTATACAAAATCAGTTGAAAAATGGGGCGTTTTCGAGTTTAGCTCCGAGGGAACCACCGCTGGCAACCCATTCCTGGAACGCAGTATCACTGCGCTATTTGAAAGCGATTCCGAGCGCAAAACCGTAAATGGTTTTTACGATGGGAACGGAATATACAAAGTAAGATTCATGCCATCGTTTGAGGAAGAATACCATTTTACGGTCTGCGGAAATTTTTCTGACAGTAAATACGAAGGAACTTTTTCTGTCACGCCGCCGTCGGAAAATAATCACGGCTGCGTAAAGGTACATAACAAATATCATTTTCAGTATTCCGACGGAACACCATATTATCCTGTCGGCACGACCTGTTATGTATGGAATCTGCAAAGCGATGACCTTATCGCACAAACTCTTGAAACTCTGAGAAATTCCCCGTTCAACAAGATACGTTTCTGCGTATTTCCTAAAAGCTACTGCTACAATTCACGTGAGCCGCGCTCCTATCCATACGAGGGTACTCCGGTTGACGGAAGTGCTATCACAGAGGACAATGTGTGGGGCTACACTCCGGACTCCAAGGGCAACAACTGGGATTTCGAGAGATTTAACCCCAAGCATTTTCAGCATATTGAATACTGTATCACCGAGCTTCAAAAGCTGGGTATTGAGGCAGATATTATCCTCTTTCACCCGTATGACCGCTGGGGCTTCTCAACAATGACACCGGAGCAAAACGAACTTTATCTGAAATACACAGCGGCAAGGTTTTCGGCTTTCAGAAATATATGGTGGGCATTTGCTAATGAATATGACCTGATAAAAAACAAGAGCATTGAGGACTGGGAACAATATGCGCAGATAATCGTAGAAAGCGACCCGTATGATCACCTGCGATCAATACATAACGGTAATCAGTTTTACGATCATACAAAGTCATGGATAACGCACTGCAGCATTCAGCGTTCTCCGGAGGGAACATCCGAGTGGAGAAAAAGCTATGGCAAACCGATAGTAATTGACGAAATGCTATACGAGGGAAATATTCAGTATGCGTGGGGCAATATTTCGCCGCAAGAGCTTGTTCGGAGGTTCTGGGAAGCACTTTGCCGCGGCGGCTACGGTGGACATGGCGAAACCTACATAGACGATAGGGCGGTATGGTGGTCTCATGGCGGAGAGCTTAAAGGTGACAGCCCGGAAAGAATAGCTTTTATGCGAAAAATACTTGAGGAAGCTCCTGACGGCGGATTGCGACCCAAAAACATGGAATGGGACGAGCTATGTGTGGTTCCGGAAGATGAAAATCTAGCTGATGAAACCGGTTATCACCTGTTTTATCACGGGATTTCGCGTCCGGGATTCAGATATTATCATATTGACGATAATAATTTATACACTGTCGACATTATAGACACATGGAACATGACGGTTGAGAATGTCGGAAGTTTTAAGGGACGTTTCAGAATTGATTTGCCCACAAAAGAGTATCTTGCGGTTAGAATTAAGAAAGCTGAGAATGGGATAGAATAATGTTCGCCCCGATATGTTTAGTTCTGAAAAAAGAACTGTGTAAATGCGAATAATCCCGAAAAATATAGAGTAACATACGCAATACTAATGGCAAGCACACAAAACACATCGTCAAGCAAAGGAAAATATCTGCAATACGTCAAAGTATTATCTAACAGACCGCAATGTAACACGGAAAACAAAACTGTACTCTGCGGGTATACTTGCTTAGAGGACGATATTTTCGGTGAAGCGGAGAGTTTGCTATGTATGAGTTATTCAAAGAAGCCGTGCTTGCTTCAGGACTTGATGTTCTAAATCAAACCTTGGGATGTTACGGAGGATGACTACTGTCGAATTAAGAGTGCCTTTTTGCCGGCGGCAAGTTATGAGCAATTCATTTCAAAAGTAACAGATGGGCTGCGGTCAGGTGCTGGAATTGATCGTTGCATAACACACTGTGTTCTTAATCACAAATGGGTAAAGCTGTAGCTTGCAGACGGAACACAAATTTAAGCCCACTCGGTGAACTTCAGTATGAAAACGATCTGTACGCCGACAGCATATATCAAAGGCTGATGGACGGGCTTCGAAACAGTGAATGTGAATATGGACATACCACCTAAAAAAGTGGACATATCTACATACCAATCGTTAAAAGGTTTAGCCTGAAAAAATCAAACTGGCTCTGCAGCGACCGTTTTGAGATCGTTGCAGAGCCTTCTTTCGTTAAATTGTATCGATAAATCCCATAAAACAAGGATTTTCGGATAAAGAAAACGGACACCAATCAAGATACGCATTGTATCAAAATTGGTGTCCTGTTATGCGTCTGCGGGGAATAAAAGATCGGGTGTTGCCATAATGTTATCCTCTTTTCGTGAAGTGTTGCCTGATAATTCGATTGTATCTGCTGTTTCCATTTCTATCACAGGTAATAAATTGTGTCAAGGATTATGCATTTTAACAAAGTATATTGCAGAAGAACCGCAACTCCAATTCTCGTAAATCGCCGTTTTCTGTTCTTGATTTTCTATAATAAATATGCGCTATGTGTCCACATTACACATTTGGTTTAATCCTTGACAACGCAAGAAATTGATGGTAAAATTTTGTCAAAGTAATATGTATTCGAGGATAAACATGGAGATAGCAATTTGTGATGACGATGAGCTTTTCAACGAAATAATGAGCGAAAAGCTTTCGACAGTACTGAATAAAAACCAAATTAAATATAATATTACACCGTTTTTTAACGGCTCTGAGTTAATCACTGCGTTAAATGATCCATTAAACCGTTTTGACGTTGTTTTTCTTGATGTTGATATGCCCGGAGTAAACGGTGAAAATGTTGCACAGTATATCAACTCTTCAAAAACGTCAATCCCTGTCATTTTGTCACTAATCATGACGACTTTGTGTTTTCATCGTTTAAATACAGGCCGTTCGGATTCTTAAGAAAAAGCCATGTTGACAGCGAACTTGAAGAAGCTGTTATCAGCCTTGATAATTATCTTTCCAAATCAGGGCAATGCTACACTTTTACCTTTCAGGGTAAACTGATTTCTCTGCCGTATAACAAAATAAAGTATATCGAAGCATACGGGCACGAGGTCGTTATACATACAACCGATACCGATATCCGAACGACAAGATCCTTATCGGAAACAGAAAAAGCCTTATCGTCTAACGGATTTATCCGCGTACATAAATCTTTCATTGTAAATACACGCTTCATTTTTTCGGTAGAACGCAATAATATTATCCTTACCGATAACAGCTCGCTCCCTGTCAGCAGAACAAAAACCGAAGAAATCAAGCAGGCTATGATAAAATTTGCGAGGGATTAGTATGGGACTATTTTCAACCGTTACAGAAATTATTGCAACAATCTGCGAAAATGTTATTATCCTGTGGTTTCTTACATCTTTTTTCGGTGCAAAATATACAGGCATAAAGAAATATTCGGCATTTGTTGCCACAGTCGTAATTACAACAGCATTCACATCATTTCTTTCAAACATACTGCCTGATAAGTTTCTTCTGTGCACACCAGGATTTATAATTTTGCTTATACTATATTGCCGCTTGTTTCTGCACGGTACACTTCTTTGTCATATTCTGTTCCCGGTAATAGCAGAAACTACACTCATGCTAGTTGCAATAAGTATTTACACCCTGTCGGGAAATTTTATGTCGCAATCCCCGGCGGAAGCTGTCGGCGACAGCAGCAGTTCTCAGCGCATTGTAATTCTTATTATATCAAAAGTCGTTCTGTTCGGTTTACTCGGATTGATACTGCTTCTCACCCGTAAGAACAAAACCGAACTGCATAGCAACGAATGGATTGCATTCAGTGCTGTTTTTGCCGCTACACTGCTCAGTGGTATATGTATTTACAAAATTGAACTTGGAATTAAATTAGGAAGCGCAAATAAGATACTCTTTTTCACACTGACAGTGGCGGGACTTATTATAATAAACATAATATCATTCTATATGCTGGCAAGAATTTCTCGCGAGCATAAAGAAAACATCAAAAAATCCATGCTACTCGTTCAGATAAATGAGCAGGCTAACAATCTTGATGAAATGCGCAGAATGTATGATGAACTACGCAAGATACGCCACGACATCAAAGGTCAGTTAGGCACGGTCAGCGAACTTATCAGAAGCGGTAAGAGCGAGCAGGCTTTATCTTTCCTTGAAAATGCGGGCATTTCTCAGGCGGACATAAATATACCCGTACACACCGATAATGAAATGCTCAACGCCATACTTGTTTTTTTGAACAGCAAATGCTCCGCTTCCGGCATAACGCTCAGGACGAATGTGATGTCATCGGATATAAGTCGCTTTTCAGCGGCTGATATAAGCGTTATTCTTACCAATCTCATCACAAATGCGATAGAAGCGAGTGCCAGATCACACGGTGAAGAAATATTGCTCGAGCTGTCCGTACAGTGCAATTATTATTGTATCAGAGTTGCAAATCTGATTGAAAAATCCGTCCTCGAAAGCAACCCAATGCTCATAACCACAAAGAAAGACAAAACAGCTCACGGTTTTGGTGTGGCAAGTATAAAAATGCTTGCCGAAAAATATGACGGCATGACATCTTTCTATGAAAGAAACGGACAATTTATAGCGGATGTCTGGTTGAAATTATCAGATTTATAAATTGACTCTTTTAAAGTGAATATCTTATTTTATCCCCGAAAAGCACAATTTCGGGGATTTTTGTTGCAATTTTTGCATTTCAGGAAGAAAAACATACAGTTTGGGGAAAAGCCATTGATTATCATCGGGTATTTTGTATAATTATGCTGTAAAGGGATTATTTTTAACAATTTCTTTTTATTTTGAAAGGAGCAATATGACAAACACTAATATAATCACAACGAATAATCTCTGTAAAAATTACGGAGTAGGCGACAACGCCGTACGGGCACTCAAAAATTGCAACATAGAAATACATACCGGAGAATCTGTGGCTGTAACAGGCGCTTCAGGCTCAGGAAAAAGTACATTCTTGACATTGGTAGGCGGTATCACAATAGCCTCCAACGGAGAAATCGTAATAAACGGCAAGAATATCACTTCAATGAGTGAAAAGGAACTGGCTAAGTTCAGACTTGAAAACATCGGCTTTGTTTTTCAGGCATACAACCTCATTCCCGAAATGACAGCGTATCAGAATATTATTCTGCCATTGAAGCTGGCACATAAGAAAATTGATAAGAAATATTTGTCGGATATTTGCAATAAGCTTTCAATTTCCGACAGGTTATCGCATCTGCCATCCGAGCTTTCAGGTGGACAACAGCAAAGAGTGGCGATAGCCAGAGCACTTATTACAAAGCCGTCTATATTGCTTTGCGATGAGCCTACAGGTAATCTCGACAAAAAATCGAGCGAAGATGTACTTGATCTGCTCACTCAGCTTTGCGCAGACAACGGATGTACACTTATACTGGTTACCCATGATAAATCTGTCGCAGACAGAATGGGACGTATAATAACTATCAGCGATGGCGAAATATCGGAGGACTGAATGGCATCATTATATATAGCTTTTAATTATATACGCCGTCATTTGCCAAAATTTCTTCTGATTTGCTTTTGTTGCTCTATACTGATTTCATCGGCGGTTATGATTCCGATAAACAGTAGCATTTCAAATTTCGGAGGATTTTTACAGGCAAACAGCTCAAAAAGCAATTACAGCAGACTGTTTTTCAACACAGGAGAAGATGTAGACTACTCTTCCCTTGCCGAGCGGTATTGCGGTTTAATTGGCATAACAGGATATACAAATTTACAGAACCATGAATACTGCATAGGATATGCAGATGAGATTGCTCGTGATTCTCTCAGCGTGAAACTTATAACCGGAAAGCTACCCGAAAATAAAAATGAAATTGCCGTTACTGACAGTATGCTTGAAATATTGAACGTAAATATCGGCGATACAGTCACTCTTGATATGACTTCCGAAAGCCCGGGACAGCGCAAATTTGTGATAACAGGTACTGTCAACGATTATTACAGCCTGTTCACAAACGGAGAACATCAACTTGTTGCCGGTGACAACAGCGGATTTGCAAGAGCTTTTCCTCGTATCCTATGCGGAAAACAAAATGATTATCTGCAAAAAAACATAGTATCGAACGCTGTTTGCAATTACTATGCGGAACTTGACGAAAACTATAATATTCCGTTTTTTTTAAGCGATGGTTTTTCTGTCAACGACGAACAAAGCGTCAGATTTTATAACTCTTACTATAGCTCAAATGCCGATACGGTTTTTTCATATATATCTGCCGTAGCAATTATAGTAGGAATCTTCTTCGGTGTGTATATCTGCGTGTCGCTTCTTATTAACTCTGAAAAAGGCAACAACGAAATTCTCAGAAATATCGGAGCAACAGGCGTTCTTGTAAAACGTGTGCTTTTGTGGCAGGGACTGTTTATTTCGGTTATTGCATCTGTTGTTTCAGTCGGATTGGTATTTGCGGTGACAGAACTTATCAACATGATAACGGTTAAAAACTCTCTTTTCAGATTTAATCTGTCGGGAAATCTGTTTGCAATATTATCCCTGTCTGCATTTGTTTCGGTAATGATATTTTTCGCTTACCACATTCTGTTCAAAAGCAGCAAAAACAAGATAAAAGCAATCAAAATAGGCAATATAGAAAAAGTTTCGTTCTTTTCTTTATGGAGCAGGACGGTTTCTAAAAATGCCGTTACGTCTAAAGCGGCATACAGCATAGTGCTGGCTTCGCTTATGCTTCTTGTAACGGGCGGTTCGTTTCTGGCTGATCAGCATACTATAGGTTACATTGAAAACACTGACATGAACAACCGGAATTACGATTATGTCTATTTTATCGGCGGCGGTTATATGAACCGGGATTACTTCTCATACAGTTATCCGTCATATAATGGCTTTACTGAACGTGAAACTGAAAAGCTGGCTTCTCAGTATAATCTCACCGTTATGGCAAAAGGAATGACGACAAATATCAACGCTTACATATTCACAAACAATAAAAACGCAGTCCCTTCCGATGCCGGTTTTGAAGATATGAATGTAACCGATGAACTCAGAAAGGCAATTGCTAAAACCGATGTCGGCAATTTTGATAAGGTTTACGGTTGTGGTGTAGGTTCAATGGACTACAGCACTCTCAAAGAAAATTTCCCATCGCTTGATACTACACAATCTGAGTACGACAACGGAGAACGCATTGTTTCGGTAAACAGTGAAATAAAAAACGGAGAAGAATTTGATCTTAGCTTCATGATCATACCCGATGAAATAATATCGAATGATGTGGACAGCGGTTATATTCCGGAAATAATCACAAAGCATATAAAAGTAACCGACAGAGCTACCGTTGCCGATGAAAACAGTTTTGGCATCCCGACCATGTTTACAAACGGTTCTTATCTTCTTATGTCGGATAAATATCTTCACAGTATCAGCGATAAGTTCAGATACAGCTATATTGCCCTGAACAACAATAATAAGCTCAGCGAAAGCGAAGAAAGAAAACTAGGCGGCATTCTAACCGCTCTCGCAAATGAGAAAAAATTGCAGATAAGCAATTTTGCAATTCAGAAGTATAATGCAGATGATGCAGTAAGCAAGACCAGAATGCCGTTTATGATTTCGTCTGTCATCTATCTTGTGCTATCCGCAATGTTTGCATTTATCTGTCTTAACACGGATATAAAATCCAAAATACGCCAGATTTCCGTTGCAAGAGCTATCGGTGCAAATAATGGTATATTGTTCAGGACGCTCTCTGTCGACGCCCTTAAGAAAACGATACCCGGATATATCATCGGTTTTTCTTTATCTGCAATACTTGTTATAGTATTTGTTGTTTTTTCGCCACAGTCCACAATTCCGTATTTGCCGTACATTGATTTACTTATTTATCCCTTTGCGGTAATTACGATTATATCGGTTGTCAATCTGCTTGCTGTTTTCACAGCAATAAGAGCTATCCGTAAAACCGATATTTATACTGCCATGGCAAGAAATGTATTTTAAGCAGAAAAATTCACTCAAAAACAGAAGTAACTTACCGAAAAATTCAATAACCTCAAATGTATATTTTGCAATGAATAACAGATATTCCATCAGCAACGATATGTCTGAAAGACCTATATCACTGCTTAAAGAAAAATTTTCGGTCAGTGAAAGCCATGAAATAAAATATGACAGTAAAAATGCATATTGCTTATTAATGAATGAGATTGAAACCGACAATTTATATCAAGACGATGAATTAAATAATAAATTTTATGGAGTGTTCTCAGATACTGCGGATGACGAATTTTTTGAAATATATATATTTGTTGGTGAAAAAAAGAAAATATTTGGCTGCGTTATTGCGAGCGTAAGTGGAAAAAATATAACAGCCAAGCTTGGAATCCAGACTCTTTCCAAGGCAATAAGTCAGCATCCATGGGTACTGAAAAACGGCATTATTCTGCACAGCGACGGAGGATCTCAATATACTTCAAGGGAATTCACCGACTATTCCCTTCTTGCAAGCGAGGGTATCAACATACAAGAAATAGCAAGGCGATTAGGACACAGCAATGTCGAAATGACTTGGAACACTTATTCTCACTTGTATCCACACGAAGAAGAACGTGCTATAAGTGTACTCGATAAAATTTTTCTGAAATAATTCGTGTAATTTTCGTGTAGTAAAAAAATAAACCGCATAACGATGCGGTTTATAAGGGCTATGGTCGAGGTGACAGGACTCGAACCTGCGGCATCCTGCTCCCAAACGAACCTATAAGGGCAATTTCCGCTAAAAATAGCTTTTTCCGCCCCTTTCCGCTCGGAAAACCGCGCTCTTTAGCACTCTTGTATCCACTGTTTCCGAGTGCTCCAAAACGGTAGGTGGTCTGTTATGTGGTCAGCAGGATTTTTTTGCAGAATAATACACACTACACGCCTCTCGTTATCACGCGAGAGGCGATTGCTTTTTATACGGTTATTATAACTCTGAACAACCCCTGATTCAAGTCAAAATTTGCACCGCAGTAGACAAAGAAAAAGAGAATGTGCATCTTTGATTTTTTTAAAATGCATAAAATTATGATTGTCCTTTTTTACACAGTAATTCGATTAAAGAAATGAATTTACAGTATTGTTCATGACTTACTGGGTAAAAATTCATGAGGCTGATGTGTTAAAAAACTCTCTGTGATTTTGATATCTTTATAAAACCACTTGTTTTCTCACGATATTGTAGGTTTGTCAATGATGTGTTACAAAAATCAGAAAACCTCGCCGAAGGATAAAAAGAAATACAAATAATCGGCAGGAGATTTCCAGTTAAGAGGGCGTATAGGGAAATTATTGTACTTTCTGTTGTGAACAGCAAGTTGCTTTTTAAAGTCATCAAAAGAGTAAAATGAATGAGTAGCATAGAAGTATTCGTTATCTTTGCGATGGGAACGCTCTACCTTACCGTTGTGTCTGGGAGTGTACGGTTTTATCAGCTTGTGCTTTATGCCACACTGTTTGAGGCGCGCCTCAAACAGTGTGGGTGTCGGCTTTTCGGTATTGCCTAAGCTTTTAGTAAATTCCGAGCCGTTGTCGGTTTGAACACATTGTATCTTAAAAGGAAATTTTTTTATAAGGTGTTCAAGAAAAATGGCAGAGGAATATGTGCTGTGTTCCTCAAATGCTTCCAAATACCTAAAGCGTGAATACTCATCTATTGCGGTATATTGGTAAAATTTCTTGCCCTTTGCATCACCTACCATACACACCTCCGGTACGAATTTAACATCTATTTGAACTCTTTGACCGGGAAATTGCATTTGTTCATATCGTTTTGCCACATACTTTGGGTTTGGCGGTTTAACAGCCATTTGACCTTGTCTGCGTAAAATGCGATATAAGCCCGTCACCGAGCGAGTATATCCTCTTTGGCGCAGCTTTACCCAAAAAACCACCAATCCGGCGTTCATATTACGCTTTCGCATATCTGCAATTAGTTTTAATTCCTCTGCCGTATGTTCATTAGGGTGATGGTGCGGTCGGTGTGATTTGTCTGCTAATGATTGCAGCGTTCCGTCATATCTTTTCTGCCAACGGTAAATATACTGACGGTTTGTTTTGTATCTGATTGCCGTTTTTGTTACACCTTTTTTATTTGCATAGTTAATTAGGGCTTGACGGTACAGCATTGTTTGTGTTACAGTATTCATGACGAATGGTGCTTCCTTTCAGTTGGTGTCAGCAACTTTAACTGTAACACAGAAAGCTCCATTCGTCACTCTTTTTTTAATCTCTGTAACACATCTATTGTAAACCTACAAAAACCACTTGTTTTCTCACGATATCATATTGAAAAATCAGTCGAATTGTGCTATACTTATTAGAAATAGGAGTATAAACTTTGCCAAATACGATTAAATGAGGAGTACTAAAATGCCAGTAGATTATAGAAAACTCTGGATTTTACTGATTGAAAAGAATATGACTAAGCCACAACTTCGTAAAGCCACAAATGTATCTCCTTCGATATTTACGAAGCTCAATAAAAACGAACTGGTTGCTATGGATGTTTTAGTAAAAATCTGTAGGGTATTAGATTGTGATTTTGGAGATATCGTTGAGATTGTTAGATGATTGATTGGATGGGAGAAAAGTGTAATGCCTTTTTCAATTATAAGAAACCAGCGGATAAAAGATAAATGCCAAATATTTACGCCTGCTGATATAGTTACAAAAATGCTGGATTTAGCTAATTATCGTGATAATTTATTCGGAAAAAAAGTATTGGAAAACTCGTGTGGTGACGGAGAGTTTCTTTCTCAAATTGTGCAACGATATATAGAGAGTTGCAAAAATAATAACTTGTATTCTGAAACAATTAAAGCTGGATTAGAAAAAGATATAATAGCGTATGAAATTGATAAAGATAGGATCTTAGAATGCATCGAAAAGCTTAATGCAATTACAGAGAAATATGGAATCTCACAAGTTAAATGGAATATTCATTGCGAGGATTTTTTGAAATCAAAAAGGACTGAGCTTTTCGATTTTATTATCGGGAATCCTCCGTATATTGCATATCCAGATTTGCCATCTGATGTTCAAAAATATGTAAAAGATAATTTTGAAACATGCAAAAAAGGGAAATTCGATTATAGTTACGCTTTCATCGAAAAATCATATCACTGGCTCTCTAATGATGGCATACTAGTCTATATTATTCCGAGTAATATTTTTAAAAATGTATTTGCTTCAGAATTGAGAACACTTATTAAACCTGACATCGAAGTTATTGTTGACTTTCCGACTGATAGTGTTTTTAAAAAAGTATTGGTTTCTCCCGCTATAATAAAGATTGTAAAGGCCAAAAAAACTAAAACTTTGCGCTATATGGTGGGAGAAAGTATTCAATCATTAGAGAAAAACTTACTAGGGGAGAAATGGGCATTTAATTCTGATAAAACGGTTCAAGGAATTCGTGTAGGAGATTGTTTTAAAATAGCAAGTTCCGTTGCTACACTTCTTAATGAGGCATTTATTGTTAAAAATGGTATTATTGAAGATGAGTATTATAAAATTGATCATTTTAAGATCGAAATGAAACTGTTGAAAAAAGCCGCAAGCCCTAAAAATAAAAAATACAAAAAATTTGAAGAGTATATCATTTTTCCGTATTTTTACGATGAGAATGGAGAACTGCAACACTATTCTGAGGAGGAAATTTATAATAAATTCCCTTGTGCAATGGAATACTTAGAATCTTATAAAGAAAAATTAAAAAAACGCGATTCCGATAAAAAGGCCTTATGGTTTGAATACGGAAGATCTCAAGCATTGCAAAATCTTAATCAGCGAATGATTCTGATATCTTCAGTTATTTCAAATTGTACCCAAGCATATTTACTTGAAAAAGAAGAAATACCATATTCAGGACTATATATTGTGCCTACAAGGAATATTTCTTTAGATATCTTAGTTCCGATTTTAAATTCAGAGAATTTCAAAAAATACATAAACAGTGTTGGAGTTTGCGTAAGTGGAACATCTAAACGTGTGACACCCTCCGATATCGAAAACTTTGTATTTGAGTCTAATAATTAATTAGAAATCGTGTTTAGAGGTGATTTTATGGGTAAAGTGCAATTTGAGGTTAGCGCTAAAACTGCAAGATTAATAGGCCGCGAGAATATAAGCGATGTAGATGGGGCTATCGTTGAACTGATAAAAAACTCATACGATGCTGATGCTACATGTGTATTTGTGCTTTTTAATATGCCTTTTCCTGCAGTCCCTAAGACTATCACATATGAGACAGTTAATAATGTTTTTGGAAATAATAGTAACTGCCTTTTGGAGTATTATGAGGATGATGGTACGGGATTTAATAAACGTACAAATTTGACAGATGTTCAAGAACGACAGCTACAAGATTTATTATACTCTCAAAACTCTATTATTGTAATGGATAATGGATATGGTATGGACGAACAAACTTTACGTTTTGCTTGGATGAATATTGGCACAAATGATAAAGAAGAAAAACGGATTAGTCCTAAAGGTCGCATAAAAACCGGTGCAAAAGGTATAGGTAGATTTGCACTTGATAAGTTATCCACATCTACGGTTGTGTATACAAAAAATGATAATGATTCTTTGAAAAAGTGGCAAATTAACTGGGAACAATTTGAAACAGCAAACCTTCTCAATGAAGTAACTGCAACTATTGATGATTGTAACGGCTCTTTTTTTCAATATGCTGAGAAAGTTGTTAAAGGCAGATTTAAAGGCTATGAAAATTATTCATGGGATTCTGGAACAATCATTAAACTGAGTCCCACTCGTGAAACATGGTCGGAAAGCTATTTTTCAAAAGTTAATCATGATTTAAAAAGCCTTTTCCCTAGCACCAATGATTCACAATTTGATATATACGTTACGAATATTTTCTATCCCCGTTATTCTTTTGCAAATGAGCGTTTTGTTCTTAACAAGTCTGAGTATGATTATAAAATTGTTGGTACTTTTGATGGTGTGGATAATATTTCCGTTCATATTTCCAGAAATGAAATTGATACTAGAAAGTTAAAAATAGATAGAGAAATTAACGGTCAAAAAGTTAGCCTTTCACTTAGCGAATTTTGGAAGAGAGATGCCTTTAAAAAAGAAAAATATATTCGATCTGATTTCGCCAAAACGATTAATTATTCTTTCTCGGCGCAGTCTCTAACGAAGTGCGAACCCGCAGCATTAGCATCAGTTGGGGCTTTTGTTGCAGAATTCTACTTTTTAAAGAATTCGTCGAGCACAATTGAAATCGTATTACCAGTTGTTTCTGCACGCAGAAAAGAAATCCTATCTAATTATTCTGGTGTTAAACTCTATCGTGATGGTTTTAAAGTTCGCCCCTATGGCGAAGAAGGTGGCCCAAGCTTTGACTGGCTTTCACTTGGCTTAAGAGCACAAAGAAGCCCAGCGGCAGTCTCTCACTCTAGCGGAAGTTGGAGAGTAAGGTCTAATCAAATCATTGGAGAAGTAAGAATATCTAAGGATACCAACCCCAATCTAAGTGATATGGCAAACCGCGAAGGCCTTGCTGTAAATGATGCATATAAAACTTTTATAACTATTATTGAGAAAATTATAGAGACATTTGAATATGATCGTCAGTACATTTTCAAAGAATATTCTACTTGGTTAAAACAAAAGGAAAACGAAATTTCAAATGTCAAAGATGTTGTTGCTAAAGTAAAAGAAAACCAAAATGGTGAAGAGAATCTCCCTAAGAAACCGACACAACAAGGGGATGCGAATGATGAGCATGATCAAGGATATACAAGATCTGATTATGAAAGAACTATTTTAACGCTTGATAAAGAGCGCGAGCGCCAAGAACGTGCAAACAAAACTTTGATGCTCTACAGTTCTGCAGGCGTTATGACAAACACATTTTCTCATGAAATAAGCCGTATTATGACTAAAACTGGTAGCAGAATGCAGCATATACGCGAAGCTATTAAAAGATCTGTCGGTGAATATAAAGGGAATGAATTATTTAACCCATATAGCTTGATTAGCGCGGCCGAAAACATTGATAAGCTCATCGAAAATTGGATTACTATTTTAATGTCAGGCACTAGCAATGAATCATTTTCAAAGAAAACTACGAATATTTATTACTATATTGATAGCATACTAATAAAATGGAAACCGTTACTGAAAACAAAGTTGATTAAAGTGTCTCCGGTTACAATCAATGGTGATAAAGAAAACTATCTGTGTACCATTGCCGAAGTAGACTTGCTTATTATTATGAATAATTTTTTATTAAATTCTGCTGATTTTCTCGAAAATGCAAATGTAACACAACGGGAAATAAATGTATCTATTCTAGAGGAACAAAATCGATTTGTAATAATACTTGAGAACAACGGCCCACCATTAGATGGTATCTTTGCTAATAATCCGGACAGAATATTTGATGCAGGTGTTTCTACAAAAGAAACAGATAAAGGCAAAGGTTCAGGTATCGGTCTTTGGATTACACAAATGCTAGTTCAAAATAACTCCGGCGAAATACATCCGATGAATAAAAAAGATGGTTTTGGCTTGAAAATTTGTTTACCTAAATAGGAGGACAGCCTTATGTATAATTATATAATCGGCATAATAGATGAAGATTCAGAGGATATTCAAGACATAGAGAGGACTATTATTGTTAATAAACCGGAGAACATTGCAGAAGAGCAGATCGCTTTTAATTCTTATACCATTCCGGTCAATACATCTGGGCTCTCCAACGATATTGCAAATGCTGTTATTAATGATATAGTGAATGATAAGATTCAAGTACTCATTGTTGATTATAAAATTATTGTGAGCACAGCCTTAGTGGAAGGAACTGAAATCTTTCGCCGTATATCGGAAACGGTCCCGAAGTTTCCGATAATAATCCTCACTAATGTTCCCGAAGATTGTTACAAAAAGGAGTTTGTAGACGCAGATAAGGTGTATTCAAAGGGACAGTTTTTCAAGTTAGAGGAGAATTATTCCAAAGAAAAAACATTAAATATATTTCGAAACATGGATAATTATATGGCACAGCGTGCCAAACTCTCCACCAAACTTGCTAATCATTTGTCACTTCTTGAAACTCAAGGTTATTCTGTGCAAACTTTGAAGGACATTATAGAAACTGAAAAACTACTCGATGATTTTTTCCCTCAACAGCAATCAACAGTGGAAAAAGAATTAAATGTTTCAGATTTAAAAAATGCAGTTGAATTATTAAGAGAAGCTAATGACTTGCTTTGGGGACAAAATGAAAATTGATGAATTTAAATCGCACACAATAACACGAAGTTCTCCCAAGCCTAAGAATAAATACTCATATTATAAGAATGATTTAAGACAAGATTTTTGTGGTAGATGTGCGTATTGTAATCTGAGTGATGATAGTATCACAACCCCTTTTGAGATTGATCATTTTATCCCTAAAACGGCATTTAAGGATATTCGACCGGAGTTACTGACGGATTATAATAATCTAATATATTCTTGCAAAAAATGTAACAATGCTAAAAGAGGGCAGTTTTCGGGTGATCTTAGTGTATCTCATCCCACTAATGAACTTTTTACGATCCCGTACTAGTTGACTATAATAACATTTTTTATCGGAATGAATTAGGTGCCATTGCTTCAGATGATGCAAAGGGAAAGCATATGATTGAAATACTTAAATTATATAGACCAATACATATTCTTGGATGGTTGTGTGAAAAAATAAATACTACGGCGGACAAGCTTCAGGAGGCAATAGAATGCGAAAATGATCTGAACAAAAAAGATAAACTGGAAAGGGCATTAACAAATATTGAAAGTCAATATCGTAAATATTATCGGATATTTATAGCTTGTTACAATGATGATTCATTTTCCATTCTTGATTGTGATACATAAAATATTCATCTAATTATATCTATATCGAAGTTTTAGAAAGAAGTTGAGCAAATGATAGAAACTTTAAATGATTTTATCAGAGAATACCAAAAGATATGCCAAATGGGATGGATCAAAACCCACCGTTCTGGTCCTACTGGTATTGGTAAAACACTTGAAGATTTATTGGGTATAGTTGAAAATAATATTGATGGCCCGGATTTTGGTGATTATGAGCTTAAGTCGTGTAGATTAAATTCTAACAGCATGCTCACCATTTTCACAAAAACACCTCAGCCGCAAGGTGCTGCCAATACACTGCGGATGACATTTGGCTACTCAAGTGATGCATACGACAATGATGAAAAAGTCCTTCATTCCACGCTTTCTGCTGACCGCTTTGTTTCAATCGCTGACACCGGGCGCAGCTTAAAGATTGTGTGCGGTCCGGAAAAAATCTCCATCATTGCTGAAGACGGCATCGAATATGCTTATTGGACACGGGACCAGTTGAAAAAGGCCTTTGAAAAGAAATACAAGAACAAGTTTGTTTACGCAAAAGCACAATCAAGAGGCAGCGGAGCAAGCGAGGAGTTTCATTTTGTTGAGGCTTATGAAGTCTCAGGCTTTAACTACGTGGCCTTTGTCAATCTGCTTGAGCAAGGGAAAATATACATAGATTTGCGAATCGGTCAGTATCATGGTGGAGCAAAAAACGGTCAGACACACGACCACGGAACGGGGTTCCGGATCAAAGAAAATGATCAACCGCTCTTGTTTAAAATCAACAGGAAGATCGTATGACAAACAGTGAGGAGTTAGCCAATGGCAGATAGAAAAATCTTTGTATCGGGTGATTTAACTTCAGACGACAAATTCAAGGAAGCGATTGAGCAAGTTGAAAAGAAAGGGTTCATCCCATCACACCGAACTGGAGATACTGGTGTTGGCAAAACGCTTGAAGATGAACTCGGCGTAGAAGAAAATTCTGTTCAAGCTGCGGATCTCGGTGAAGTAGAGCTTAAAGCTACCCGTAGAGATTCAAATAGCAAGCTCACTCTTTTTACAAAAGCCCCCAAAAAGCGTGGTGTAAATTCTCGTGTGCTGCGAGCTCAATACGGGTACCAAACCGACGTATCAAGAGCTTTAAATCCGAATATCAATATTCTTCACACCCAAGTAAACGGACGGGATTTTAACACTCTTGATGGCGAACCGTTCTTAAAGCTGACTACACGGGATGATAGGTTATATTTGGAGCATGCAAAAGACGGAATCCTTGAGGATGTATACTGGGAACAAGAGCAACTCAAAAAAACCTTTGATAAAAAGTATCCTTCCAAAAAGCTCTACCACGTTCAAGCGGAATCTAAGAAAGAAGATGACGGGTCCGAGTCCTTCCATTACAGCGAAGCATACAGCTTGGAAGATTTTAGCGCCGAAAGAATGATAGAAGGATTAAAATCAGGTGAATTAGATGTAGACATCCGCCTTGGCGTCTATGCTTCCGGAGATCGAAAAGGAAAGCCGCACGACAACGGAACGGCAATACGAGTTTCTTCTAAAAAACTCGATGAATGTTTTGATAAAAAGAAAAAGCTATTATAAAAAATACGAGCTCCACTAAGTGCATTAGTGGAGCTCGGTTTTTAATTCTTGCGAAGGATGATGATGTGTTCCATTGTCATCGTGGAACCAGTTGCTCCGCTTACATTTGTGGGTGAATTCTGGGAAGGCATTACCTTGTTGGGGATATTTCTGTCAACGGTAAAGATCGGTGTTAATCCGTATTGGGGAGCCAATTCGGTTATAATAACATCAGTTTTTAGCAGCTCATTCTTTACTGTTCTGTTTCCAACCACCCAGAACTGATAACCGCCGGAGCAGGTCTTAGCCGCCACGCTTTTTATAGAGGCATCAAGATCTGCATAGAAGCTATAAACATCTCCGGCGCGTTCTACATCCTTGTCTTTGATTCGTTCCAGCGATTCTCGCAAAGTGGGACTCTGCAATGTGAATTCAAAACCATTTCGATATTTTTTGCCGCCCATCAATGATCTGTCAACTCCCATGATCTCTTTTTCTGTGAGATAAAAAAGGTTAATCCATTGAAGCGAGAGACGGCTATATTCTCCGTAGGCAACAGTAGTGCGACTATCGCCATATGGAGGGGAGGTAATGATAAGGTCGTAAGTGTCATCTGGAGCATCTGTTAAGGTGCAGGCATCGTTCCTAAAAACCGACACTTTAGGATGTGCGTTTGATTTCTCAAGTACCTCACAGAAGTCTTGCATTTTGTCAATGTTTCTAACCAGTATTTTTTTGAACTCGCTAAAAACATCTGGGTTAAACATTTGCACTTTGGCCACCGGCATACGAAACATTTTAAACTCTCCATTGCGCCGGTTAGAGACAAAACGAATACTTTCGCTTAAGGCTATAAAGATAAAATCACGAACATCCTTGTCTTGAATCTTCTCAATCTCAGTTTTAATAATTGAGAGCTCAAGAATAACACGGGGCCGGAACCAGTATCCAAGATTTTTGAAATCAGGGACTTTGATATCCAGCTTTTTTTCTGTACAGAATTGTTCTAGGTATTTAGGAGCTTCATCACCCCAGCCTTTCTTTTCGGCAACATTCAAGCCCAGCGTATCGATGATATAGGAATCAATCGAATCTAAGGCCCATGATAATTCATTTCTGCGTGAAGATATTTTCGACAAAAGTGTATCTGTTTCTCTCGCGAGAAGATCATGCTGAAGGGGAGTAGTTTTAACTTTTGTTAGCAACAACGCCAGTGGATTAATATCGTTTCCATCGACAGTTTCAATACCACTAAGCATACCCTCTACTAAAACCGTTCCAGATCCGGCGAAGGGGTCTAACAATGCATGAATCGGTTGGAGCTCCTTAATTAATCTGATTATATTACGACTAATCGGGCAAACCATCATCGCAGGGTAATTGTGGAGCCCATGGGTATATTCCTTTGTATCGTCTTCTCTAAAATCCCAATAATCAACAGGAAGAGATTTCAGCTTTTCTATCAGCAATTTATCTGTTGACGTGATCATAGTGTTTTCTTTTTTCCTTTCATTAGATTCTGCAACTTTTTTGTGGTAGTCTCCTTCGTGCGTTTTTACCTCTACTGTGCAAATCGTATCGTTGTGCCATCCGCCATGAGCAACAAGTAGAATTCGTTCAATTTCGAAACCATACTTGTATCCAATTCCGCCGCTGTTCCAACCAAATGTGATAACTTTGCCACCAATTTTTACAATACGGGATATTTCTCGCTTATGGTTTCCCCAGAATGAAGCCTTAGTCGTGTCCCACGTGACTGTGTACCCAACATCATTATAACATTCACTTACCTGTCTTGGTGAATACGGGGGGTCATATAACACACCATCGACAGATGCATCTTCAAACAGTTTCAAAAAATCAAGAGCATCTAAATGGTAATCTGTATCGTATTCCAGATTGAGATCATTTGTGACACTTGCGATTTTATTTCTGTTAGCAAAAGGGTCAATCCAATACTTACTAAGATCCACCTCCTCTTCAAGAAGGCCCTTGATGGGTGGAATTTCAAAAGTGTTTTTATTTGGCATTGACCAGATGCGTTCTATCCGAATATTGTGTGTGTCATTGATCTTCTTCAAGATAGACCTCCTGCTTGTTCTCTGGTATAAGAACCAGAGCATTGTTTTCTTTGTCGAAGAAAATGTCTAATTTGGTCTTTCCTTTCTCGACATTCATATTTGCTAAAACGCTTTTAGGAAGGCGTATCCGCATATCTTGTTGAAGTGTATAAGAATCAAGATAGATGAGATCGTTTTTCATGAGAATTCTCCTTTCTTTACTTGCCCTAATTATAGCACAAGTTTGACCTAAAATCAACCTAACATCAGGTCAAGCCTTTAAATTATTTCGCACTCTTTAATTATTCCTCCGACAGCCGTTTTTGAGGGGTAAGTTCTACAGGTCGAAGAACCAAGCCAGCAATAACAGAATAAACAAAAAAGGACTTACGAAGTTCTGCTGCAAAATACAGTGGAACCTCGAAAGCCCTTTGTGTCAAGCTTTTTTCTGTTTGTAGCAAAGGCAGCGTCTTTATAGAATTGCCGTATAATACTGGTAACTTTTCTCTGGACTTTCACAACCCCTTGTGGTACTGTTGTGTACTGCAAAGGAGGTGCGGATATGGCACAGATGAGTTTAGAAGAATTATACCGCGGAGAAGGTGCGGGAGAAAAGTACGGTATCTTGGGAGAAGTTATGAAAGACTTCCTCCAAAATGGGCGTCCGTCGGAATACGACGAGCGTACTTGGCTTGAAATGCTGCTTATCAAGCACGCGCTGATTGCGGCAGAGAAAATGAAAAATGAGGGCGACACGGTGTCGGGTATGACCGATGACATGTCGTCCTCTTCTTATGTGAGGTGGAATGAAAATGACAACGCTTGAAGATCTGTACTACGGCAATATCGTTCCGCACGAACACAGTTTTAAGCGCGGGAGTGCTTACAGTGAAGTGTTGAGCTATGTTATTCGACATCAGGACAGCTTGATACCGACGCTTACGGCTCAGCAAAAAGAAACCTTTGAAAAGCTCAAAGACTGCGAGGCGGAACTGCACGGTATGAATGAGCGCGAAGCGTTTATCAGCGGCTTTAAGCTCGCGGCGAGAATCATGACCGAAGTGTTGTACGAGCCGTCAGAGGATTGAATTTGCAGAAACAAGGCCGAGCCGATTTCGCGGTTTGGCCTTGCGATTTTCAGTTCGACACAGCACAGTTAAAATCTGCACCGCAGAAAACAAAGAAAACAGTATTCCCGCAAAAGCGCCGGAATATACACTGTTGGCGCAAAAAACTTGACAGAATTTTTCCGGTATGTTATACTGTAAGTAAAGAAAGCAACCGACAATTGAATACACATATTTCTGTTTTGAGTTTCAGACTCGCACTTACATAATCACCGATGCAGATCAGCATCGGGATTGAGTGCGGGTCTTTTTGTTTTGTAAAACAGCAGTCCTCTACATAACACGGCGAAAAACCGTGTTAATTTAACAGGAGGAAAAACCAATGAAAGAATCTGTTTACACCGCTTATGAGGATCTGCCGTTGTTCCTTAATGCTGAAACGGTAGCCAAGCTCCTCGGTATCTCCATCTCAAGCAGCTACGAGCTGATGCACGAGAAAGGATTTCCGTCGTTGCGTATCGGCTCACGGCTCATCGTACCGAAAGAAAAATTTCGCGCATGGGTCGAAGAAAAGACGGGAGGCAGCATTTGAAATTCACCCGATATCCAAAGCGTGATGCGATCCGGGATTATTTTCCTCTGCCGAATGAAATTTTCAGCTTGGGTCTCAGCACCGGTGAGATCGCAGTGTATGCGTATCTGATGTACTGCGAGGACAGGAAAACATTTCAATGCCATCCAAGCTACAAAACGATTGGCAACGCTGTCGGTATGAGCAAAAACACCGTCAAGAAATATGTAGACAGCCTGATTGAAAAGCAGCTGATTACTGCAGAGCCGACCTCTGTGTACACGCAAAAAGGCGAAAAGCGTAACGGCAATTTGCTCTATACCGTTCGCCCGATAGAGGATGCGGTGGAGTATCATTACGAGCAGCAGATGATTCGTTTGGAATGCGAAATACGGTGTCAGTCAGCTTTGAAAAAACTCGCCGAATTTGACCGCAAACACGGGAAATCGGCGGTTTAAGGGCAGTTTTACGGCTCGTCCGAAAACAAGCAGGAGAAAAAGTTGGGGTCGCAAGCGACCCGCAACTCGATTCACAGCGGACGGCAACGCCGACCGCATAAGGCTTTGTGCGGCTTTTAAGAACGGTTATAAAAGCCTCAATTTAGGGGTTGCGGCGATAAAAACCTCGCTGATTTAGGGGTTGCGAAATTTACCGCAAATTTAGCTGGATATTCCGCCATGTATGTGGTATTGTGTTGTACTGCGAAAGGAAGTGATACTATGGCAAAACGAAGACCGTCGGGAGACGGTATGGTGCGCAAGCGCGATGACGGACGATGGGAAGGCCGTATCGTTGTCGGTCACAAAAAGAACGGCGATCCGATTCACCACTATGTGCTTGCCCGAACACAAAAGGAGTTAATCGTAAAGCTCCACGACTGCATCGAGATGTACCGCGATGCCGACCTCACCGAGGATTCGAATATGACGCTCGGGGAATGGCTCGACCGATGGATCAATGAATATATGATCTTCACGATTCGCGAGAGCACGCTTGATTCTTACAAAGCGATGATTAAAAATCAAATCAAACCGTATCTCGGCGACAGACCTTTGTCGGTGCTGACCACGCAGGAACTTCAAAAATTCTATAACAGCGTCAAAAAGAAAGGTCGGGTGAAACCTGACAGACTACACGGTACAGAGCTTGCCGACAGTATGGTGCGCGGTATTCATATGATGCTGCACGAAGCGCTGGATATGGCGGTGCGCCTACGGCTGATTGTTAAAAACCCAACGGTCGGCACAACGATTCCCAAAAACAATTATCCGCCGAAGCAGATACTCAATGACGAACAGCTTGAGCGATTCATGCAGCGCATCCGACAGGATGAGCGGTGGTACGATTTCTTCTACACCGAGCTGACCACAGGACTGCGGCGGGGTGAAATCTGCGGACTGAAGTGGGAGGACTTCGATGCGGAAAACGGAAAGCTGAAAGTGAGGCGCTCGGTTGCTAAAAGGAAAGGCGGCGGATTGAATATCGGCGAAACCAAAACCGAGACGGGAACGCGCACGATTGTCCTGCCGCCGAGCACTGCGGAACTTCTGCGGAAGCGAAAAGAAACGGCAGTCAGCGAATGGATATTCCCGAATATCTATGAGCCCGAAAAACCGATGCACCCCGACTATGCTTACCACCGATTAAAAACACTGTTAAAACAGGCGGAGCTTCCGCTGATTCGGTTCCACGATCTGCGCCACACCTTCGCCACTCACGCGCTGGCGGGCGGCGTGGATGCGAAAACCCTGTCGGGAATCCTCGGGCATACCAACGCCAGCTTTACGCTGGACACCTACACCCATGTGACCACCGATATGCAGAGAAACGCTTCCGCTATCGTTGGGAGCTTTATGGATGAGATTATGCTTGAAGGAGATGATACCAATCGCTAAAAAAAGAAAAAATGGTGAGGGCACATTACGCCTGCGTAAAGACGGTCGGTGGGAAGGAAGAATTGTTGTCGGATACAATGAGAAAAGCCTGCCTATTACAAAATGCGTAACGGCGAAAACAAAAACAGAATGTTCCACTAAGCTCGAAGCGCTGAAAGAACAGTACGGACGCTCTTCCGATAAAATTAAACCGGATATGCCGTTCGGGGATTGGATCGACTTCTGGTATCAGACCTACTGCCGGCACACTCTCCGCATTACCACAAGAACCGACTATGAAAACCGCATTTACAATCATATCATTCCCGAAATCGGAAAAATTCCGCTGAACAGGCTGTCACAGTCGGATTTACAGCAATTCTACGCAAAAGAAAAGACAGACGGAAGAAAACTGCACGCAAAAACTTACGGAAAGGGACTTTCGGACAGAACGATAAGGGGGATACATGCCAACTGCCGCACAGCTTTACAGCGGGCGGTGCAGGAGGGCTTAATTCGCACCAATCCCGCCGTCGGCTGTAAACTGCCGCCGAAGAAAGCACGGGAGATGCAGGTACTCACGCAAAATGAAATTATCCGATTTCTGCATCAGGCAAAGGAAGAGGGATATTATGAGCTTTTTCTGCTGGAGCTCGGCACGGGAATGCGGCGCGGTGAAATATTGGCGCTCAAATGGAGCGACCCCGACTTCGCAACAGGAGAGCTTCGCATTGAACGGCAGGTATATATCATCAAGGCAGAGGTGATTATATCGGCGCCGAAAACAAAAGCCTCGATACGCACTGTTATTCTGCCGCCGTCACTCCTCAAAACTCTCGCAGTGTATAAAGAAACGGTGGATTCGAAATGGATGTTCCCGTCACCGACGGATAACGGCAGACCGAGAAATCCGTCATCGGTCAGAAAACGGTTGCAACTGATATTGGAACGGGCGGGCTGTAAAAAGGTGCGCTTTCACGATTTGCGTCACACATTTGCGACCATGGCGCTGGAGCACGGTATGGATGTGAAAACGCTCTCGGCAACCATAGGCCATGTGTCATCTGCAACCACGCTGGATATTTACAGCCATATTACCGATACTATGCAAAGGCAGGCGGCTGTGCATATTGACCGCAAAATCGGCGGCACAGACGCCCAAATGCCGACGATGGAGCGGGAGGAAAGGAAAGATACCTCCCCGGTCGAATTCACGCCGTACAAGCCCAAAATACGAAAGCCCGGAACAGGCTGTGTCACCATGATTAACGACCACCTCTACGAGGGACGGTACACGCCGACCAACGCCTACGGCAAGCGGGAAAGCCACAATATCTACGCGAAAACGCGAGAAAAATGCGAAGAAAAGCTCGCGGAAATGATTGCAGAGGTTAAGGCGCAAATCAAGGCGGAAAAAGAGAAAATGACAGGGTGACCGAAAATGTCACCCTGTCAAAATTTGAGATGCAGTAGACAAAGAATACAGTCGCTAATTAAAATATTGATTATAAATTTGATTGACAGCTTCAACATAAACAATAAATGACGGATGATCTTTCTCTAACGGATGAGATAAATATAGATTTTTAAGATAAATATATCGCTCTCTTACATCAAGCCATAAATCATTGATTTTGATTTGTTTTACCTTTTGCGCTATGTTGTGAGAGCTTGGAACCTCATTCCAAACATACTGGTCATTACCGTATTCCCAGACATTTTTATTATGAATCAACCTGCACAGTGTTCCATCAGAATTTTTGGCGACAATTGCAACATCAAAACTAAATTCAACTGCAGGTTCATCTTTGAAATGTAACAGAGCTGTCAAGCATGAAGTTGAATCTTGTGATTCGGAAAAGCAAGTCAATCCTTCGGCTTTATCAAGCAAAATACGAACGGTATTTTTTAAATGACGCAGATCATTCCAATATTCGTCCGGAGCTTTAATTATTTCAAGGTTGTAGTCAAGGTCAAACGGTCCATTGCCGTTTCGTGTAACCATATTTCTTGCTCCACTGCCAACAAGAGTAAATTGGGCGTTAATGCATTTTTCTTTAAGTAAGGCACATGTCTTTTTTAAGACATGTGAACAGTCAGAGCGATACCTTTTGCATTCTGACTCATCGACAATTCTGTACATTTTATATTTCTCCTTTTCGCCCATGCCACTCATTCAACACTTTAGTGATAAATCATTAAATTATATCAGAAAATTTTTATTTGTCAATACTCATTCTGAAAAAATAAGCGATTGCAGTAAAAAATACTGAAATCGCTTAAAAATTGGTCGGAGTGGCGAGGCTCAAACTCGCGGCCTCCGCATCCCAAATGCGGCGCGCTATCAACTGCGCTACACCCCGATAGTTATTAAATTGTGGTCATGTAAGTGGTCAAATCTGTGGTCAAACACATTTTTGACTGCTTTTTTCTTTTTCTGAACCGCCCGAAATTCACACGGTTGAAGGGCTTTCGGCGGTTGGCACCGATAGGCGTCAGAAATGCCGTCTATGCTCCCAAAGCAGGCGCGCTACCACCTGCGCTACACCTCGATATTTTTATATCAACTTTTTTCTTATATCTCTGTTTTCTTCCCTGCTTTGTCCGCCCTCTTGCGGTTCCCGTAATCTCTTCGGCTCAATAGTGAGCCTCGACATTCCGACCGCTGCGCCTAAAAACGCTCGCTTTTTCTGCCACCGACAGCGCTCACGTTTTTTGCCCAAAGCAGGCGCGCTACCACCTGCGCTACACCTCGATACTGCAATTATCTGAATACAGCTTAAATATTATAGCATAATAAATTCCTCTTGTCAACTGCTTCAATTTGATTTTCATTTATGATTGTTGGGTTATCAATAAGGCTTGCACCCCACCGTAGATTTTATTCCTTTTATCGGTTTTCGGGTCAATGGTGGATTTATCGAATACAAGCGATTTTTCGCCGTAATTTTCGTGTCCCATATCAGCTTTTGTGACTGCTATTGAGGGCATTGGGAAACCACCAAGCTTTAACGATTTACTTATCTTGTTCGCATAGATATTATGTACAGCTATAAGGTCGTTCTTTTCCTCGACAAGTTCAGAAAGGGAAAATTTTAATTTGCTTTCTGTTTCAGATTGTTCAGTTTCTTCAGAAAGTCCACTTCCGGAAGATTTTCCTCCACTAACACGTTCACCTCGTCCAGTAGATTTTTTGAGCCTATAATATCTGCCGCTTTGAGGACTGAATCTTTTGAATATCTGTCCATCATCAAATTTATTGTTTTGTAATAAAGCCTCGATTTCTCTTTGCGTGTATCCATCTCTTACTCCTTTCGCAATTATAACCGCTGGATCTTCGTTTTCGCTATGAATATTATAATCGTAATTTTCTATCTGATAAACTTCTGTTATTTGAAAGTCAAATCCATCGTCAGATAAATTATAACATACAATCTTAATTTTGTACACATCGTTTTTATTCGTTACACGAATAGCACAATCTTCAATTATTGCACTTGTATCGCCGTTCATAAATGCAGCTGTTGCACGCTTGTATTCTTCTTTTGTCAAAGCGTTTTTTTCTGCTTTTGAATATTTCACCCCACCGCTACTCTGTGTATCGGTGTTTTCTTTTGCGTTCGAGATCTCAGCATGATTATTAACCGCCGCTGTCAAGGCATCTCTCCACAGTTTTTCGATCTTTTCAAGTGCCTTTACATCTTCGGATATCCGAGAGAAGAAGAACGTGCTGTAAGTATACTCGACAAAATCTTTTTAAAATAAAACGGTCAGAAAACGGTCAGCAAAAAAATAAACCGCATAACAATGCGGTTTAAACGCTATTTGGCTGGGATAGCGGGATTTGAACCCACGAGTGACGGAGTCAAAGTCCGTTGCCTTACCGCTTGGCTATATCCCAGTATAAACGAATGCCGCCGGCACTATAAGCCAGCGCAGGCGGCATTCGTTCTTAATAAATATGGGGTGGGAGATGGGACTCGAACCCACGATCTTCGGGACCACAATCCGACGCGTTAACCAGCTACGCTACACCCACCATAAATGGCACGCCACACAGGATTCGAACCTGTGACCTACCGCTTAGAAGGCGGTTGCTCTATCCAGCTGAGCTAGTGGCGCATGGTCTGCATTTTCATATTTATCAAAATAAATAAGTTTTCACTTTCGTGAAAACTATGGAGCGGGTGATGGGAATCGAACCCACACAACCAGCTTGGAAGGCTGGGATTCTAGCCATTGAACTACACCCGCATATTCATTAACTGCTTTAAAAGCACTCATCTCATTGACGCTTGTATATTATAACACAATAAAAATGAAATGTCAAGACTTTTTTGAAAATTTTTCGATTTTCTTTTACAGCTTAAAATTGCCGCCATTTCGTGACAATAAACGTCCCGTAAAGCAGATACATATTTTATTATTCGCCTCGCATCATATCCATTCCTGCCGTTTTAGCGAGGATGGATATGACGTTATCGGCATTTAAATTTCATCGCTTATCAGGCTCTAAAGCCCCTTGGCATCCTTCAGTGTGATACCGTTTTCACCGAGTGCGATCTTATGGTCAAGACCTACGAACTTGCCGTTTTCCTGCCACAGGACCTCCTTTACAAATGCGTACTTTTCTTCGTCCCACGTTGAAAAATCATCAAGCACAAGTCCGCCCGTATCTCCCGAATTGGCATTGTAGCACCAGAATGTGTGGTTAAGATGGTTCTCGCTTATCAGACGGCGCATACAGGTCATCCATTTAAGATTAGGCTCCTTCATAAATCCGCCCCATTCTCCTATAAGAAGCGGTGCGGTATTGTTCTTGTAGATGAAGAACCAGTTGTCCTGCCAGCAGTCACGCATAAGGCTGTCAAAATCATAGTCACCCTCAAACCACGGCTGCTGATAAACCGTAGGACCGTAGTCGTGTGGAGAATACACCAGCTTGTTCTGATATTTTCCGAGATTGACAGGAAAATCCTTTACGCCCCTGAGGTTACCTCCCCACCAGTTGAAATAGTAATCATCGTCATTTGTCGAGCTGAAATCCTTGTTGCTCTTAATATCTGTCGGGTATATCTCGATACCCTCTACCATTATAAGCACATTCGGATTCTTGGCAAGTATTCTTGATGCGGCAGTTTCGGCAACATATTTCCAGTTGTTAGCCGAATCGGAATCGTTCCATATCGCCGCTTTATCCGCTTCATAGGGCTTGCCGTGCGGCTCATTCTTGAGATCGTACGCTATTATCGTATCATTATCCTTATAACGCTCCGCCATCCACTCAAGCGCATTATAATAATCCTCTGCGCTTACCTTGTCGGTATACCAGAGATTCACCGTATGACCTGAAGCATTTGTTTCTGCGGAATGGATGTCCGGCATAACCTTAATGCCGTTTGCTTCCGCCAGCTTCAGAAAATAATCGAATATCTGAAGGCTGTTCATACTGTTAAGCTCTGTGTTGTAGGCATTGTTGTAGTTTGCCTTGGGATATTCTCCCGCCGCCCACGAATTTATAAGCTCAGCCGACATCGGCACACGGATAAGGTTGAATCCGTGATCGGCAATAGCCTTTACAGACGACTTAAGCTCACTGTTCCATAAGCCGTCGAATGTATTCGTGCCGGTATTATATCCAAACCAGTTCACACCTGTAAGCCACACTTGCTTACCGTCTTTATCAAGGATTTTGTTTCCGTCCGTATGAAGCCAGTCGTCACCTTGTTCGCCGTCCTTGCTCCTTTCAAGCAGTGCGTCAACATCTGCTTCGGAAGTGCCATTACCGTTTGCGTTCTGATTATTCTGATTATTCTGATTTACATTTCCCGCTTTAACAACGCACTGCGTTTTGTTAAGCTCTGCCCTGTTTATTTTCAGTTCTTTGTCCGTATTCAGATTACAGCCGATAACCACAGTGGAGCCTGGCTGAATATCCCCGTTATATTCAGCGTTTGTTACTGTTACCGTATTTCCGTTTTGGCTGTATGTGCCGTTCCAGCCCTCACAGCCTTTAAGACCGTCTATTTCAACGACCAGCTCCCAGCCCGAAATTCCGCTGTTTGTATTGTTGGTGATACCAAACTGAACTCCGTAATTCATATTGCCGTCGTCGCCCCACGAATTATCTACGGAATATTGCAGGATGATGCCGTCTTCCGTTACAGTGCCCTGCGAGCTGTCTGTCGAAGTATCGCTCTGCGTGCTTTGGGATAATGATGAGCTTTCGCTGTTATCTGCGGATGTGCCGCTCTGTGATGATGACGATTCATCGACGGTTTTCCCTCCCGCAAGAATCACTGCAAGCGTTACCGAAAGCCCTATTATCACTGCCGTCATAGCCGCTATAATTACGATAAGCCATTTAGGCACTGCCGTCTTAACGCCGTCTTTTGCCGCTTCAGTCGTGCTTTCATTATCAGCCGATATTTCAGGGCTGTTCTGCTCCGGATTTTCTTCCGTTTGCGAAACATTTGTGTTCTTTTCTTCCATGATATATTCCCTTTCAGATATTTATTCCGTTACGAAAATCTCGTATTCTCCGCCTTCAATTATATCCGACAATCCGTAAACCACACTGCTCAGCACATATTCCCCGTCATTGATATATATTTCTATCAGATTGCTGTCGACATAGATTTCAAGCCTGTTCCCCTCTTTCACAACAGGTGTTTTTGCAATAAGCCTGTAATTTTTATCATTTATAAAAACCGCTGTACGATCAGTTATGATAGTATCATCTTCACGGCTGATTATATAACCGCCGATATTTATGCTCTCCCCGTTGTTTATCGCTGTTTTCAGCATATATCCCGATTTATGCGAGGGCTTGCCGCTCTTTTTTGAAAAGGCTTTTCTTATGTTCGGGTGAGGTGAAAAATATATATGATTATTTCTTATGTCAACCACACGAGGTATACACATCATACCTATGCGTTTATTCTCATTATCGCCTACCGCTTCGGGCATTCTCGCCCACGCAACAACTACACGTCTGCCGTTTTCGTCAGTATTGCTCTGCGGTGCATACAGGTCTATGCCGTAATCAAACATACTGTATTCATCGCTCATAGTCATTTTGCAGCTTTTTTCGTCAAAATCCGCAAAACAGCATATTGCCGCAGAATCATACGTCATATTATCATCAAGTATTCCGATGGGCGAAAAGATTACTACGCCTTTACCGTTGACTTCAAAATAATCCGGGCATTCCCAGATACAGCCGAATCCTCTTTTTTCGCAATAATTCACATATTCCCAGTTTTCAAGATTTTCGCTTTTGAAAAACAGGAATCTTCCGTTATTGTCAAAGGTGCTTCCGACTATCATATACCACGCATCACTGCCACGCCATACCTTAGGATCTCTGGTGTCGGATTCCGAGCCTGAAGTGCTGTCACGCAAAGGTTGGATTATCGTAGTTTTCGCATTGAAATTATCAAAGGTATATCCGTCTTGCGAAACAATCTTCATCTGTGACGCTATAAAGCCGTAATTCAGTGCGCAGTTGATATTTTCGGGATCTTCCTCACGATAATTTATGCCGGTATAAAAAATGTGCATTTTCCCGTCATGCTCGACCGCACTGCCCGAGAAGCATCCGCTCCTGTCATTTTTCTTAGTAGGGTAAAGAGCTATCCCCTTATGCTCCCATGTAACAAGATCGTCACTTACAGCGTGTCCCCAGTGCATTCTGCCCCACACCGGCGCATAGGGAAAATGCTGATAGAACAAATGGTACTTACCTTTATAATATATAAATCCGTTGGGATCGTTTATCCAGTTTGACGGTGATTTCAGATGTATCTTATCCACAAAAAGCTCCTTTTCTCATTTGCAAATCAATTTTCCTTACCGTATATCGTCCGATATAACAATTCGCAGAGCCTGCGACAGCTCTGCGAAAGCATTATTGCCTGCTTTATTTTTTAGCAGCGGCATCCTGATTGTCTTTTTTCAGATGCACATCAAGCTGATTATAGGGTATCTCGATACCGTTCCGGTCGAACTGCTCCTTGACCGCTTCGTTAAGGTCAAAGTATACCGTCCAGTAGTCCTCAGCCTTTACCCACGGATAACAGGTTATTCTTACAGCGCTCTCGGCAAGCTCGGTTATCCTTATTTTCGGCTCAGGCTCTTTAAGTATAAGCTCGTGAGCGTCTGTGATACTTTTGAGAACCTCCATTGCCTTTCTGAAATCGGCATTGTAAGAAATCGTATAGACCATATCCACACGCCTTATTCCAAGCGCTGTATAGTTGGTGACCTTCTTTGATGTTATCTGCCCGTTGGGATAGAAGATAGCTTTATTATCATATGAATGAAGCTCGGTATACCACATATTGATTGCTTCAACCGTACCCTCGACGTCATCGACCTTGATGTAATCTCCTATTTTGAACGGCTTTGTGAGCATTATGCTGAATCCGCCCGCTATATTTGAAAGGCTGTCCTGAAGCGCAAGTCCGATGGCAACGCCTGCCGTACCTATCACAGCTATTATAGAAGTCATCGGAACGCCGAGAACGGCAAGAACAATAGTAGCGAGCAGCGCATAAAGCAGTATTCTGACCAATGAATAAATAAAGCGTGAAACAGTCTTGTCGATAACATCGTGTTTCATACCCCTGCTCATCATTTTTAGCACGAGCTTGGAAATAACTATTCCGACAACCAATATTATCGCCGCCGCAATCAGCGTAGGCAGATATCCTACAAAAGCGTTTATCATTTGATTGAAAAACGTTTCAGCTTCTTTTATCTGCTCCTGCGCATTCTCAAGCGGATTGGTAGACGTACCGACCGCCTGTGAAAGCAATGAAATATTCAAGAAAACATCTCCGTTCCGATTTTAATCCGCAGTATCCTCTGCCCTCTCGGTTACCTGTATAGATACCTTGTATTCTCCTGTCACCCAGCTTCTGACCTTGGTTCCACGCAACGTGAATTCCGCAGTCACATCTTTAAGCCCTGCGGTAAGCGTAGTTCCCATAAGGTCTATTGTCGCATAAATATCCTTTGACGCAAGCGCCGCTATTTCATCTGCCGGACCCGTAACATTGACGCTGAGTTCGTTTGTAAGAACATCGACATCAAAATTGTCCGGTGCGTTTATAATACGGATATTATCCTTCTGGACAGTATAGCTGAGGAACGTGTAATTCTCCGCATCCTCAAACGAAACCATGGCGGATGTGTTTCCGCTGATATTCTTATATCCTTCGGGTAAAGCTATCGGAAGCGTCAGCTTCTGCAAATACTTGGTCGTAAGCTGACTGAGATCTATCGTTCCTATCTCAAACTTCTCCTGTGAATCAAGTGAATCGTCGGGTGAAGAAACAGTGAGCGATTCCGGATAGATGCTGTACTTAAGACTGCTTAAATCAAAGTTTGACGGAACATTCGTAAACTGTACCGTAAGAGGCAGCGTTTTCTGCTTATACAGCGTTATATTCACAGTGTAGCTTTCGTTGTCGTATTTTATATCGGGATTTTCGATTATATCTCCGTTACTGCCAAGCAGAACAATCTGACCTTTTGAAGAAACCGACTCTGAGGTTTCGCCTGCAAATACAGAACGTATCTCGACCGATTTCACTGCGTCTATTGCGGTGCTGTCGCCCGTAAGCGTTATAGTCGAAGGCTCAGCGGTAACGCTGTCTATCTTCATACCCGCCGTAGCGGTAATGCCTTCAGCTACAGCCTTCATACTGCCGTCAGAAATACTGAACGTTTTTGATACCGTCTTTTCGACCTTGAGCTTAACGCTAAGGCCCTCATCGTCAACCGTACAGCTGTTGTCCTTTACCGGTGTTACGTTAACCTTTACCTTATATTCACCCGGCGCCGTGATAGCCGACAGATCCGCACTGGCTGTAAAATCGCTTGCAGTAAGGTTTCCTACCTCATATCTTTTGCCTGTTACCTGTACGGTTATCTTATCAACATAACTGTTCGTTACGGATAGCGCATTTTTCGTCATATATTCCGTAGTCTTGACTTCAACCGGAATATTGCTGACGTGAGTAGTGACATCGGGGAATATCTGCATCGAGATTGCAAACCATACAATGATTGCAATAATCAGCGCAAATATAATATTCTTAAGATTCTTTACAAAATTCTGTAAAAAGCTCTTTATCCATTCATTCATTATTTATCCGCCCCCTGTTCTTTTTTCGCATCGGGTGCGTTTTTCTTATGCTTTTTTAAAGCCTTACCCTTCATCTTCTTTGCTTCGGGCTTTTCGGGAATCAGCTTTGCCGTAAGCAGCTTTCGCAGTGTATCCTTATTGTAAAAGCGTGTAAGACTTCCGTTTTCGGCTATAGATATAGTACCGGTTTCTTCCGAAACAACAACTATTACCGCATCCGAAACCTCGCTCATACCGATAGCCGCTCTGTGACGTGAGCCGAGAGCCTTTGAAATCAGTTCTTCCTTCTGAGGCTTAGGCAGGAAGCATCCTGCGGCATATACCTTGCTGTCACGGATTATCACCGCACCGTCGTGCAGCGGCGTGTTCGGGAAAAATATATTACCGAAAAGCTCAGGGCTTGGCGTTGCGTTGATTATCGTACCGGTATCTATCTGCTCACCGAGCTTTGTTTCACGCTCGAATACGATAAGTGCGCCCGTAGCGGTCTGCGAAAGCTGTTCGCAAGCCGTACAGACAGCCTCTATACAGTTATGTATGTCAACGGTCGCCGCATCTGTCTTACTTTCAAAATTAAGAGCCAGCTTTTTTACCTTTGTGGTTCGTCCCATTTTTTCAAGCACACGGCGAAGCTCAGGCTGGAATACAATAAGAATAGCGATAATTCCGACATTGAGGAAGGTTTCTATTATAACCTTCATCGCCTTCAGCTGAAACTGGTTTACGACAAAGAAAAGTATAGCAAGCAGAATTATACCTTTGATAAGCTGCTCAGCCCGTGTTTCCTTGATGATTTTAATGCCTTTATATATGAGATAGGCAAGAAGGAGAATATCAAGATAATCAACAAGTCCCATTGTTGCAAAAACACTCTGTATATTCTCCCAGATATCCTTTAAATACTGGATCAATTTTTCTGCTCCGTTCCTATAACTGCTGTTGCAGCAAATTTCATAGTAAGTTTATATATAATATTGTATCATTAAACGACGATTATTTCAAGGAGGAGCGGGAAATTTTTTCTTACTTTTCACAAAGATTATCGAAACAACAGATATCCGCTCACAGCGGCACAGCCGCCTTCACCGCACAGATAGCGGAAATACGCCTGTCATATCTTATACAGAGCATATTTTGCGTTGCCGGCGGAAAACATTCTTTCAAAGACAGTTACATTGGGTTAGCTTAAGCTGACTCAAAAAATTGTACAGGAAACTAAAAAATTCTGAAAATTTTCACTTTTAGAGGTTTACATTCCGGAACGATTATGATATAATACTAAGTTGAAAGCATACGTCTTGGTATTACCGTATGCAAAAACAAAGGAGGACGATTCCCATGGGAAGACAAAAACTTACTATGGACGGTAACAACGCCGCAGGTCACGTGTCTTATGCGTTTACTGACGTTGCAGCGATTTACCCCATTACACCATCTTCAGTAATGGCTGAAGTAACAGATTCCTGGTCAACAGCCGGAAGAAAGAACATTTTCGGACAGGAAGTAAAGGTAGTAGAAATGCAGTCAGAAGCCGGCGCAGCAGGCGCAGTTCACGGCTCTCTCGCAGCAGGTGCATGTACTACAACTTACACAGCATCACAGGGCTTACTGCTCATGATCCCCAATATGTATAAAATTGCAGGTGAATTACTGCCCAGCGTTATTCATGTTTCCGCTCGTGCTCTTGCAACACACGCACTTTCTATTTTCGGTGATCACAGCGACATCTACGCTTGCCGTCAGACAGGCTATGCTATGCTCTGCTCCACTAACCCTCAGGAAGTTATGGATCTCGGTGCTGTAGCTCACCTTTCAACATACGAGGCAAGAGTTCCTTTCCTTCACTTCTTCGACGGTTTCAGAACATCACACGAAATCCAGAAGATTGAAGTATGGGACTATGAAACACTCGACAAGATGCTCGACCACGAAGCTGTAGACGCTTTCAGAAACAGAGCTCTCAATCCCGAGAAGCCCGTTCTGCACGGCACAGCTCAGAACCCCGACATCTTCTTCCAGGCAAGAGAAGCAAGCAACAAGTACTATGAAGCTACACCCGCTATCGTACAGAAGTACATGGACAAGGTAAATGCTGAGATCGGTACAGATTACAAGCTGTTCAACTACTACGGTGCTCCCGATGCTGAGCAGGTAATCATTGCTATGGGCTCTGTTTGCGATACTATCGAAGAAACAATCGACTATATGTTAGCTCAGGGCAAGAAGGTAGGTCTTGTTAAGGTTAGACTTTACAGACCCTTCAGCGTTGACGCTTTCGTATCTGCTATTCCCGAAACTGTTAAGAAGATTACAGTTCTTGACAGAACAAAGGAACCCGGCGCACTCGGCGAACCCTTATACCTCGACGTTGTTGCAGCTCTCAAGCAGGCAGGCAAGTTCCAGGATGTACCCGTATTCACAGGTCGTTACGGTCTTGGTTCTAAGGATACTAACCCCGCTCAGATCATTGCAGTATACAACAACACAGAAAAGCCCAGGTTCACAATCGGCATCGAGGATGACGTTACAGGTCTTTCACTGCCCATCGGTGAGAACCCCAACACAACTCCCGAAGGCACAACCTGCTGTAAGTTCTGGGGTCTTGGTTCAGACGGTACTGTCGGTGCTAACAAGAACTCTATCAAGATCATCGGTGACCACACAGATATGTATGCTCAGGCATACTTTGCATACGACTCAAAGAAGTCAGGCGGTGTTACGATTTCTCACCTTCGTTTCGGTAAGTCTCCTATCAAGTCAACTTACTTTGTAAACAAGGCTAACTTCGTAGCTTGCCACAACCCCTCATACATCGACAAGTACGATATGGTTGAGGACGTTGTACCCGGCGGTTCATTCCTGCTCAACTGCCAGTGGACAGTTGACGAGCTTGACGAGAAGCTCCCCGCTCCCGTTAAGGCATACATTGCTAAGAACAACATCAACTTCTACATCATCAACGCTATCAAGGTAGCTAAGGATATCGGTCTTGGCAACAAGACAAATACTGTATTACAGTCTGCATTCTTCTCAATCGCTAACATCATCCCCGCTGAAGATGCTATCGAATATATGAAGAAGGCTGCTTACAAGTCATTCGCTAAGAAGGGTGATGACATTGTTAAAATGAACTACGCCGCAATCGAAAAGGGCGCAGGCGAGGTTATCAAGGTTGACGTTCCTGCATCTTGGGCTGACGCTGAGGGTACACTTCCCGTTCACACAGCTACAGGTGACAGAAAGGATCTCGTTGATTTCGTTAACAATATCCTTATCCCCGTTAACGCTCAGAGAGGCGACAAGCTCCCCGTATCTACATTCGTAGGCATGGCTGACGGTACATTCCCCCAGGGCTCTGCAGCTTATGAGAAGCGTGGTATCGCAGTAGACGTTCCCGAGTGGATTCCCGAGAACTGTATCGAATGTAACCAGTGTTCATTCGTTTGTCCTCACGCAGTTATCCGTCCCGTAATTCTTTCCGAAGAAGAAGCTACTAAGGCTCCTGCAGGTGCAAAGATGAAGGACGCTATGGGTCTTCCCGGCATGAAGTTCGCTATGGTAACTTCTGTTCTTGACTGCACAGGCTGCGGCGTTTGCGCACAGGTTTGCCCCTCTAAGAACAAGGCACTCGTTATGAAGTCACTTGATTCTCAGATGAACGAACAGCCCATGTTCGACTACGCTGTTAAGGAAGTAGCCGACAAGCCCGAAGTTCACGAGAAGTTCAAGGAAACAACAGTTAAGGGTTCACAGTTCAAGCAGCCCCTGCTCGAATTCTCAGGCGCTTGCGCAGGCTGTGGTGAAACTCCTTACGCTAAGCTCATCACACAGCTCTTCGGCGACAGAATGTACATTGCCAACGCTACAGGCTGTTCATCAATCTGGGGTGGCTCTGCTCCCTCAACTCCTTATACAGTAAATAAGGAAGGCAAGGGTCCCGCTTGGGGCAACTCACTGTTCGAGGATAATGCTGAGTACGGTCTCGGTATGTTCATCGCTCAGGATACATTAAGACACAGAGCACAGGGTCAGTTAAAGGCAATTGCTGAAAAGACTGAAAATGCTGACGTTAAGGCTAAGATCGACGCATACTTCGAAACAGCTAATGACGGTAAGGCAAACGCTGCTGCTACAAAGGATCTCGTTGCTGCTCTTGAAGCTCTTGATTGCGACTGCGCTGAAAAGAATGCAGTTCTCAAGGCTAAGAACTACCTCGCTAAGAAGTCCAACTGGATATTCGGCGGCGACGGCTGGGCATACGACATCGGTTACGGCGGTGTTGACCACGTTCTCGCATCAGGCAAGAATGTAAATGTATTCGTATTCGATACAGAAGTTTACTCCAACACAGGCGGACAGGCTTCAAAGGCTACAAACATCGGTGCAGTTGCACAGTTCGCAGCAGCCGGTAAGGACGTTAAGAAGAAGGATCTCTCCGGTATCGCTATGAAGTACGGTTATGTATATGTTGCTCAGGTTTCAATGGGTGCAGATATGAACCAGTGCTTAAAGGCAATCGCAGAAGCTGAAGCATATGACGGTCCTTCACTGGTTATCGCTTATGCTCCTTGTATCAACCACGGTATCAAGGGCGGCCTTACAATCGCTCAGAAGGTAGAAAAGGAAGCTGTACAGGCAGGTTACTGGCATCTGTTCAGATTCAACCCCGCTGCTCCTGCAGGAACAAATCCGTTCACACTCGACAGCAAGGCTCCTACAGGCGATTACAAGGAATTCATGATGAGAGAAGTTCGTTACAACTCTCTTATGCGTGCTAACCCCGAAAGAGCTAACGTACTGTTCGATAAGGCAGTTGCTAACTCCAAGAAGCGTTACGAGGATCTCGTAGGCCTTGTTGAATACTACAAGAAGGAATACTGCGGCGAATAATCCGCACGAAATAATCTAAAAGCCCAAAAATTTTGAATAGTCGGAATAGAATAGGTTTTTACGCCCCTCCGGGAAAACCGGAGGGGTTATTTTTCGACTTGTATACTTTTGCTTTTAATTATTAACAAGCAGTAACTATTCAAAATTTTATCAGATTTTACTTTTTTTATATACTATTTTTAATCGGAAATTCCCCTGAAATGCCGAAATCATATCGTGATGTGAAGCTTCCCCGTCATAATCGGTGATATTCGGGAATACAATCAATATATAAAACGTACAGGCACCCACGTCTGTGCTTGATGAAAAGGAACAAGTCAGTATGGAAATATTAGAGTGGATAAACGAAAATATAGTATGGGGCATACCGGTGCTTATACTATTTGCAGGTTCGGGAATTATCTTCACAATAAGAACCAAATGCTTGCAGGTACTGCACTTCCCTACTATAATAAAGCGTACACTCCTTACAAAACAGCCTGAGGCTGACGGAAAGAAGGTTTCGCCTTTCAGAACCCTTACCGCCGCACTTGGTGCAACAGTAGGAACAGGAAATATTATCGCAATAGGAAGCGCTATTGCTTTTGGCGGTGCAGGTGCAATATTCTGGATGTGGATCTCCGCACTTCTCGGTATGGCTACCAGCTTTGCTGAAAACTATCTCGGCGCAAAATACAGAACCGTGCAATCGGACGGTCTTACGGGCGGCGTACCTTTTGCTTACATAAAAAAAGCGTTCGGCGGCAAAAAGCTCGGTGCGTTCTTTGCGGGAATGTTCGCTGTCTGCTGTATAGGTGCCAGCTTCGGCATAGGCAATATGGCTCAGGTGAATTCGGCTTCGATGGCGCTTCAGAACTGTCTTGGAGTACCTCTATGGGTATCGGGAATCCTTTGTGCCGGAGTAATTGCCGCAATAGCACCCGGAGGTATCCACCGCCTTAGTAAAGTCACATCATGGGTAATTCCGATAGCCGCAGGCGGTTATCTGCTCGGCTGTTTTGCTGTAATTATAATGAACATTGAAAATGTTCCTTCTGTATTCGCACGCATTTTCACAGAAGCTTTTTCATTCAAGGCTGTAGGCGGAGGAACTGTCGGTATTGTAATGCTCGAGGCTATGAAGTGGGGCGTAAAGCGTGGCGTATTCTCAAACGAAGCCGGTCTTGGCTCCTCAGTAATGATTAATGCAAACTCAAGCGCCGACAAGCACCATACGCAAGGTATGTGGGCAATGCTTTCGGTTTTCATTGATACTATCATTATCTGCACTATGACAGCACTCTGCATTCTTTCAAGCGGTGCAGATCAGAAATCAAGCGTTGGTTTTGATATGGCGCTGATAGCATTCCAGGACGGACTCGGTGACTTTGCCGGTGCATTCCTCAGTATCGCAACGTTCATCTTTGCGATAACAACCGTTACAGGCTGGTGGATATACGGAAGAAGCTGTTTCGTTTACCTTTTCACTAAGAAGTGGGTAGGCGTATATCTTGCAATTTTCATTGTTACCGCTTTCGTGGGCGCAGTGATTCAGGCGACAGTCGTATGGGACGTATCCGATCTTTTCAACGGCCTTATGGCAATACCGAACCTTCTTGCGATAATACTGCTTCGCAAGGAAGTCAAAGCTGACATTTAATTCCTTTAAAATCAGTAGATATTAAAATAGTAAAATTAAAAGCACAAGGTGTGCGTTGACTATACTTACTTTGTTTTATACAGCCGGATTCGGGAGTTTTAGATGCTGTAAAATAAAGACGGTTATATAACGCTTACTTTGTGCAATTTTTTTGCCGTTTTTGCAATTTTGCTATTGACCTATTGCAAAAAATAGTTTATAATAGTAAAAGGGGAACAAGGTACGATGAACCGTATCAGTAATTCCCTACCGAATGACTTTCATCAGCATAAGCTGATAAAATAAAGAAAAGGAGAACAATCGGTTATGACAAAGAATCAGAATGTTTTAAAGTGGGTTGAAGAAATGAAAGCCCTCACACAGCCCGACAAGGTTGTATGGATCGATGGCAGCGAGGAGCAGCTCAAGGCGCTTCGTGACGAGGCTATCGCAACAGGCGAGATGATTGAGCTCAACCAGAAAAAGCTCCCCGGCTGCTTATATCACAGAACAGCTGAAAACGACGTTGCCCGTGTAGAAGACAGAACATTCATCTGCTCAAGAGAGAAGGAGAATGCAGGTCCTACAAACAACTGGATGGATCCTAAGGAAATGTACGCTAAGCTGACAAAGCTCTACGACGGCGTTATGAAGGGTCGTACAATGTACGTTATCCCCTACTCAATGGGACCTATCGGCTCACCTATCGCTAAGGTTGGTGTTGAGCTGACAGACTCTATCTATGTTGTACTCAACATGGACATTATGACAAGAATGGGTGCACAGGCATTCAAGAACCTACCCGATGACTCCAACGACTTCGTAAGATGCCTTCACTCAAAGGCTGACGTTGATCCCGAAAAGAGATACATCGTTCAGTTCCCTGAAGACAACACAATCTGGTCTATCAACTCAGCTTACGGCGGTAACGTACTGCTCGGCAAGAAGTGCTTCGCACTCCGTATCGCTTCTTACCAGGGTTGGAAGGAAGGCTGGATGGCTGAACATATGCTTATCCTCGGCGTTAAGAAGCCCGATGGCGACATCAAGTATATCACAGCAGCATTCCCCTCAGCTTGCGGTAAAACAAACCTCGCTATGCTTATTCCTCCCGAGGGATACAAGAAGGCAGGCTATGAAGTATTCACAGTAGGTGACGATATTGCTTGGATGAAGCAGGGTCCCGATGGCAGACTTTACGCTATCAACCCCGAGAACGGCTTCTTCGGCGTTGCTCCCGGTACAAACGCAAAGAGCAACTACAACGCACTTGCATCTACAAGAAAGAATACAATCTTCACAAACGTTGCTATCAACAATGATGATATGACAGCTTGGTGGGAAGGTCTTGACAAGAATCCTCCCGAGAATGCAACAGACTGGAAGGGCAACAAGGTTAACGGTAAGGAATACACAGCAGCAGGCAACAAGCTCGCTCATCCTAACTCACGTTTCACAGCTCCCGCTCAGAACTGCCCCTGCATTTCACCTGAGTTCAACAACCCCCAGGGTGTTCCGATCTCAGCTATCATCTTCGGCGGCAGACGTGCAGCTACAACTCCTCTGGTTTACCAGTCATTCAGCTGGCAGCACGGCACATATGTAGGCTCTGCAGTTTCTTCTGAAACAACAGCAGCAGCTACAGGTGCAGTAGGCGTACTCCGTCACGATCCTATGGCTATGAAGCCCTTCTGCGGCTACCACATGGCTGATTACTGGGCACACTGGCTCGAAATGGGCAAGAAGCTCGGTGACAAGGCTCCTAAGATTTTCAACGTTAACTGGTTCAAGCAGGACGAGAACGGCAACTTCATCTGGCCCGGTTTCGGCGACAACATGAGAGTTCTCGACTGGATCATCAAGAGATGTGAAGGCACAATTGACGCTGAAAAGACTCCTATCGGCTACCTTCCTAAGAAGGGTGACATCAACCTCAAGGGTATCGAAGATGAGGTTACATCAGAAGTTGAAGACAAGCTGCTCGCAGTTGACAGAGACCTCTGGAAGAAGGAAGTAGAAGAGATGAAGGAATTCTACAAGCAGTTCGGTGACAAGCTCCCCGACGGTTTAAAGCAGGAACTCGCTGATCTCGAAGCAAGACTTGGCTAATCCATAACCGAATAAACTCCGATCCCCTGTTAAGCGATTAACAGGGGATTTTCTTATGCTTCATACGCTCCTAGCTGATATGACAGGGCAAATACCGCACTGCTGTCACGGCATTATATACGGCAAAACGGCACCGGAAAATTTCCGATGCCGTTTCTGTATAAAATATATTAACCCAAAATTGTCTTATTCCTTTACACCACCGAGTGAAACACCGGCGATGATGAATTTCGATAAGCAGAAATAAACGATGATAACAGGTATGATTGCTATGAAAATGAACATATAAACCTGACCCATATCAAACTTTAAGAAGTCAGCCGAACGAAGCTGTGCGATCATGATAGGCATTGTCTTCTTTGTTGATGTATCAATGATCAACGAAGGAAGGAAGTAGTTGTTCCATGATGCAACGAAGCTGAATATTGCCTGTACTGCAAGAGCAGGCTTCAGCATAGGAAGAACAATCGTGTTGAATGTTCTGAATTCGCCCGAACCGTCAATTCTTGCTGCCTCGATAATATCAATAGGAAGCGAGCTCTTCATGTACTGAATCATGAAGAAGAACACTGCAGGAGCCGCAATAGCAGGAACTATAAGAGGAATATATGTATCTCTGAGTCCCCAGTCGGTACACATACTGAAGAAACCGAGCGCAGAAACCTGTGTAGGAATCGTCATGATAAGTAATATGAAGTTAAAGATAAATTTCTTACCTTTGAAGTCATATACATGAATTGAATACGCTGTCATTGCCGAGAAATAAATTGATAATACTGCTGTACACGTTGCGATAATCAAGCTGTTGATAACACCGTTTATAACAGGTATCGTTGTGTTTGAGATCGCACTCTGGAAGTTATTGATAAATTGATTTCCCGGCAGGAACGAGAAGCCGGACATAATATCGTAATGTGAACGGCTTGCGTTAACAAGCAGGATGTAGAAGAAGAACAAACACAGGATTGAGAAGAAGATAAGAACGATATAACAGATTATTCTGTGAATAATAAGCGTAGGCTTTACCTTCATATCCGGATCTGTTCTGTTCTGCTGAAGTGCTGAGGTATGTTCAAGTACCTTTTCCTTTTTTGCCATGATACTTACTTACCTCCTTTTTTAGACTTCTTGTTGCTTCTGTCAGCAGCAAAGAAGTAGTAAACAACCAGGCTGAGTGCCGCACATACAATGAATATAATTACTGAAAGCGCACCTGCCATACCATAGTTCTTAGATGTACCGATCTGTTCGTTCAGATACATGATAAGCGTCTTGGTAGTGTTATTCGGGCCTCCCTGACCGTCGGTAAGGATCTGCGGTACATCGAACATCTGAAGACCGCCGATCAGCGAAGTGATCATAACGTATACGAGTATAGGTCTGATAAGAGGAAGAGTTATCTTCCAGAATATCTGTGAGCTGCTTGCACCGTCGATTTCAGCAGCCTCAATAACAGATTCGTTGATACCCATCATTGCCGCCATCAGCAGAATTGTCGTGTTACCGAACCACATAATGAAGTTCATGAACGCTACAAGTCCCATCGTACTGCCCGTATAGCTGAGGAATCTGAAAGCCTCGCCGCCGGTAGTGTGCTTGATAAGCTCGTTGATAGGTCCGATATCGGAGAATATTGAGAATATCAGCATTGCAAATGCAGATGCCATGATAAGGTTAGGCATATACATTACAGTTTTGAAGAATCCAAGACATCTTAAACGAAGTCTTACATTAGTAAACCAGTAAGCAAAAAGTAATGAAATGATTATCTGCGGAACAAATCCCAGTACCCACATGATAAGCGTATTCCATGTGAGTGCAAGTATATTGTTACCTGAACTCATATCAAAAATTGCCACAAAGTTATCAAATCCGACAAACTCCGGTCCTATCCAACTAAGACCCGACTTGAAGTATTTGAACATACTGTAATAGAAAGTCTGAATAAGCGGCCAAGCCTGGAAAACAAGGAAAACTAATATGAACGGGAGCATAAATATGTAGCCCCATTTTTTATATTTCCCGATTTGTCCTTTTCTGGCTTTTACCGGCGCGCTTCCTGCGTTAGCTGCCTGAGCCATAAAAACACTCCTTATAAAAATCTCAGTATATTCTCCATCTTGAGCAGTCAAGTATGTTAATAAGGCGGAAACATCCGTAATTCGCCCCATTAACATACTTGACTGCGAATTCACAGAACCCGCAGTCAAGATGAAGGTCAATATTGTTTAAGCCACAAAGCCTTTATTATGCGTTAGCGGGCTTCTTGAGCTCAGGATACTTAACAATAGCAGCCTCATAGAAGTTCTTGAGTGCTGTATCCTTATCAACAGTACCGTCGAAGTATTCCTTGAACTTAGCCTGGAATGTCTCGTTAAGACCCTGGTCGTAGACAGAAATCTTGCTCATGTCGATCTTGGGAGCTGTTTCAACGAACAGAGCGATGTGGTTCTGACCGCCTAAGAATGCTGACTTGAAGTCAGAAGCAGCGAGTTCCTTCATTGCAGCTTCGTTGTTGTAGTAGTCCTGAGTATCCTTTGTGAACTGAAGACCGAAGTCCTTGTCGCAGCAGAATGCTCTCATAACATCGCCAACTAATGTAGCGTTATCTGTGCCCTTTGCAGCAGCGAACCAAGAACCGCCCCAGAAGTAAGCCTGAGGACCGTAGCAAACTGCCCAGTCACCGTAACCGCCGTTACCTACTTCGAGCTTACCGCCGTCTTTTTCCTTAACTGCAAGTGAGTTACCTGCAAGTGTGAAGTTGATGCCCCATGTTGAGTAGAAGAAGCCGAATACCTTACCGTCGGGACCCTGGTCAGCAGCCCAAGCATCAGACCAAAGAGATGTCTTGTTGTTGTAACCCTTGTCTGTGTATGTCTTAGTCTGGTCAACCCACTTCATGATGTTGGCGTCAACGATGATTTCCTTGTTTTCGTTAACCCAAGGAGCAGCAACGTTGTTTGAGAAGGTTCTGTATGCATCATCATAACCTGAGAGCATCTTGTAACCCTTATCAGCAGCCTTAGCAGCTACTTCGTCAAACTTTGTCCAGTCAGCGAGAGCTTCCTGTACCTTCGCGGGATCATCTGTGCCGAGAACGTCCTTAGCAATTGAACGTCTGTAAGCATACAGACCGGGAGTTGCCTGCCATGAAACACCCTTCAGTAACTTTGCATCATCCTGAGTTGTGCAAACGTCCTTTGTATACTGATACATACCTGAAAGATCTTCGTCAGTAAGACCGAGTGACTTAACATCAAGTGTGTACTCTGAGTTAACATACTTGAGAGCGTAGTCAGCTTCGAATAAGAACATATCGATCTTGTCGTCAGCAGATGCAGCTTCGTTCTTGGGAAGGTCTTCATCGAGCTTGTTCTGATAAGCATTGTCCTTGTTTTCAGTGATCTTGAAATTAACTGTAACACCCTCAGGCATCTTAGCCTTTATGTACTTATCAAAGTAATTCTTGAACTCTTCGTTCCATACAGCGATGTTAAGAGTCTTGCCTTCGCCTTCCTTAAGTGTGAACTTATCGGAAGTTCCTGCGTTGCTTGAATCATCAGTCTTGCTTGAGTCTTCAGTCTTGCTTGAGTTTTCAGTCTTGCTCGAATCTGTTGTAGAAGATCCTGCTGAGCTTGTAGCGTTGCTTGAGCAGCCTGCTACTGCGCCCAGAATTGATGCAGATGCTAATACAGCTGCTAAAATTCTTTTCTTCATTGGTAATTCCTCCAGAAGTATTCATTGTTGTGAATAGCTATCGCTTTCACTGCCTGACCTTACGGCCTCATTAAAGAGGAGCCGTAAACAATCCCCGGTAAGAACAGGCTTCCGGTTGAAGCTCCTGTGACATAACGGTATATACTGCCGTATATGTAACAATGGATAATTCACTAAAAAGACCTGTAGCTTGTCAAAAGTTTTGTTCACTTTTTCCTCGTTGACATAATCATATCACAGATTTCACAAATTTGCAAGCATTTTAAGCCCGCAATTGTGTTTTTTTACCGTAAACGATTACAAAAAATGTTTTTTTGGCACTTTTCCGTCATCATGCACAAAAATCTGTTACATTTTTGTAACAATTCGGTCGCAACTTGATTACTGATTTTCTCTATTTTCCGCTCTATAATCGGATATTCTTCCATTGTAACGTCGTGTAAACGATTTTATGCTAATTTAGTTCACAGAAAGTTTGTAAAGTAATTAATGTACATATAGCACAAAAACAAAGCGCCGCTATTGTTGAAAAAGCACAATTTAAGAGATTTTCTGCTTTAGCACTTGAATTTGTTATTAAAATAAGGTAAAATGATATAGTAACAAGTACGGAGGGAAAGCATGAGATCTATGAATAAAATACAGCTTACAACAGCTTTGATAAGCTTCGGTAAATTTTCATATATGTCTTTTTCTACGCCGTATTATAAGAATAAGTGTATTTTTTAAGCTGTGCAATTGGATTACACAGCTTTATTTATTTTCTGAAAGGATGTTCGTAAATGAAAAAAGTAGCCATAGTAATGGGCAGCGATTCCGATCTGCCTATCGTAAAAAAAGCGGCTCAGGTGCTTAAGGACTTCGGAGTTCCTACAGAGCTTCGTGTTCTCTCCGCTCACCGTTGCGCCGCAGAGGTTTCCGAGTTTGCAAGAAATGCCGAGAAGAACGGCACAGGCGTTATCATTGCCGCCGCAGGCAAAGCCGCTCACCTTGCCGGAGCTATCGCAGGTCAGACTCCACTGCCCGTTATCGGCATCCCGATAAAAGCAAGCGCACTTGAGGGCATAGATGCACTTCTGTCTACAGTACAGATGCCCGCCGGAGTTCCCGTTGCTACAGTAGCTATTGACGGTGCGGCAAATGCGGCATTCCTCGCCATACAGATCCTTGCGGTATCAGACGATGCTCTTATGGAAAAGATGAAGGCATACCGTGCAGCACAGACCGCAAAGGTTCTTGAGGCTGACAAAAAAATGGAGCAGGTACTTGCCGAGCTTTGATCGGTGTACTATATATAATGTAATCAATAAATACGGCACAGCCGCTGAAGAAAGGATAAACAAAATGGAAAAGAAAGAACAGCTTTACGAAGGAAAGGCAAAGAAGGTATTCGCAACTGATGATCCCAACCTTGTTATCGTATCCTACAAGGATGATGCAACAGCATTCAACGGCCTCAAGAAAGGCACTATCTCAGGTAAGGGCGTTATCAACAACAAAATGACGAACTATATGTTCGGTCTGCTTGAAAAAGCAGGTGTTCCCACTCACCTTGTTAAAGAGCTGAACGACAGAGAAACACTCGTTAAAAAGGTTTCTATCGTTCCCCTCGAAGTAATCGTAAGAAACGTAGCCGCAGGAAGTTTCTCGAAGAAGCTCGGCATCGAGGAAGGTACAAAGCTTCTCTGCCCCACACTTGAATTCAGCTACAAGAATGACGATCTGGGCGATCCTTTCATCAACGACTACTATGCGCTTGCACTTGGTCTTGCAACAAAGGAAGAAATCGACCTTATCTCAAAGTACGCTTTCAAGGTAAATGAATTTATGCTTGACTTCTTCAAGAAGCTCAACATCGACCTCATCGACTTCAAGATTGAATTCGGTAAGACCTCAGACGGCACAATAATTCTTGCCGACGAGATTTCTCCCGACACCTGTCGTTTCTGGGACAGCACAACTCACGAGAAGCTTGACAAGGATCGTTTCCGTCGTGATATGGGCGGTGTTGAAGACGCTTATGCTGAAATTATGAAGCGTCTTATGGGCGAATAATCCCGACAATTGAAAAGAATCTAACAGGAAAAGGCAGGATAATATATGGGTGGATTTTTCGGTGCGGCGTCAAACAACGACTGCATAACCGATGTTTTCTTCGGAACAGACTATCACTCCCACCTCGGAACACGCAGAGGCGGTATGACCGCATACAGCCCCGACAGAGGCTTTCAGCGTGCTATCCACAGTATTGAAAACTCACCGTTCAGAACAAAGTTTGAACAGGACGCTACGGATATGAGGGGAAAGCTGTGTATCGGCTGTATCAGCGATACCGACCCTCAGCCCCTGCTGGTGCGTTCAAAGCTCGGTATTTATTCAATATGCAGTGTCGGCATAATCAGAAACGCCGAACAGCTTTCAACCGAGCTGCTTGAGAACGGCTGTGCAAACTTTGAAACAATGAGCAGCGGCAGTATAAACTCCGGCTCGCTCATCGGTGCGCTTATTGCACAGAAGGACAATTTTACCGACGGTATAAGATATGCCCAGAGCAAGATTGACGGTACAATGTCCCTTATCATTCTTACAAAGGACGGAATCATCGCCGCAAGGGATCAGTACGGCAGACTTCCTATCATTGTAGGAAAAAGGAGCGACGGATACTGCGTATCCCTTGAATCATTCGCATTCCAGAAGCTCGGCTACAGCACATATAAAGAGCTTCGTCCCGGCGAAATAGATATGATAACTGCGGACGGCTGTGAAGTGCTGAGTGACGGCGATGAAAGCAAAATGCATATATGCTCGTTCATGTGGACATATTACGGCTATCCGAATGCGGTATATGAGGGTGTGACCGTTGAAACGATGCGTACACGCAACGGCGAGATTATGGCGGAGAACGATATAAAGAACGGCAAGCTGCCCGATGTTGACTATGTATGCGGTATTCCGGATTCGGGCGTACCTCACGCAATAGGCTATGCAAACAGGAGCGGTATCCCGTTCGCACGTCCTTTTATCAAGTACACTCCCACATGGCCCAGAAGCTTTATGCCTACCAACCAGACAATGAGAAATCAGGTAGCTAAAATGAAGCTGATTCCGGTCCACGAGCTTATTGAGGGTAAAAAACTGCTGTTCGTTGACGACAGCATAGTAAGAGGAACTCAGATGAGAGAAACCGTAGAGTTCCTTTATGAGAACGGTGCTAAGGAAGTACACATGCGCAGCGCCTGTCCTCCGATAATGTACGGTTGTAAGTATCTCAACTTCTCCCGCAGCACATCGGAGATGGAGCTGATTGCAAGACAGATAATTGATGAGGCCGAGGGTGCAGATGGTATCAGATTTATCGACGAGTACAGTGACACCAACACAGAGCGTGGAAAGAAACTGCGTGACGAAATATGCCGCAGACTAAAGCTGACATCGCTTGAATTCCAGTCGCTTGACGGAACTGTACGGGCAATAGGCAAGCCACAGTGTGAGCTTTGCACTTATTGCTGGAACGGAAAGGAATGACTCCATTGACAAGCGGTTTGCATGAAGAATGCGGCGTGTTCGGCGTTTTTGCAAAAGAAAAGACCAACGTTGCCGCAACAACATATTACGGATTATTCGCATTACAGCACAGAGGACAGGAAAGCTGCGGCATCGTTGTGAACGATGACGGCGTTTTCAATTCCTACAAGGACACCGGTCTTGTGAACGATGTGTTCACTCCCGAGCGACTTGACGGACTTGGACAGGGCAATATGGCGGTAGGTCATGTGCGTTACGGCACGACCGGAGCAAATGCACGTCTTAATGCCCAGCCTATTCTGGTAAATCATTATAAAGGAAGAATGGCTCTCGCCCATAACGGAAACCTTGTAAACACTTACGAGTTACGTCACGAGCTTGAAAAACAAGGCTCTATCTTCCATACGACAAGCGACACAGAAGTTATAAGCTACCTTGTAACGAAGGAACGGCTTGAAGCTCCGTCTATAGAAGAAGCTCTCAACCGTGCGATGAATAAGATAAACGGCGCATATTCGCTCGTTATCATGTCGCCTGCAAAGCTTATCGCTGCCCGTGACGAGAACGGCTTCAGACCGCTCTGCTACGGCATAACAAACGAGGGAACATATATAGTTGCCTCCGAAAGCTGCGCTCTTGACTCGGTCGGTGCTAAGTTTGTAAGAGATTTGCTCCCAGGCGAGATTGTTGTATTCGATGAAAACGGAGTACGCTCAATAAAAGATCATTGCGGCAAGCGCCCGCATACTTTGTGCGTTTTTGAATATATCTACTTTGCACGTCCCGACTCGGTCATAGAGGGTGCATCGGTTCACGAGGCAAGACTCCGTGCAGGCGCATTCTTAGCGCTTGAGCATCCCGTGCAGGCGGATATAGTAATCGGCGTTCCCGATTCCGGTATAGATGCCGCCATAGGCTATTCTCACCAGTCGGGTATTCCCTACGGCATCGGCTTCATCAAGAACAAATACATCGGCAGAACCTTTATTTCGCCCGGTCAATCGTCAAGAGAAGACAAGGTGCGTATAAAGCTGAACGCTGTTGCCAGTGTCGTAAAAGGCAAACGTGTCGTTCTTATAGATGATTCTATAGTAAGAGGCACCACAAGCGGCAGGATTGTAAAATTACTGCGTGATGCGGGAGCCACCGAGGTTCATATGAGAGTATCCGCTCCCCCGTTCCTCAATCCCTGCTACTACGGTACCGACATAGATTCGAGAGAACACCTTATCGCTTGTCATCATTCGATAAAAGAGATCAGCGACATAATAGGCACAGATTCGCTCGGCTATCTGAGCGTGGAAAACGCAAAGAAGCTTGCGGTACACGCAAACGGCTGTGAATGCGGTTATTGCACCGCTTGTTTCAGCGGAGAATATCCCACGAATATTCCCACGGAAATGCACAAGGATAAATTCGACAGGAAAATCAGCGAAAGCAAAGAAAAAACCACCACATAAGGACATCAGTCCCCAAACGGAAGGAATTATTATTATGAAGAACAGTTTTTCAGAAAGCTATAAAGCAGCAGGCGTTGACGTTACCGCAGGCTACGAAGGTGTTCGTCTGATGAAAAAGGACGTTGAACGCACCAATATCCCCGGTGTACTTACAGGCATAGGCGGATTCGGCGGTCTGTTCCAGCTTGATATTGCAGATATGAAAGAACCCGTACTCGTTTCGGGTACAGACGGTGTCGGCACAAAGCTCAAGCTCGCAATGCTGATGGATAAGCACGATACGATCGGTATAGATGCGGTCGCTATGTGCGTAAACGACATAATCTGCTGCGGTGCAAAGCCTCTTTATTTCCTTGACTATATCGCTATAGGCAAGAACGTACCCGAAAAGGTAGCCGCTATAGTAAAGGGTGTTGCTGACGGCTGTGTACAGTCAGGCTGTGCGCTTATAGGCGGTGAAACCGCTGAGCATCCCGGAATGATGCCCGAAGACGAATATGACATCGCAGGCTATTCAACAGGTGTCGTTGACAAGTCGAAGATAATCGACAACAGCACCGTAAAGGAAGGCGACATCATAATCGGCCTTGCTTCCACAGGCGTTCATTCAAACGGCTTCTCTCTTGTAAGAAAGGTGTTCAACATAAACAGCAAGGAAGTTCTCGATGAAGTCCTCCCCACAGGAAAAACTCTCGGTGAAACACTCCTTACACCTACAAAGATATATGTAAAGCCCATTTTGGAGCTTATCTCAAAGAAGAACGTAAAGGCTATCTCGCATATTACAGGCGGCGGCTTCAACGAGAACGTTCCCCGTTCACTCCCCGACGGCTTCACAGCAAAGATTACAAAGCACAGCTACGAAGTGCCTTATATCTTCAAGCACTTACAGGAAGTCGGAAACATCTCCGAACACGATATGTACAATACTTTCAATATGGGTATCGGTATGACCGTTGTAGTTGACAAGGACGATGCCGATGAAGCTGTACAGATACTCAGAAACGCAGGCGTTGAAAGCTACTGCATCGGTGAAATAATCAAGGGTGACGAGGGCATCATAATTGAGTAATATGAAAAATATCGTTGTACTTGTATCGGGCGGCGGAACTAACCTGCAGGCGCTTATTGACGCTGAAAAGTCCGAGGGACTCGGCGGAGGTAAAATCACCTGCGTGATTGCGTCAAAGCCCGACGCCTACGCACTGACAAGAGCCGCAGATAACGGCATAAAGACAAGAGTGCTCGCAAGACGTGACTATGCCGATGTTGCCGCTTACAGCAAGGCTATGGCTGACGCTTTAAAAGAAGAGCAGGCTGACCTTGTTATCTACGCAGGCTTTATGACAATACTTGACGAGCAGGTATGCGATGCGTTCAGGTATAAGATGATAAACGTTCACCCCGCCCTTATCCCCTCTTTCTGCGGAAAGGGCTACTACGGACTTCACGTTCACGAGGAAGCACTTAAAAAGGGCGTAAAGGTAACAGGCGCTACCGTTCATTTTGTAACAGCGGAATGTGACGCAGGACCTATCATTCTGCAAAAGGCAGTTGAGGTCAGAAACGGCGACACCCCCGAAATTCTTCAGAAACGTGTTATGGAGCAGGCTGAGTGGAAGATTCTCCCCCGTGCCGCACGTCTTTTCTGCGAGGGAAAGATAACCGTAAAGGACGGCATAACCGTTATCGACGATTGAACCTTATGTCCGCATTCTCCCGACTAAACGGGATTTTGAGGACGTTATAACAAGTTATATTCAGAAAACTGCGTGTTCCACGCAAAACCGCAACAGGAGGCTATATGGAAGTTGTAACACTTGAAAAAGAGCTTAACTCTCTTGCTTATCACGGCAGAGGCATCGTGATAGGAAAATCCGCAGACGGCACAAAAGCGGTAATCGCCTACTTTATTATGGGCAGAAGCGAAAACAGCCGTAACAGAATTTTTGTAGAGGACGGCGAGGGTATCAGAACACAGGCTTTCGATGAAAGCAAGATGGAAGATCCCCACCTCATCATTTATGCACCCGTAAGAGTTCTCGGCAACAAGACGATAGTTACAAACGGCGACCAGACCGACACTATCTATGAGCTTATGGACAAGCAGATGACATTCGAGCAGGCTCTCAGAACAAGAGAATTTGAAGATGACAAGCCCAACTACACACCGAGAATTTCCGGTATAGTCCACCTTGACAACGGCGATATGAATTTCGCAATGTCTATCTTAAAGAGCGCAGACGGCGACGGCTCATCATGTCAGAGATACACCTACGCTTACAGCAATCCCTTAAACGGCAAGGGCAAATTCATTCACACCTACAAGTGTGACGGCAACCCCCTGCCGAGCTACGAAGGCGAGCCTAAAACAGTGGTTATTCCCGATACGGATATAGACACGTTCACATCAATGGTATGGGAAAACCTCAATGCTGACAACAAGGTTTCACTCTTTACACGTTATATCGACATTGCCACAGGCAAGTACGAATCACGCATAATCAATAAAAACAAGTAAGCGAAAGGAACTTTACTACAATGAACGAACTTCAGTTAAAGTACGGCTGCAACCCCAATCAGAAGCCGTCAAGAATATTCATGGAAAACGGCAATTCACTTCCTATCGAAGTGCTTAACGGCAAGCCCGGTTATATAAACTTTATGGACGCTTTCAACGGCTGGCAGCTGGTAAGCGAGCTTAAGAAGGCTACGGGTCTTCCCTCCGCAACATCATTCAAGCACGTTTCACCCGCAGGCGCCGCTGTAGGACTTCCACTCACAGACACGCTCAAGAAGATATACTGGGTAGACGATCTCGGCGAGCTGTCACCCCTTGCCTGCGCTTATGCAAGAGCAAGAGGTGCCGACAGAATGTCATCATACGGCGACTTCATCGCTCTGTCGGACAAGTGCGACGTTTCAACGGCAAAGATAATACAGCGTGAAGTTTCCGACGGTGTTATCGCTCCCGATTACGATCCCGAAGCGCTTGAAATTCTCAAGTCAAAGAAAAAGGGCAACTACAATATAATCAAGATCGACCCCGAGTACGTTCCCGAGCCTATCGAGCGTAAGCAGGTATTCGGCGTTACTTTCGAGCAGGGCAGAAACGAGCTGGTTATTGACGATAAGCTGTTCTCAAACATTGTGACCGAGAATAAGAATATACCCGAGAGTGCAAAGATAGATCTTGCAATAGCAATGATTACATTAAAGTACACTCAGTCAAACTCCGTAGCTTACACTTGCGGCGGTCAGGCTATCGGTATCGGTGCAGGTCAGCAGTCAAGAATTCACTGCACACGCCTTGCAGGTACAAAGGCTGACAACTGGTACTTAAGACAGTCACCTCAGGTTATGGGTTTACAGTTTGTTGATAACATAAGACGTGCCGACAGAGATAACGCTATCGACCTTTACATCGGTGAAGATTATATGGACGTTCTCGCAGACGGCGCATGGGAAAACATCTTCAAGGTAAAGCCCGCCGTATTCACAACAGAAGAAAAGAAAGCTTGGCTTGCAACAATGAAGGGCGTAGCGCTTGGCTCAGATGCATTCTTCCCCTTCGGTGACAACATTGAAAGAGCGCACAGAAGCGGTGTAGAATACATAGCACAGCCCGGCGGCTCTATCCGTGACGATAATGTTATCGACACCTGCAACAAGTACGGTATCGCAATGGCATTCACGGGAATCAGACTTTTCCACCACTGATAAGCTCAGTAAACGGGCGGCACGTCCGCCCGTTATTTTTAAATTCCGATAAAGGTATCACTATGCACTTTACTTACACAGATAAAGACATCCTTGACGGCAGATTTGAATTCAGGCAGAGCGGTACGTTTCGGGTACTGTCTGCGTTTGCACATTTGAAAATAATCATATCGTGTATAATCGAAGCGATGATTGCCCCGTATACTCTCAACGTATTATTTAACGGAGGCGCAACATCAAATAACACATCAATCATAATAATCAAAATTGCTCTCGCTGTAATTCTGCCGATATTGCCGATATGGTATATACTCATAGTTGCAGGCGGCGAACAGCAGTACAGCTACTACGCCGATGAACGTCTTATGCGTATAGCAAGCAAACGCCATACATATATTTTCAGGTACTCGGACATAGAAAACGTGACCTACAAGCCTATGACCTTGTTTACAAAGCAAAAAGGCTATACTGTTACTGTTACGACAAAAAATACCACGCTGTTCTTCCGTTATATCATGCCGTCATGCGCTGAATTTTTTTCCATAGAGTCCACACCGTTCTATATTCTTCAACATCCGCCGATAAAAGCGGAAGAAAGGAACGACCGATGAAAAAAGCACTGTTATTGATTTGTGCCGCATCAATTCTTGCAGGAATGTGCGGTTGCTCCAAAACGATTGAACCCCCCCCTTACTTCACTCCAAAAAATCAGACCACATCATCAACGACCCCGGTTCCCCAGACAGTGACACCTCAGACCACCGCAGTAACTACTGCGGCAACATCAACGCAAACAACAAAAGCGGAAACAACGACCGCAAAGCCCGAAACCTCGAACACGTCTACAGACAAGTCCGAAACAAAAAAACCGTCCCCTGCCCCTGCAAAGTATACCCCCGTAGGAAGTCTTGTCAAACATAAAGTAAACAAATTCTCTCTGATGTACGATGACGGAGTATACTTCAATACCGGCATCAGTGAATATGAGGAAGATAAAAACGAGCTTTATCTTGTACATTATTCCGATGACAGCGAGGTCACATCTAATATCGTTGCTATGTGCAGTGATGAGGACGAAGATACTAAAGGCAGATCGGTAGCCGAGATCGGCGAGGAATTTATGAGCTATTACGCAGTCGGTGATAATGTCGATTCATCGACCAAGAGTATGATAAAAATAGGCAACACCGATGCATTTTACGCAACTGTAAAATCTTCGGACGGAGATTTTTCGGTTGCCGCAACACAGCACATATATTTTGCCCGCCACGGCAATAAAGTGTACACATTGATTGCTCTGCACCTTGACGATAACGAAGAAGCGGTCACAAAAGCACTTGAATACACGCTCGGGTCAATGTCGTTTGACAATTCCGTAAACACATGACAGCAGAGTCAAAGTCATTATCTGCCTCATTGACCGCTCCGAAGCTGCCCGATAATCTTTTTACGGTAACAGATATTGATGCCGAGCTTTCAAAAGTGCGTGATGACGAATCGGATTTTATTGCGGCGGATTTTTCGAGGCTGATATGCGCCGAAACAGATTTTTCGGCTATCTGTTTCAGAAACTGCCTGTTCCACGGATGCCGCTTTACAGCCTGCGATTTTTCCGGATGCACTTTTATAGATTGCGTTTTCAAAGGCTGCGATATTTCAAACAGCGATTTTTCCGAAAGCTATTTCAAAGCCTGCTCGTTCATCTCCTGTAAAGCGGTCGGAACGGCTTTTAAATACTCGTTTTATAAAAATGTCAGCTTTGACGGCGGCAGCTTTGAGCTGTCGGATTTTCAGCGTTCAAAACTGCAATCGGTAGCTGTGACAGATACCGACTTCTCCTCCGCTCTGTTTTCTTCTTGTGAGATAAAACAGACGGAGCTTAAAAACGTTACGCTGGCAAGGTCTGTGTTTTTCGGCACAAAGCTCGCAGGGCTTGACTTCACCTCCTGTAATATCGAAGGTCTTACCGTTTCCGATACGGGAGCGGAGCTAAAAGGCGCAAAGGTCGATGTGTGGCAGGCGGCAATGTTCGCAAAGCTGCTTGGCCTTATCATCGAATAATGAATAAATCAAAAGAAAGAAAGGTATTTTTAACATGAACGTACTTGTAATAGGCGGAGGCGGCAGAGAACACGCCATAATAACAGCCCTTGCAAAATCTAAGAAGGTAGACAAGCTGTATGCCGCACCCGGCAACGGCGGTATCTCGAAATATGCCGAGTGCTTTAATGTAAAGGCAACCGATATTGACGGCTGTGTCGAGCTTGCAAAGAAGCTTAGACCCGACTATGTATTCGTAGCCCCCGACGATCCGCTGGTTATGGGTATGGTGGACAAGCTCAACGCAGAGGGCTTCAAGACCTTCGGACCCAGAGCAAATGCCGCTATTCTTGAGGGCAGTAAGGTTTTCTCAAAGGCTCTGATGAAGAAGTACAACATTCCCACTGCGGCTTACGAAACCTTCACGGACGCAGACGAGGCTATAGCATATATCAAAAAGCAGAACAGCTTCCCTGCCGTTATCAAGTGTGACGGTCTTGCACTCGGCAAGGGCGTTATAATCGCAAAGGACGAGCAGGAGGCAGAAAACGCAGTACGTTCAATGCTCCTTGACGGCAAATTCGGCAAATCCGGCAGTGAAATAGTTGTCGAGGAATTTATGACAGGCCCCGAAGTAACCGTTCTTGCGTTCACAGACGGCAAGACAGTAAAGCCTATGATAAGCTCTATGGATCACAAGCGTGCTTATGACAACGATGAGGGTCTTAACACAGGCGGAATGGGTACGATAGCGCCCAACCCCCTCTACACCCCCGATAAACAGCAGGAATGTATGGAAAAGATATTCCTGCCTACTATAAAGGCTATGGCGGCTGAGGGCAGACCGTTCAAGGGTTGCCTTTACTTCGGTCTTATGCTGACCCCGAACGGTGCAAAGGTGATTGAATACAACTGCCGCTTCGGTGATCCCGAAACACAGGTGGTTCTCCCCTTGCTTGAAACGGATATTATGGATATAATCGAAGCTGTCTGGGAAGAAAAGCTCGATACGCTTGACATCAAGTGGAGCGATAAATCGTGCGCCTGCGTTGTAATGGCAAGCGGCGGCTACCCCGAAAAGTATGAAACAGGCAAGGTGATAAGCGGACTTGACGAAAACGGTCAGTGCGAGGGTGCATTCGTTTACCACGCAGGCACAAAGCTGGAGGACGGAAAGTTCCTTACGGCAGGAGGACGTGTTCTCGGCATTACCGCTTACGGCGATACATTAAAGGAAGCACTCGACACAGCTTATAAGGCAGTGGATACGATCAGCTTTGAAAAGGCACATTACCGCCACGATATAGGAAAAAAAGCTCTTTCCGCTTTAAAATAATTCCCGAAAACACTTGCATTTCATTTCCTTTTATGTTATAATAGCATTTGCGTGTTAGAATAATTTTGGGTTTGTACGATAAACAGATCTCGGACATACCCGTATTCCTATAAGGAGGACATATAAATGGGAATATTAGAAATAATCAGTGCTATTGTTCTGATTGTTGCCTGTGTTTTCATAGTACTCGTGGTACTTATGCAGGATACAAAGCAGGGTATGTCGCAGACGATTACAGGCGGTAGTGCAGACAACTATTATCAGAGAAATTCAGGCCGTTCAAACGAGGCTAAGCTGAACAGGCTTACAAAGATTGCCGCAGTGATTTTCTTTGTTGTGGCTCTCGTTGTTAATTTCATCGTTATGTACAGCGGTAACTTCAACAAGTCGAATAATTCTTCGACAACAAGCTCCGCAACATCATCTGTAACATCTTCCGTTACAAGTGACGATTCGTCAGCTTCATCGGCATCTTCCGATGCTTCATCGACAGATTCTTCCGCTTCTTCTGCTGATTCCTCAGTAGCCGAGTCTTCATCTGAAACAAGCACAGAAACATCTGCAGAATAATTAATGCTTTTAAAAGCTGTCGCACTGCGGCAGCTTTTTTTGTATATGCCTGATTGTTCCGGCAACGTTCGCCGGATATAAGTAAATGCTGAGCTGTTGAAAAAAACGCCCTGTTATGATACAATATAATCAATGATTATTAAAGGCAACACCGCATAATTAACGGCTTTCGCCTTTGCCGCACGCTTGCTTGCATATTTTCCGCCATCTTGCGCAAATTTTGCTTGACAGGCGCCAGCCTGCCCGCACTCAATTTATACAATCTGACAAAAAATCTGACTGCACAATCGCACGACAATAATTATGCGGTATAGCCTTAAACAAAACTTACTCGAGGGGACAACAAATGTAAAAATGCATCGCCATTTGCGGTTTTGCTTTTTCAGCATTCCTTCTCATCTGTATGGTTATAAACTTATTTAAGGGGCATATCATAGCCGCTGTATGTAGTCTTGGAGCGTGTTTCTTGTTTTTTGCTCTGTCTTTATTAACTTATAAAAAAGGCAAAGACAGCAACCCGTAAATCAATCCTTGCAAATTATCCGACATCAGATTTCACACAAAATCTTATACGCTCTAAGGCTGTTCTAAGCTAACCGCACTATAATATCAATATCATAAAGGACGGTGATATTATGAAGCTCCTGTTTGCAGAAGATGAGGTCAGTATGGCTGAGGCTGTAACCGACATTCTGACCTATCATAATTATACGGTAGACACGGTTTATGACGGTGCCGACGCTCTTGATTATGCAAGAGCCGAACAGTATGACGGGATAATTCTTGATATAATGATGCCGAAAAAGAGCGGCTTAGAGGTACTTAAAACACTAAGGAGCGAGGGGAACACCACTCTCATTCTCCTGCTTACCGCAAAGGCTGAGGTAGAGGACAGGATAGCGGGGCTTGATATGGGTGCAGACGATTACCTTCCGAAGCCGTTTGTAATGGGCGAGCTTCTTTCCCGTGTCAGAGCAATGCTCCGCAGGAAAGACAGGTTCACACCCGATATAATGACATTCGGCAATGTGTCGCTCAATCTCAGCAGCTGTGAGCTTAAAGGACCGTTGCAGTCTATTGTCCTGCCCAAGATAGAATACAAGCTGATGGAGCTTCTTATGCTCAACAAGGGCATCTATCTTTCCACTGATGATATTCTCGTAAAGGTCTGGGGCTATGAGAGCGATGCCGAGAGCGGCGCAGTATGGGTATATATATCCTATGTAAGAAAACGTCTTGCCGCTATCGGTGCGGATATTGAAATCCGAGCCAAGCGCAGTGTTGGCTATACTCTTGCAAAGATCGGGGATGCTGACTGATGGTAAAACAGTTGCAGAAAAAGTTTATCATATCCGCTATGCTGGCGGTAACAATTCTGCTTGTCGTGCTTATCGGCGGAATAAACGTTTTCAATTATCTCACCACCAGTGGCGATAACGACAGGCTTATGGAGATGCTCTGCTACAGCTTTGAAACCTCAACAAAGTGGAACGCAGATACAACCGACAATACTCAGCCCCCGCAGAGCATAAACGGCACTAAGCAAAATATAACCGACGCATCCGGCAATCAGAATGATACCGGGTTTGTGCCGCAGGACAACGGCACTAAACCGCCCGACGATAAAAAGAACAACGGCTTTGGCAGACACGATAAAAACGCAGTGGATTCTGCACGCTATGCCGCAGTTGCGATCGACAAAAACGGAAATATCATAAGGACGGATGTAACTCATATATCCTCGCTTACCGAGGAAGAAGCGGCCGCTATTACCGAAGCACTTAAAAATACCGCTGCGGGAACAGGCACATACAGCGGCTTTCAGTACAGGATAAGCGAAACTAAGCGTGCAGAAGGAAAGGTTATCATCCTGCTTGACAACGGTATGCAGATAAGCTCCTTCTTTACCGTACTGTTTATATCGGTCGGTGCAGGAATATTCGGCTGGCTTATGATGCTGCTGCTCGTAATTCTTCTTTCCCGCAAAACTATTGCCCCTGTTGCACGAAGCATTGAAAAGCAAAAGCAGTTTGTTACAAACGCAGGTCACGAAATAAAGACGCCGCTTGCCATTATCCTTGCCAATACAGATGCAATGGAGCTTCACAACGGCGAAAACAAGTGGAGCAAGAATATCCGTGCGCAGACGCTCAGACTCAGCGGACTTATGCAGAATCTGCTGATGCTTGCCAAAATGGATGAAAGCTCAACAAAGCTCCCGATGTGCGAATTTGATATAAGCACTGCGGCAGAAGATACCGTCGGCGCATTTATAGAGCCTGCCGCCCTCAAAGGCATAATGATTGAACAGGACATCAAAAAAGGCATCAGGCTCAGCGGCAACCGTGACAGTATAGTACAGCTTATGACGGTACTGCTTGACAATGCGGTCAAATATACCGAAAGCGGAGGTGTCATAAGGGCTGAGCTTTACGGCAGCGAAAAGAACATAACACTCAGCATCGCCAACACCTGCGAGCCTATAGACCACCCCGAAAAGCTGTTCGACCGCTTTTACCGTGGCGACAGCGCAAGAACGCAGAAAAACGGCGGCTACGGCATAGGCTTATCGGTAGCTCAGGCAATAGCCGAACTCCACAAAGGCTCGATAACTGCTGAAAATGTATCTGCCTCCGCCTCAGAATCCCGCACCGACACCACAGATAAACAAAACACCAATATGCTTATGTTCACGGTTAAAATATAAAACAACGGTTTGCAGGCGGCTGAATCGGGTCAGCTATCTGCAAACCGTTTTATCTTTAAAGTGTCTGATGTATCCCTTACAGCAATCGACCCCATTATGAAGATGTATCTCCGCTCGTTATAAATCCAACAATTCCCGTTTTGCCTATTCATTCTGATGTCGCTTTTAAATAAACAATTAATTTTGTAATTGAAATCACAATGCCGTATTGTAAAGTAATCAGCAACGAAGCCATCCACGCAGACATAGCAGGATGAGATTGTTGCCAGAAGCCATTCCATTCACCCGTAAATACAAACATATATAAGGCAGGCGGAGAATAAACCGCAAACAACAGATACATAACCGGAATTGAAAACAACAACTGTTTTACATTTAAATCAAGGTACTTTATCACAATTATTGTCGGTATGCATATAATCAATAATTGTATCAATATATGCACTATAAATCCAAGCCAAGACGGATTGGAAAAAGAAAGAAACAGATTCGCCAAATAATTCACGATTACGCCGTTGTATAAAACTGTCAAACCCCATATAAAAAGAGATAATAATACAAAATTGCATTTTTTCAACAATTCCATTTAATTTGCCTCCTTTGCTGTGGTGCAGCAAATTATTTGTGAGTGCGAAGCGCATAATCGGTTTCTGCAATCAATTCCGACTATACGGATTTGACTATCCGGATTCTTTGCACCGCATTTAAACTCAATCAAGTATCTCAATAGAACTTATTTCATCGGTCCTATAATAATAACCGTTTGTAAACCCTATTGTTGCTACGCCTTCGTCGCTATCATCTTCGCTTTCGTACAGAATAGCCGTTTCGATATGAACTGCGCCGTTTGTTTCCGTCAGCTTGACTTTGTGAAACTGAGCATTGTATAGCGTTAATGAATCAACCATTATTTTTTATTTTCTTTCAGTGGTGCCGCAGGTACAAGATGTGTTCCGTTTTTTGAGTAATGTATCGTTCCCCACCGTTTTACCGCCCTTCAAATTTACGCTATCATTAAGCGCAAAACTCTCATATATTATTTTTCAGGCTCAGACCCCTCATCAAGATAGCACCTGTAGTGAACACTATAATCATATCTGATTACCGGATTTTTCCTCAAGCCGAACTTAGCCTTTATATCGTCAATCAACGAGACGTCTATGTTAGGATTCATATATATTATAGGTTTCCCTTTGTTAGAAAGCTCAACTCTGCCTCTTGGATAATAATTATATGGTTTGTTGCAGCCTTTCGGCTTGACATCCGCCCATAGTCGTTTATGATTATAAGTCGCTCCCGATTTAGCCAGCCCGTTGTATGTATCTACAGTTCCAAACGGATAAGCAAACAACTCATCCTCTATCACCCAGAAAACTCCTGTGGAAGATTCTTCAGAAACGCCGTTGACACACACCGACTCTTGAATATATCGTTTCATAAACCGCTCCATAAACCCACTTAATAACACCTTTACCGCATCACATTTTACTACCCTATAAATTTACACTACGAGTTCAAATAAAAATTATTTCAAATCGTACTTTTTAGTACATCACAAGTGTTGTGAATATTAACTCACCTTCGGGTGAGTTTTTTATTTACCCAAATAATCAATCAGTATGCTTATTTATATATAGTATCATATCACAACTGATTACAGATTTCAACATATTTTTTAAATAATTGACAAATTACTTTTCTGATTGCTAAAAATTTTGTCGAATTTGTTGAATACCACTTGTTATATATTAATATATCATACCACAGCGGTTATCCCATAAACAGTACATTTCAATAACTGAATGTAACCGCTTCCGAAAAGCAGATATTACTGTTACGGCAAACTTTCGTTTCATCAGATTTGTTCTGCTCTTTTATCCGCATTACAACGAAAACAATAGCAAAAGTGCCGTAACGAAAAGCAAAGCCCTCGTCACAGCACCAAAAAGCCGGCTTTCTAAAACCGACAGCGTCATAATTGCAACATCATAGTGTTCTGCTTTCCAAGCATTCCCCTTACTGTTGCCGAAAACATTGTCCTTTACAGCTTCTTCAAACCCACCTATCGCAAGATGTTTTCCCGAACACCGCCGTTACGCACATATCTCCGTCATTTATCTGTGCGAATACCTCGCCGTTCATCTTGTGCATAAGCTGTCGGCAGATGTAAAGCCCAAGTCCGCTTCCCTTCAGGTTTTCTGCGTTTGCACCTCTCCAAAAGCTTTCAAAGATGTGCGGCAGATCCGTATCGGGAAGCGTACAGCCGCTATTCTTCACAGCAATAAGAATACAGCCCTCCTCTTCGGAAAAGCTGATTGAAATTTCCTTGCCGTCGCCGTATTTTATGGCGTTCTCCATTATATTCTGAACCACCTCGACACTTCGGTCAAGATCTCCGCTTATAAGGCAATCACCATATTCTCCGACGAAAAAATCAGTCTTTATGAGCGACAATTTTTCGGTATAGTAAAGCTTGATTTTTGTTACAAGCTCCGACAGATAAAACTCGCCAATATTCACATCAAGACTTAAAAATTCCTCTCTTGAAGCAGTGATGATTTCAGCAACATATCCCTCTATTTCATCAGCTTTGGCATTGATGTTTTCGGCAATTTCAAGCTGTTTTTCCTTATCGGTATACAGCCCCTTTGAGAGTGCTTTTGAATACAGCTTTATAGCAGACAAGGGAGTTTTTATGTCGTGCGACAGGGACAGCAAAAGCATTTTTTTCTCCCTTTGCAGATTTAATTCACGCTCTTTCTGCTGTTCCATATTCTCCCGGAGCATATCCACACCCCAGACAAATCGCCCGAAAAACCTGTTTTTCGCTTCCTTTACAGGTGCAGTAAGATTACCCTTTGAAAGTTCATAGGGAATATCGGTGAGTTTCTCAAACGGAGCGAGAATTTTTGCCCTTATGTAAACCATAACCGCAATGATTACCACAGACATTATGCTAAGGATTACGTTCACAACAATTATTGTTTCCGCCTTATCAACGCTTCCGTCAGCGGTATAATCAAAACGGTACAACTCGCCGTTTATCTCTCTGATTACATAGTCGCTGTGGGAATTGTAAAAGTCCTCGGCATACTCGCTTACGCCCGTTACATATTTGCAATCTGAAATGTCATAAGCGTTCCCGTTTTCGATTTCGTTTACAAGCCTTGAAACCTCTACAAGATATGGTCTGCCGCCGGTGCTATCATTAAGAAGTATCGCATTTGCTGTAACAAAAACCGTAATTATAACCGCCACCGCTAAGGCGAAAATTTTGTTAAATGCTTTCATATTTGTAGCCTACTCCCCATACCGTCTGTATATGCTTCGGATTTTTCGGATCGTCCTCGATTTTCTGACGAAGCCGCTTTATATGCACTGTGAGAGTCTGCTGTTCCGAAAAGCTGTCACTGCCCCAGATCTGATTAAATAGATACTCCTTTGTAAGAATCCTGCCCTTATTTTCGATAAGCAATACCAGTAATTCAAATTCCTTTACAGTCATTTCAATAGGTATGTCGTTTCTGCATACCGTTCTGCTTACCTTATTGACACGAATATCCCCGTCGATAAGCTCATCAACAGCGTACCGACGCTTGAAAATACCTGCAATTTTTGCAAGCATTATGTCAATGTCATACGGCTTTTCAATGTAATCGTCAGCACCAAGAATAAGCCCGTTCAGCTTATCCTCCTTGTCGGCCTTTGCACTTACGATAAGTATGGGCGTGTCGCTTTCTTCACGGATTTTTCTGCACACCGCAAAGCCGTCAATTCCGGGAAGCATTATGTCAAGCACAATAAGCCTTGCGCCGTATTTTTCATACAGCGACAAGGCTTTTTCACCTGTTTTGGCAACAGATACCGTGTAGTTTTCCGCACGGAGAAAATCACACAGTATATCGGCAAGTTCTTCGTTGTCTTCAACAATTAAAATATCGGTCATATTACCACCCTAATTCAAGTAACCGGTTATTCAGCGCACGTTCACGCTCTCTCACCTGAGAATTGCTTTCACATCTGCCGAGATTATATTCGTCCCTGATATTGCCGTCAACTATATACATAACTCTTGTGCATTTTGCCGCAACCTTAACATCGTGAGTTACAAGCATAACTGTCGTACCGTCGGCGTTTAGCTTTGCAAGCTCTTCCATAACTTCGTCAGATGATGTACGGTTGAGTGCGCCTGTCGGTTCATCGGCAAAAATCATTTTCGGATTATTAATCATACTGCGGCAGATGCAGGCACGCTGAAGCTGTCCGCCCGAAACCTCGTTAATGTCGTTGTCGGCGATTTCGATAATGCCCAGCTTACGCATTAAATCCTGCCCACGCCGAACGATTTCTTTTCGTGTTTCTGTATTCTTATTCGATTGTACCGCAGGGAGTATGATATTGTCAAGCACTGTTAAATTTTTCAGCATATACATCTGCTGAAAGATAAATCCCATTTCGTCAAGTCTTAAATCGGCAAGCTCCCTTTCACCCATTTTTGCGATATTTCTGCCGCAGAACAGCACCTCGCCTGCGGTAATGCCGTCCATACCCGAAACGGCGTAGAGAAGAGTTGACTTACCCGAGCCTGACGGTCCCATAACGGCTACCATCTCGCCCTCCTCTACAGTAAAGCTGACATTTTTAAGCACATTATTCTGGCGCTTGTTTACGATATATGTTTTGCACAGGTCTTTTACTTCTAAGATGTTCATAACGGTTTCCTTTCTTATTCTATATTGGCTGTGTCTGAGGACTTGATTTTTCTTGTGTAAAGGGAAGTGAGAAATACACTGACGGTTGTTGTCAGAAGAATTACGAGAGGGAATAAAAGATACATTTCCGCAGGGTTTATGACATAACCGACCGCAAGCTCCATACCCATCATTTTGAAAATCGGGTCAATGCAAAGATGCGTTAACGGTAGCGCTAAAGCTTCGCCGATAATTACCGCGATAATTCCAACGAATAAAAAGCGTAATGTATGATATGCGTAAATTTTGCCGTTTCTCATTCCCACCGCTTTCATAAGAGCGATTTCGCCCTGCTCCTTTGCAATAAATGAACGCTCCATAAGTACGGTTATAAGAGCAGTCAGAATAACCGAAAGTATCGTCACCATCTGTTTTATCGTGTTAAGTGTTTCTGCCACGCCGACATTTTCGGTTACAAATTCTCCGCACGTTATTATTCTGTCGATATCCGGGTACAGCTCCGCTATCTTTTTTATTCTTCTTTGTATCTCATCATCACCCGGATTATCCGTGAATTTGATCTGCGTTTCGGATTTACCGTTCGCATAAACATAACTTATATTCTCATCGGTGTACAACCTTACACCCTCACCCTGGTTGTACATTGTCTGATATAACGCTGTGATAATGTATTCCTTGCTCCCCTCCATAGTTCTTATTGTAACATTGTCGCCTATACTGGCTTCCAGCTTATTTGCCGTTATCTGTGTTATTGCAATCTCACCGTTTCTCTGAGGCGCAGTTCCCGATAAATACGAATACTTATCCATGCCTGTATTGATACCTTGGTATATATTTACCTTCCTCTCGTTTTCGCCGTGCATGACCGAAAGATAGAATATAAACTCGCTGAAACAATTTGCAGGCATACCGTTTTCGCTCAAAGTTTTCTCCATATCAGCAAGATATTCATCCGCTTTTTGACGACCGTCATCCGCCATAAATTCAAGCGTTTGCTCGCCGAACAGCACGACATCACAATCCGCCAGACCGAATGTTGTTATAAGGCTTTTGCTTTTCAGCGTAGAAACTGTACCCGACAGCATCAGCATGATTGAAAGACATAATACAAACGTAAGTGTTACTATTCCGTATCTCTTAGGACTGCTCACAATATCGTTTACCGCCATAAAAGGCACTGCCCCAAGCCTTGATTTACTCATACCGATAAGGCACTTTTTTCTGAATCTCTCACCTGTCTGCCCATTTCGTATTGCGTCGATCGGTGACAGACGCTTGACTTTTCCTGTACAGCCGTAACAGAACAGCATTATAACCGCCACAACAAACACAGCGCACAAGATATTTATAATTATTACATTCCGTCCGCTTATAATAATAGTTTTGGACCAGACATTTTTCAGCATTTCACCGAATGGGAAGCTTAAGATAAGCCCGATAACTGCACCGATTACCGACAGTACCGTATACTTTACAAGATACAGCCCCCTGATTTTTACATTGCTTATTCCGATAGCTTTCATAACCCCGATTTCCCGATATTCCTCGTCGATCGTAAAGGTTATGGTAAATCTCAGCACAACAAAAGCTATCGTTATAAGAATCAGGCTTATCACAAGAAGCAAACCTGTCCCTATCATATCAAAGATATATGTAAATTTCATAAAATCCCTGTCAAGACCGATCACCGTATAATCAGACAGCGATTTAAGTTCTTCACTGAGCTTATCCGTATCACCGCTTTCAATGTAAACGAACTCACCACCATAATTTTCAACAACATAATCCTGCTTGTAATATGCTTCAAAATCATCGTCATTTATAATGTATCTTGCTAATGACATCTGGTTCGAGCCGAGAACAGCGTCCTTTATACCCCCGGCATATCTCAGCTCACGGCTGATGCCGTTTACAGTAACTGTAACCTTATCTCCTATATTTATTCCTGCCGACTGTGCCGAGTGACCCGTAATATATACATCGCCCTGTTTTACACTTTTGAGAATACTCCCGTCATCAAGGAAATAGTTCAGCGCCATATCCCTGTCGCTTTGCAGTACATTAGTTCCTGCCGAAAACTTTATATCCTCCCTGTTCCATTTCAACTCAGTAGACGAAACATAGATGATTTTTTCGTTCCTGACATCTTCAACCGCCGTTGCAGTACTTATAACACTGTCAATATCGGCAATACCCGCCTTGTTCATTGTAGCAAACATAAAGTCGGGCGCACCCGCCATTTCAAAATAGTTATCTAGTGCAGAAGTAACGCTTATAATATTGTTAGCGCTTGAAGATACAAACATCGTCGCAAGTATAATAAACACCAGCAGTATCATATTCATGGTTTTTTTGCTTTTAAGGTCTTTTTTCAGTATGTTTAAATACATTTCCTTGCTCCTTTTATCGTTGTGATTACATTGTAGCATAGAAATTATTAAATAATCCTTAAATCCTGTTTTATGTCGGAATTGATTTTATCATATTTTGGTTGGTTGCGCAATCCGGCAACAAAACGCAATAGACAGACATTACAATTTATATAATATCCGCCAAAAACGAGAGCATAATATTCACGGCTTGTTTGTCCGTGTATTTTAAGCTGTTAAAAGGCTTGATGAGCAGTAAACGTGAATGCTTGAAATTCTTTCTCATACATCATCAAGTGATTGTTCAGCCTTTTTGTAAATATCCCTTGAATTACTAAGTTTTATATGATACAATTTATTTAAGAACCAACGCACTGCTCCTAAATCTAAATACGGAGGTACTTACCATGATAAAGGAAGTGAATGAAAAAGATATTTGCGAGTGTGTAAATGTAATCAGAGTCAGCTTTGCCACAGTTGCTGACGAGTTTGGCTTTACCGCTGAAAATGCACCTAAATTCACAGCATTCGCAACTACTGAAGAAAGATTAAAGTGGCATTTATTCGGTGAGCATAGACGTATGTATGCCTTTTGGGATAACGGGAAAATTGTTGGCTACTATTCATTGCTATTGCAGAGTAATAACGAGTGTGAGTTAAACAATTTGTGTGTACTTCCGACATACAGACACAGAAAAATCGGTGAAGAGCTGTTATTTCATGCCTTTAGTACTGCCAAAAAAACAAATTGCGTAAAAATCAACATCGGAATAGTCGAGGAAAACAAAAAATTAAAAAATTGGTATGAGCAATTCGGATTTACACATACAGAAACCAAAAAATATGATTTTTTCCCTTTTACCTGTGGGTATATGGAAAAGATTTTATAATTTTTTTCATTTATAAAGCAGACAGACATAAAGGATTATGCTATAATAGTCTTGAACAAGTAGTTATTATTCCGGACAAGCAGGAAATGAGAGGTTTAGAGTATGTGCTTTATATGCGACAGAATTAAAATGATCAACAATGGTACGAATCCATACTTCGTTAAAGAATTGCAAACAGGTTATGTAGTTATTGGTGATAATCAGCATTTTAAGGGCTACACATTATTTCTTTGCAAAGAACACAAAACAGAACTGTTTCAATTAAACCATTCGAAAAAGATTAAGTTTTTAGAGGAAATGTCCATAGTCGCCGAAGCAGTTTCAAACGCTTTTGGAGCAGAAAAAATGAACTATGAATTGTTAGGCAATGGCGATACACATCTGCACTGGCACCTATTCCCAAGGAAAAGCGGAGATATAGAAAACTATGGCAACAACGGAAAAGGACCTGTTTGGTGGTATCCTATGGAAAAAATGTACAATGATAATAACCGCCCTTCAAAGACAGAATTAGAAGATATGAAAGAAAAGTTACTGATAGAATTAGAAAAACTGTTGTAATCCTACTTCAAGTTTTTATGGGGTTGCAAAGCCTAAGCGTGAAGCGGATATTGATGAGGCTGTGCCGATGGGGATTTGATTGGAAAAGTGGTTGAAAAAAGTGGGAATGCGTAGTATAATGAGTTTATAAGGGCAGTTAATCTGCCCGATAAATCGGAAGTTGAGAAGGTAAGTAAATGTGATACCATGATACAAGATACCATGGAGGAATATAATAATGTCGAAAGATGAGTATTTGATAACCGATAAGCCCCTCAAAGCGTTGACGGTTTTTGCAATGCCAATGATTCTTGGAAGTTTTTTTCAGCAAATATACAATATGGCCGACTCTATTATTGTCGGCCAGTTTGTTAGTTCTTCCGCACTTGCAGCTGTCGGTGCATGTGCAGCATTGACAAATGTGTTCATTTGTGTGGCACTGGGAGCCGGTGTCGGAGCCGGTGTGCTTGTGAGCCGTTATTTCGGAGCCAGGAAGTATGGCAAAATGAAAACAATCGTGTCAACCTCCTTGATTAGCTTTTTGCTTCTAAGTATAGTCCTTGGTGTTTTTGGCTTTTTCTTCGCCGGCTCGATGATGAGTGGACTGCAAACCCCTGCCGACATACTGGATGATGCAGTACTGTATCTGCGGGTCTATTTTGTGGGCTTTCCGTTTCTGTTTATGTATAACATTCTTTCTACCATGTTCACCTCAATCGGCGAATCCAAAATTCCGCTGGGACTGCTGATTTTTTCGTCCATCCTGAATATTTTAATGGATCTTTGGATGGTAGCCGGGCTGGGTCTCGGTGTGTTCGGTGCGGCTATTGCAACCCTGATTGCACAGGGAATTTCCGCAGTGTTTTCGTTTTTGATTTTCTTTGCACGGATGCGGCAATATAAAAGCCCCTTTAACAGGTTTGAACGGCAGGAGCTGTATTCCATGCTTCGCATTGCGGTGCCGTCGGTTTTACAGCAGTCCACAGTGTCCATCGGTATGATGATTGTGCAGGCAGTGGTAAATCCTTTCGGTACACAGGCACTCGCCGGGTATACAGCAACGATGAGGGTGGAAAATGTTTTTTCATTGATCTTTGTATCCATCGGCAATGCGGTTTCGCCGTATGTTTCCCAGAATCTTGGCGCAAAGAAAATTGATCGTATCAAAAAAGGCTACTATGCTGCGCTGGTGCTGGATCTGTGCTTTGCCGTTCTTGCCTTTCTCGTCATTGAAACGCTGCACACGCAGATCTCCTCGCTGTTCTTAGGAAAAGACGGAACGGCGTTTGCCTATCAGGTGTCCGGTGATTATATGAGGTGGATTGGTTACTTTTTCATCTTCATGGGTATCAAGATGGCAACCGATGGAGTTCTTCGCGGTCTCGGAATTATGCGTCCGTTCCTCGTTGCAAACATGGTGAATCTTGCGATTCGTCTGTCCGTTGCCCTAATATGTGCACCGCGTTTCGGCATTGCCTTTGTCTGGCTTGCGGTACCGGCTGGTTGGCTTGCAAACTTTTTAATCTCCTATGTGGCTCTCAGGAGATCATGGCCGACTGATAAAATGGCATCCATTAGTTAACTTCCGGTTAGCCAACTTGCCCTTTGAGAAGAGAATTTTACAAAAGAAGTGTTCTCTATGTTCTCAGGCGAGAAAGTTCTTGAAGATTTACGGTGTGATAACAGCCTAATGAAAACAATGGCTGACCGCTTCGGAGAAGATGTGACAGACCAATATCAAACCGGACGAAGTGCATATTTGCGACTGGGACAAT
>OMBK01000064.1_pt1 | contig 76708 bp, 77 predicted proteins | sample 1644881 | NCBI WGS metagenome assembly OMBK01 (sample SAMEA103958132, study PRJEB25191) | human gut metagenome | biome: human-associated habitat [ENVO:00009003]; feature: intestine environment [ENVO:2100002]; material: feces | place: Germany | collected 2013/2015
TATTGCTCCGATTAATGTTACAATCAAAGAAAGCCCAATCGATAAAAAAACAGTTTTTTGTTGTCCCATAGCACCCTCCTCACGCTGATTTGGTGTCCTGCTTATTTTCTTTTTCCCAAGCGGTGACAATAACGTTGCAAGCCGAAAGAATTCGGTCAAGCTTTGGTTTCTGATAAAGTCCGCTTAATGCGTTACTGAGTTCGGCAGGTTCGGTTTTGATACCCATTTTAGCAAGCTCCGGTATCAGATCGCGCTGCTTTTTGCCCAACTCCATCAGTCTAATTTTTATTCTGAACGGCAATTTATTCATCTCCTTTCCATTGACAAAATATGTCTTTAAATGTTATAATAATTGTGGTAAGTTATACCCTTTCGAATTACAATTTGTTTGTTCCTCTGGGGTATGTTTATATTATATCTAACTTAAGTTAGATCGTCAACACTTCATTCTAATTTTAGTTAGATTTTTGTAACTTTGTACAAAACAGATAGTTAACTTTTGTTAGAATTTACATTGAGGGGGTATGTATATGTTTTTCGAAAGACTTTATTTACTATGCGAAAATAAAGGTATAAAACCTAATACCGTAGCAAAAGCAATAGGAGTTTCTACCGCCATTGCAACTAAATGGAAAAATGGTACAATCCCCAACGGCGAAACTCTAACCAAAATCGCCGACTACCTCGACTGTTCCGTTGATTACCTTTTGGGCAGGACGGATAATCCGGAATCGCATAAAAATTAAATAGAAAGGATATTCACATGAGCGTTAATTCATATTTACATACGGCATTATCTCCTTACCAATTAAATTCTGCTGCAATGGAATTAATAAAATCCTTGAATGAAAGCTTTTCAAAAGAACTCGAAGAGAAAATTCTTATCTTGATTAATTCCGCTTCCTTGCACCCAAAAATGTCAAAATATCAACTTTCTCTAACACACAAAGCATTAGGAGATTGTTATTATAACAATGAATATTTTCAAAGCGCACTTGAACAGTATAATCGTGCAGTTTCCAACAACCCTAAAATATCAGTGAAACGACGTATAAACAAAATTTTAAATATGCCGATTGAAAAAAGAATAACTTCGTTATCACCGGATATTATTGCTGATGTAACTCAATTTCCCGAGTATAAAGAAATACTTGAATCTGAAAATCGAAAAACTCAATCCGAACTCGATTCTTTATGGAGTGACGATACTAAAAAAAGAGAATTGCATTCAGAGATTCGAAAACAACTTATTAACGAAGCGCAATTAGAAAATTCTGTTTATGATGCAGAACATGAAGCAGAAATTGAACGCAGACTGAATAAATTAGGAGAGCCTTACATATCTGAATTTTATCGTATCAGAGAAGAACGTAGACTAACGTACAATCCAAATGACACCTTATCATTAAAAGACCTTGACTTGTTGGACTTGGCAGATATGGAACGTTCAGCATCTTTTAATGGCTGAGTATCATTTACTCTTAGAAAGTAATATTATTTTGCTTTCTGAGAGTTTTTTTTCATTATCCTACGCTGATTTGGTGTTATTCTCGTCTGATTCAAACAGATAGTATAAATCATACTTTGGAAACAACAGATTTCGTATTTTGAAAGCTTCTGAAACATCAAAAGTTTCTTTGTCAATTTTGTACCTAAGTGTACGGTCAGTCATTCCGATAGCAGAAGCCGCAGAATTAATTGACATATGGTTTTCATAAATAACATTTTCAAGATTTTTGTACATAATAAATCCTCCTGTTTTTATACTTGATTACGATTTTTCGTAATCTGTGTTTTTATTTTAACACGTTATATCGTAATTGTCAATAGCTGTTTACGATATTTCGTAATTTCGGGATATTAAACAAATTTTAATTACTTGTATTGTACAATTGAACAATATTACGAAAAATCGTATTTTTTTGTTGCATTTGAATCTTCCGCATGCTATAATTAATAAATGAGGTGATAATATGGCAATAGGAAAAATACTTTCAGATGTATTAAAAGAAAAAAATACAACAGTAACTGATCTTGCAAGAAATATAAATGTTGCGCCAACAACAATTTACAGTATTATAGAACGTGACAATATGAAAATTGATATTTCTATTCTAATAAAAATCTGTAAATCATTAAACATTGATATCAATTTATTCTATAAAGATTATATAGATAATAAAAGTAATATCAAAGCTAAAGACGATGATTTCACAATTAAATACAATCAACTCAACGAATCCGGCCAGTCAAAACTTAACGAACGTCTTGACGAACTTCTGGAACTTCCTAAGTATCGAAAAGAGTGACAAACATTTGTTTTATGTCTATATTATAGAACAGCTGTTCTAATATGTCAACAGGAAGTCGAACGAATTTTCTTAAATTGTAAATTTTTGTATAATTTTGACAAAAATCTAATTGTTATTTATTGCTAATTGCAAATTGATTTATTTGTCAATTTATGTTATCATTAAATTGCATTTAAATAATATGATAAGGGGGATATTACACGATGAAAACATGTTCTAAATGCGGGGAACTTAACGGGGATAACCGTAGCACTTGTTATAAATGTGGTACAAGCATAGGTTCTGTGGCTTCATATAAAAAGAAATGTCCTAAATGCGGCGAAGTATTCAATGGAAGTAAAGATAATTGCGATTATTGCGGCGAGCGTTTGGTTACATACGACGAAAACTATTATTTTAACCAGCAATACGGTAAATCTAATTCAAATACTTGGATGTATGTTTGTACAGTCATAATACCGCTACTGGGAATAATTTTAGGCTGCGTTAAAATGTCAAATGATAAAAGAGATGATTCGGGTAAATCATTAATCATTTTGGGCGTAGTTTTGATGGTTATATACCCGATATTAACTATGTTAGTTTATAATCTGTGAGTAAGCTCAACAAGAAGATTAAATTATGAATGCTATTTTTTACTATATTAATACGGGGTGATTTAAATGAAAATTAAAAAAGTAATAACAGCTCTATTATCCGTCGGCTGTTTAGCGTCTGTTTTCATGTCAAATGTAGAAACTATTGACAAAACTCTCAAAACAAGCATATCAGCCGCAAGTTCTATTAAGGGTGATTTAAGCGGAAACGGAAAAATAGACCTTTATGATGCAATAGAAATCTCAAAGTACATTATGGGGTTGAGGACACTCACGCATACGCAAGAAATTATTGCAGATTATAACTATGACGGTAGCGTAAATCTCTATGACGCAATAGCAATATCAAAACACATTATGGATAGCAAGCCCGCCGTACCATCGGTTGTTTACTACACTAAAACCGGAAAATGTTATCATTACAGCAACACCTGTAACGGCGGAACATATTATGCTTGTACATATAATGAAGCTATTAAGAAAGGTCTTAAACCCTGTAATAAATGTGTTAATTAACTTCCTCCCCGACTAACATCGGGGAGTTTTTATAACAAAAGCTTTCTGAATCGCTCCACAGCTTTATCGTTATATCTAAACGCGTCAACTTCTTTACTGGAGTACGGAGACTTATCACGATAGAACTCTCCGTATTCGTCGGTTTTTAATTCGTAAGCATTTGCAATCCGCCCAACCTTTTGAGCCGATACATTAAACATTTCACCGATTTCAGTGGCTGAATACATTTTCTGTTCCGACTTCGGTAAAGGTAACAACGGTTTTCCGGCAAGAACTTCCGCCGACTTAGCCACCAGAATATTTTTATACTGCTCCGAAAGAGTATTGACCGAAGCAAGCTTTAAATATTGATTGGACATTCTAACGCGAGCATTCATTTCTTTGACTTCCAAACTCTTGGATTTATCAGTATTGGACTGCGAGACTCGATAGCTTCCTGTTTTACGAATTGATGGTAATACTTCACTTGTTACCCAATGTTTGAACTTTTTCGCATTTGGCATTTTGCTCGAAAGAATAAGACTGTAAAGACCGGACTCGTTGATAACCGTTAAATCTTGGATTCCACCAAGGGTGTCGCATTTTGCTACCCCCTTATCTTCATCATCAACGTGCTTTGCCAGAGCATCTCTTGGATTGCTGTACCCTAAAATAACAGCAACATCCTTGCCTACAAAGTATGGCTCACCATCAATAGCAATTGTTCGAACAGAGCCGAACTCTGTGTTCTCAAAAATTTTAATTTCATTCATTTCAATTTTTCCTTTCTGCCGCTATGCGGATTTCGAATTATCATCCAATAGTTCTACAAACAACGTTCGTAAATCGTACTGCGGGAAAAATGTATCATTGATTTTAAACGCCTCATCAAGATTAAGAGTACTTTTTCCGCTTAACTTATTACTGATAGTATCTCTGGTGCGATTTAAAGCTTTGGCAATGTCTTGAATAGTTATGTTATACCTTGCCATTTCTGCCCTTAAATTAGAAAACATTATGTTAGACTGCATATTTTCACCCCCTTAATCACGCAATGCATGACTTGATACTGTAAGTATATCACGCTTTGCATGAATTGTCAATAGCCTTATAAAAATTTTTCTTGCAATGCGTGAATATATATGGTATAATATAAAAAAACACGCAGGAGAATAGTAATATGGAATTTTATAAAGTGCTTAAAGAAATTATGGAAAGCAAGGACTTGTCTATACCCGAAGTGGCGAGATTATGTAATTTATCCGATTCAACAGTCAGGAGCATAATTACAAGAAAGCAAAAGACAGTAGCCTTAAATATTGCGTTTAAACTTTCTGACGGTTTACGCGTTCCCCTTGAAGTTCTGAATGGATCGGAAATAATTGAAGCAATTAAAACTACCCATCAACTTGACGAAGATACAAGAAACGGAAAAATAACATGGCATGAAGCTACTCCTGAAGAGGTATTGCAGATGTCTGTAGATTCTGCTAATTATTTAAGAAACGATACCATATCTAAATACGACAGCTTAAATGATACCGGCAAGCAAAAAGCTAACGAGTATATAACCGATTTGTCAGAACAAGAGAAATACACAAATAAATAGCAATCTTTTGCACTCCTTTCGATTTATTGTCGAATCATGATTACATTTTTTATTATACTCATGAATTTCAGGATTGCAATAGCGTTGTCGTGAAATACGCGTATACTGTCGCAGTAAAATTTGGAAGTGGGTTTCAACAGTGCTTTTTTGTGCAATATTAACATGTAAAGGAGCGATAAAATGCTTTGTATAAAGTGTAAGAAAGAAATACCGGATGATTCCCCTTTTTGCAATTGGTGCGGAAAAAAACAACAGTCCCCTCCCCACGCGCCTAAAAGGCGGGGCAATGGGGAGGGAACTGTTTTTCGTAAGCCTTGTGGTACTTGGCGCGTGGAATACGTGGAAAAATATATCGTTGAAAACGGAAAAAAGAAACGTATTACGAGAACAAAATCTGGTTTCAAATCTAAAAAAGAAGCGCTTGATTATCTTTCTAAAATTAGATTTACCCCCAAAGCCGAAACAAAGAAAATCAGTGAACTATATGAAATTGTCAAAGTTCGAGAACTCGACGAGTTAAGCAAAGACAAACAATCACATTACAAAACCGCATACAACCGCATAAACGAAATATCAAATATTAATATATCAGATCTATCTCTCGAAGATATACAAGCTTTAGTAGACAGTATCGATACGGGCTTTTATCCTAAGCGCGATGTAAAAAATCTTTTAAATAAAATATACGAATATGCATTAATTGAAGATTATTGTAAGAAAAACTTAGCGCAGTACATTAAGCTTCCTAAAAGCCAAAAAGCTGATAAAATTATTTTTAATAAAGATGATATAAAAAAGTTGTGGGATAGTTGGGATAACGGAGATGAGATGTCTGGCTATCTTTTAATTATGATTTATTCCGGGATAAGGACCGGAGAATTGAGAAATATACTTATTCAAAACATAGATATAGACAAACAGGTTATGTACGGAGGCATAAAAACCGAAAAGGGTAAAAAACGCCCTATCATTATCTTGGATGAAATAAAGCCCATCGTTGAATATTTTATGAAAACCAACGGTGAAAAATTATGCCAACTTAGTGAATACAAGTTTTATAAAGTTTGGAATGAGTTAAAAGCTAAAATAGGTCTAAGAGATGAATTAGATCCTAACTGTAGTCGGCATACATGCGCGACTGCTTTAGCTGAGGCTAATATTCCACCGGCAATAATAATGGATATTTTAGGTCATGAGAAATATGACACATCTTTAAATTATACCCACATAGACGTTCAGTCGTTGAAGAAAAACCTTGAAAAAGCAATGAATAATAAGGAGTAGTAATAGAGTAGGAATAACCCTAATTTTACCTTTATCAAAAGCAATTTAGCGATATATTTAACAATTAAAATCTAAATAAAAAAACCTCTACAAACGGCGCATTTACGCAATTTATAGAGGTTATGGCGGAGAAGGAGAGACTCGAACTCTCGCGGCAGTTTCCCACCCTACGCCCTTAGCAGGGGCGCCTCGTCACCACTTGAGTACTTCTCCATGATAACAAATCAAAATATAAAAATGGCGGAGAGGGTGGGATTCGAACCCACGGTCCCTTGCGGGATCACTGGTTTTCAAGACCAGCTCCTTAAACCACTCGGACACCTCTCCAATGCTTTAATCAGCTTAATTATTATACACTATTTTTTTCAGAATGTCAATAGAAATAATTTGATTCGTCAAATCGCACAATTTATAAGCCGTTTTTTATACTTTTTGCACGATACATCAAAGAATCACGACTATTTTCAACAATTCCGCGCATAACATTATCAAGCAATAAGCTAAGAGCATTTTTTATTTCAATACCCTTAAATCCAAGCTCAATTAAATCGTATCCATTTATATCAAGCATTTTTATACTAAAGCATTCTCCCCTATTTAATATATCCCTTAAAGACTGCTCTTGCATATCGGATTTTTTCAGCCTCTCCTTGCAAAAATCCTGTTTAGACAAGGAATCGGCGCGTTGGGCGTCAATCAAATCAAATGCGTTCCTGACGCCTATCTGATTAAGAATTTTTTTTAACTCAAATTCTGTATTCAGCTCATCGCTATGATGATATATAATGGCTTTTACATTAAGAATAACGCTTTTCGGAAACCTCATTTTCTTCATAACAGCTTCAGCTTTAAGCGCGCTTTTTTGCGCATGTCCTTTAAAATGCCCCCTTCCGGAGAAATCTACAGTAAAGCATTCCGGTTTAGCGATGTCATGAAAGAACATCGCTAATTTTACATTTTCCTTGTCAATACATTCTGAAACAGCGTTAACGGTATGCTCCCATACATCATATTTATGGTAGGGACTGTGCTGCTCAAAATCAAAGCACGGTATTACTTCAGGTATAAATACTGATATAACGTCTCTGTAGGATTTAAGTACCTCGCCTGCGTTTTGTCCGCGTATAATCTGAACAAACTCATCCCTTATGCGTTCGGCTGAAATGTTTTTCAGCAAAAGGCGCAGATTATGGACAGCCTCCGCGGTACCGCTTTCTATCGAAAACCCGAGCCTTGATGAAAACCTAAGACCGCGCAGTATTCTGAGCGCGTCCTCTTCAAATCTTTTTTCAGGAGCCCCTACGGTTCTTATAATTTTATTTTTAATATCGTCCCGGCCGTTAAAAGGATCAATCAGACCGTCGTGTATACCATAGGCCATAGCGTTGACGGTAAAGTCACGGCGTCTGAGATCTTCAATCAACGACGAGGTAAATTCCACATTGTCCGGGTGACGTCCGTCTGTATAGCCCTTTTCAAGTCTGTATGAAGTAATTTCAATAATACCGCCGTTTGTTATAACAGCCACCGTTCCGTGCTTTTCTCCCGTCAGAATAAGCTTAAAGTCCCTGAATACGTTTTTAATCTCCTCCGGACGGGCATTTGTCGTAATATCGTAATCATTAGGAGCAATATTCATTATAGAATCCCTGACGCAGCCGCCTGCAAGATAAGCCTGAAATCCGCTGCTTTCCAGCCGCTTTACCACCGTAAATACATATGAGGGAATATTAACCATAGCCGTCCTCTTTCCGTTCAAACAAAATTTACAAATTAATTATATCATAATATTAAAAAATTGTAAACCGTCACAGATTTTATCGGCAAAAAAGCCGTATCATATAAGCACGATACGGCTTTTGCCTTTATAAATCCTGTAGATCCGCCGCCGGAATATCATTTTCTATGTTATCCCTTGCAAGATCGTTATCAATCGCGGCATAAACGTCGGATATCGGCTTTTCTGCCTGCTTGTCCAAGCTATCCTTATTTTGCATAGAATAAGGCTTTGCATGATAAACCTTCTGTGAAGGAGCCTTTGTTCCCGCTATAATAGGATTGGCGCGTACTTTTCCGTGCTTTGCCTTTCCCTGTATTTCAGCTACGGGAGAAACGTCATTACGCGGCTTTGTGTGGGTTGTTTCCGGGCGGCTCATTCCTTGCTTTGCCATTTTTATCACCTCTGCTTTATTATTTCCGTTTAAATCATTTTTATCCGCCTGGCATTACTATAGCAAACCATAAAAATCCCCAATTATAGCTCATTTCCGCCCTCAAATTTTCCTAAGTATAAAAACGAAATATTAATATATAATAATGTCAAAGAAATTAAGGAGGGAGCAAATTTATGGCTGATAAACCTAAAAAGGAAAATAATGAAAAAACCGCCGGTAACAATCAATGGACCGAAACTCACCTAAAAAGCAAGCCCGACAAACGTGAACGTCACGACGGTCCCGGCGGCAACTGAAAAAATATCCCCGCATAAGCGGGGATATTATCTGAAATTATATAAAACTGCACCGTTTAGTTAGCTTTAGGTAACTCTACTTCATAAATTACCTGCTTGCTACATAAGATGCGTCGGAATCTGCTCTAAAGCTATACGCTAATACTCTCTTCCGAAGATTATTTTATAAGCGCCCTTCCCAGCTCTCTGCACTTTTCAAGATCATCGTCTGACGGAGCTTCGTTGGCAATAAGCCCTTCTCCTCCCACAATTACCGCGCCGTCATCCTCTGCGCGCTTTACCCAGCTTCTCATCCATTCGCCGTCTCCCCAGCCATAGGATCCGAACAGAGCAATGGTTTTTCCGTTAAGACCGCTCTCGGCTTCCGCAAAAAAAGGTTCAAATTCGCTTTCTTCAAGCTCCTCCGCTCCCATAGCCGAACAGCCGAACGCCAGTCTGTCGTAATCCGAAAGTTTTCCACTGAATTCAGACACGCTGAAAAGTTCCGCATTTGCACCCTCTGCAACCGCCGCAGCCATCTGCTCCGTATTTCCTGTACCGCTCCAATAAATAACCGCTGCTTTCATAATAAAACCTCCTATGATATTCTGAGCGCACGATAAATATCGCTGCCCTGATTTAATTTATTACACAGAAATTTTCTGCATTTGTCATAATTTGTAAAGCTGCGCCTTGCCTTTTCCTCGTCTCCGTAAACCTTCCAACAGCCGCACAGCTTGAAATTATTTCCCTTATGAATAATAAAACCTTTTACATCCTCCGCAGGATACCCAAGAAAAATCCCTATTTCGTGAGGAAATTCGTTTTCTGATGAAATACGCTCAGCAAGCCTTTCAAGATCGCTTTCAAGCTTAAATAACGAGCCGCCGTAACCGTAAGCTTTAAGAATTTCCCGTCTTGCCGGTTCTGATAAGCACTTTAAAAGCAGCTTTTCGTTGTAAAGCAGCAGCAGCGTTCTTTTTTTACATCGGCACATAAGCCTGATCTTCAGTTTCCTGCCTCCTGCAATTTCATTGAATCGCTCTATCTGTCCGAGAATATTAAATTCGTCATTTTCCAATGATATAAGATTTGCGCACTTTATTCCCAGCAGCGACGGCGCTGCATGATATGCAAGCTTATTTTCAAAACGGCGGCATTCCTCCTGTGACACATAAATCCTCCTTTCATAAATATTTATTAATCGTCGTGCCGACGGCAGTAATATGCCGTTGTCAGACCGCATGAGTTAGCATATGCTTACCGAATATATAATAACATATAAACCAGGTTTTTGTCAAGAATAAATTTATATTCCGTCTGTTTGATTTAATAACAAATTTATGATATTATATAATAATTACAGACGAATTGAGGAGGAATAAAAATGAATAATATTCAAAGCGTTCTATTGGGCTTATCCCTACCTTTTATGGGAACGGTACTAGGCGCGGGCATGGTCTTCTTTATGAAAAAGGAAATACGCCCCAATGTTCAGAAGGCTCTGCTCGGCTTTGCCTCCGGCGTAATGATTGCGGCGTCTGTCTGGTCGCTGATAATTCCTTCAATAGAAATGGCGGAGAAAAACGGCAATAAAGCGGCGTGGCTGCCGTCGGCAATAGGTTTCACAGCCGGAATAGCCTTTTTGCTTCTGCTTGACAGCTTAATCCCGCACCTTCACATAAACTCCGATAAACCGGAGGGAACAAAATCCGGACTTCAAAAATCTGTTATGCTTATACTTGCTGTAACGCTCCATAATATTCCCGAGGGTATGGCAATCGGCGTCGTATTTGCCGGAATGGTCGGCAGCAGTCCGATAATTACCGTGGCCAGCGCATTTGCGCTTGCAATAGGAATCGCCGTTCAGAACTTTCCTGAGGGCGCTATAATATCTATGCCTCTGATGGGAACAGGAATTTCTAAAAGAAAAGCCTTTGTATACGGAGCGATGTCAGGAATAGTTGAACCAATCGGAGCGATTGTAACAATTCTGCTGACGTCTCTTATAATGCCGATACTACCATATATACTCTCATTTGCGGCAGGCGCAATGTTCTACGTTGTAATAGAGGAACTTATCCCCGAGGCGCAGTCGGGAGAACACAGCAATACCGCCACAATAGGCGCGGCAATCGGCTTTGTGCTGATGATGATACTCGACGTCGCGCTCGGATAAAAATAAAAAACAGCTTTAGCTTCTGTACTCCGAAGAGTCCGGCATAGCTTTTTTGTTACAAACACAATGCTGCGGCATAATATGTAATAAGAAAGAAGGTATAGAATATGAAGCTAAGCATAAACACAGATAAATATCTCTGTGATTTTAAAAGTATACTTGTTGAAATGATAAAAAATATGACCGATATAAAGCCTACGGAAAGTATTTCAGGGGATTTTATAGCGCAAATGATACCGCATCACCTTGCAGCAATTGAAATGTCTGAAAACCTGCTTAAATATACTATTAACTGTCCTTTGCAGAATATTGCTCTAAATATAATAGCTTCACAAAGGAAAAGCATTGAAAATATGCTTGCGTCTGAGAGTAAATGCAGACAAACGCTCAACTGCCAAAATGAACTTTCCTATTACAGATTCAATAACGACGAAATACTTAATATCATGTTCCGCAGAATGAAAACGGCATGTTCAGACAACTGCATAGACGCAAATTTCATGCGCGAAATGATACCTCATCATCAGGGGGCGATACAAATGTCTGAAAACGCGCTGAAATTCAATATATGTCCGGAGCTTAAGCCTATACTGGAGGCGATTATAGCTTCACAGAAGCGGGGCGTAAAAAAAATGAAACGCCTGCTGGCTGAAATCTCCTGCTGAACAGGATAAACGCAAGGCTTTTAAAAACAAGGAAGCTTTAAATACCGTAAGGAGAATAAAATTCAATGAAAAATAAGGAAAAACTAACCGTTTTAATACCATCAATGCTTGATTTTCACTTTCCTCTTTTAAAATATGCCTTTCTCTCCGATTCGGCTATTCAGCGAAGGCTCGACGGTATTATGCTTTCAAGCATTGATTATGATTCGGGCAGCGCAGGAGTCATAGACCTATGAACAATAATAAATTACTTTGTACATTCTCCCATGCCCAAGAGGGAATTATAATCTATTAATTATATCTACAAAAACAATAAATATAATCAATAGTTTGACATAATATACCAAATATATTTGATAATTAAATATTAAACCCATAAATATGATAGAATTTTATATAGTAAATAATTCAGGAGGTCATATTTATGGCATTTTATCAAAGATTGAAAGACTTAAAGGAGGACGCGGATTTAACTCAGGCGGAAGTTTCTGAAATAATTGAAGTATCCGCTAATCATTATGGAAAGTACGAACGCGGAGAAACTGATATACCATTTTCAAAAGCAATTAAATTAGCCGATTATTATAACGTTTCACTGGACTATATAGCCGGAAGAACAAATGATAAGACATTTATCAGTAGTATATCTCCCTCGCTTTTTACTGAAAAATTCAGTCGGCTTAATAATAAAAACAAAGCAAGGATAGATGAAAGAATGTCTCAGATGTTAGAAGCTCAAGGAAAAAAGGAGTAGTAAATATATTTGCAAGCGTCGAATCATATCCTATGAATTTACTTTAAAGTGATTGACGTCGCAGGAAAATCAAATTAAGGAAATTCCAATACTGCACAGGGCAAAAATCTGCGCTGTATTCGGATAAGATTGCTGATATAAATATTCAGTTAATTAAGTTATGGATAGCTAACCTGATTGTATAATAATGCCCGCACTTTACAGTGTGGGTAAAAAATTTAGAATTTAACAACAAGTCCAAACACGGTTTTTCCGGGACAAAAAACGAACAAATCCGAACCGTTTGAATGGTTCGGATTTGTTCGACGTGGCTCCCCAAGTTGGACTCGAACCAACGACCCTGCGGTTAACAGCCGCATGCTCTACCGATGTAACGAATTTACACCTTAATATAAATACAGCATCTGCTTTATAATCTTGACAAAAATATATTTCTTAAATCTAATTTGCTATATCTTGGGTAAATATAAACCAAAATAAGCTTTCCACTTCTTGTGAAATGCAATTCAAATAACAGCTTCACGTAATATGTTTTATTTTTCAAATGATTTAATTGCATTTCTAAACAGTGATAATTCGTACTTGTCAAGAACCGATATTACTACGGTTGAATTTCCCCTTTGCCTTAAAAATCCAATAGCTTCTTTTGTCGAAAGATTTGATAACTGAGGAAATCTTCGTTCTAAATTTTTAATTGTATCAATTGGAAACCCGAATTCAACAAGTGATAATCCAAATTCGGTTGTAACCCCCAACTCATAGAATCTAATTATAACAGATAAATTAAAATCAGATACATCATACCCTTTTTTACTAGCAGCGCATGCATACAGCGCCTCAAATAGGCACAGCAATTTAGGAATTTCATACTCAACAATATTACGTATTTGATCAAAAGCCTGTATATATGCCCTATCAATAGTATCCATTGGATCTTTTCCTTTTCCATTTTCTCTTTCTATATGCTTAACAATATTTGTCAAGATCAACATTTAAAATAGGCTTCACGTCAAAGGTTGAAAAGTTTAACTGAAGCTGATTTTCATTGGAAATATCCTTCTGTTTTTTATCAGTATAAAATACCCTACCAATGTAATTGTGGTAATATCGTCCTGCACGACCTTTAATATTTTTCATAGTAAACGCAGACATTGAAGAATTACCTACACTGCTATTAATTATTACAACATTATGTGCATTAGTATTTACGCCTTCTATAATTGTCGAAGTACAAAAAAGAGAACTGAATTTAGCTTTATTGAACATCTTCAAAATTTCGTTTTGCACATATTTAGGAAATTTTCCGTGATGAATTCCATATCCATTTTCAAGTGCGCATACTAAACTCCAATATTGAGCGCTATTACCACGACCATCAATTTTAAACCCATACCTATTTTTTAAGTGCTCTATAAAATCATGATTTATATCTGCATTGGATTTTTCATGTAAATGGTCTATTACTTCACGAACATATCCCATTGAATGTGAAGGAGTAGAACAATAAAAAATAGTTTGACCTAATTTATTATTTTCAATAAATTTGATTATACCTAAAATTTTATCAACCGTACTCAAATTGTTTTTATTGTAAATGTTTATCGTATTCTTACCTAAAATAGGATGGTTTTGAATAACACCTTTTTTCCAAGCATCAATTTCAATTCTCATTGTAGGCTCAAAATCAATCTGCTTGATAGTAATATTATTATTCTTTATATATTTATGTAACCCAGACTTTAAATTATTTAAATTTAGATAGGGACCAGCAAGATAAAAATCCGAAACTTTTTTTGTTAACAAATAAAGAGCAATTCTAAATGCCTTTGCTCTATTCCCCTTATCTTCCTTTAATTGAACAGTAGAATCCTCATGTTCACAATCTTCATCTACAGTAAAATCTTCATCAATTTTATACACTTCATCAAAAAAGAAAAAGTCTATTTTTTAATCATCATTATCGGACAATAATTTCAGCGCTCGTTCTGGAGTAAGTATAAAAATATTCTTATCTAATGGATTTATTCCTGAATAAACATTATTTATAATATTGTATGCCACTCCTAATGATTCTATTAAATTTTTCATACTATCCGTATTTTCATTTAATAGTGCAATAGTAGGGAAAATTAAAAGTATATTTTTATAACGGTTTTGGTTTAAAAACAGAATTTCACGCAAAATAAATGTTTTTCCAAAAGATGTAGGTGCGCTCACCAGCAACCGTTTGCATTCCAAATGTTGGTAGCATTCAATAATTTCCTTCTGTCTCTTATCTAACAAATTATTAGAAAACACTTTTGAGGTATAGTAATTTTGAATTGAAGCATGTTTTATTTCGCCCAAACTTCCCATCATATTATCAGGTTTGGTTATCGAATTTTTACCATAAATATATCCAAATACCCTCAATTTTTCTGATGCTTCAAATACAACTGGCTCAATAAGACCTTTATATTCAACGTCATCACTATCAGATAAAAAACAGATCAAATCCCTCATTCGATTTTCAGACTTTACGCTTCCATCAAAATTATTTATAAGATCAATCAATTCAAATATATACTCAAGCATCATACAGTCTCTTTCTTTAAGTTAATAAACATTTTTCTAACGTATGAAACATCCTTTATTGGAAATATATAAAATCTTATTTCACATGGTAAATCTAAATTAATCTTAAAATCAGTTTCATCAAAATACTTTTGCATTTTTGTAACTATAGAATTTATTTGTTTTTCTAATTCAGCGTTCTTATATATATCGCTGGTATAGGCCAATAAACAAGGTATTTTGATTTTGACATTATTATTTTTCAACACTTTATATAATTCTTTTATTTTAATATTAATATCCCAATGATTTTTTTGAGCTTCAAAACAAACTTTATTAATAGCACTCAACAAATTGGTTAATTCAGGTGAATCAGATCTATCAGCTACGTAAAACGCCGCATTTGCAAAATATTCATGATAAAATTTTGTGTTTAGATCTTCTTTTATACCACTTTTACAATATTGCTCTGTACCAGCTTTAGCTTGTCCAAGCCACAATGTTACCTGCTGATCTTTCATTGAAAAATATAATGCATCATACCCTGTGATTTCATATTTTCTTTTTTCAACTTCTGTAAATTTGACCCTTGCAATTAGTTTTTGAGACATCGGCTCAAATACTTGAATAAGTAAATCCAAAAGTACTTCGCCTAATGTTCCGTCAGAATTTGGATTAATTCTCTGTGGTAATCGTTCAGAAAAAGCATACTTAGCTGCAACTCTCAAATCGTCTAACAAACCTATCTTATTTTTTGACACTATCTCTTCTTCTGAATATGCATAAAACACAATATTATCAACCAACAAATTGTATAGGTCATTTAATGCCGTATCAGATTTCATATGACTAAATGGGTGATAAATATACCTTTTATTTTGTAAATCATAGTCAATTACTATATTAGAGCATTGATCTTTTATAAGTTCATTGTAAATTCTGCAATATTCGTCATTCATTTGTATATCCCTTTTAAAATGAGCCAATTATTCTTTAATATAAATTACTGTGCCGATAATGCGATTATTGAATTTGCAACTCTTGGTTCATTGCCAACAATTGTTGTATAATATCTCTGTTCAATTCCCCACAAAAGCTTCTTAAGTTCATCTTCATTACTAATAGAAAAGGTGTTGTCTTTCGACTTTAAATTGCTGCTGTAGGAATAAATTTATTATATGGTAATACCCATTGGCTTTGAATTCCATATACCACCCATACCCATGACGTGGATATTAAAGTGAAAATAAACTTATTCACCATAGCTAATCCCCTAATTTTGATTTTATTTCGTTAATAAGTTCATGTACTGTAGTGCATGAAATCATTTCTGAAGGCTTATCCTTTCCATCCTTAATCTGATTTTTTAACCTTTGAATTGCAATTTTAATTGCTTTTTCTTCATTACCATATAAGCAAAGCTTACGATATATATCCATATCAGATTTTAGATATTTTTGTTCAGTTTTCTTTTCATAACAATCCTCAAAGCCATTACAACAAGAAACGGATGTTTGAAACATTGGCATCGAGCCAAAGTATGCATGAAACCATATTTCAATGCAAGGATTTGACCATCCGACATGCATACCTCTTTTTAAAGCTTCGGAAATAATATTATCAAAGTTCTTAACCTGATCTCTGTCAAATACAATCCAAACTTCACTATATTGAGGATTTAGAGCCGCAAGGCTTATAGCTTTATCTACCAAATCCACTGTTCTTGACCTAACAACTTTTATAACTAATTTTTCTTGTATGGACTGCGGAGTAGAATCACGCAATCCATACATATAATTTTGCTTTGTCTCTTTAGTATCAGTTACAATAAAATAATATCCCAATTCAGGAACACGTTTAGAAAGCTGCTCTCTGGTCTTCCTTTTTCCGTTTCTATCAGATCTACTCAAAGTTATTCCCCTTTGAACATATCTAAAGCCTTCAGCGATGGAACTGCGCCGTATTTACCTAAAAGATAATTTTTTTCGTAATTTTCATCTTTTCTAATTTTTATTCCATCTTCATCAATGAAATCCGCAAGCGAATAAAGAGTAGAGATTCCATCATCATTTTTTTCTGTGAACCATATTTCATCTCTACGCAATAAATTTCCATTTAGCTGCCACGAATCATGTGAAGTAAATACAAGCTGAGCATGATTAACATTAATCTCAGGATTTAAAAATGTAATGATAAAACTACGCACTAGCAATGGGTGAAGCCTTGCATTCAATTCATCAATAAAAAGAACACTTCCGGTTTCTAATGCCTCATGAAGTACAGGATATAATGAGAACATTTTTAATGTACCTGCTGATTCTTCGTGTAATGGAATAACAGCAGTTGCATTTGAATTGATAACTTTATGAACGGCTTCTATCTTGAAGTTATCATCATCTTCATCCTTATCTCCAGGGACTTTTTCAATGTTAAAGTCAACAATAGAATTATCAAAAGAAGATAAATATTTAACTACATTCTGTCTAACATTTGGGTCGCTATCAAACCCATCCGGAATAAGACGTGACATAATCAAATTCTCAAATGGTTCTCCAAAATCAGCAAAATTCAAATTAACAAACCAATCTCGAACAAATTTCAACTTGGTTATCTTTAATTTAGCGCCTAAAGAAACAATAAGTGTTTCCTTTTCTAAAGAAACTTCAATATTTTCTCTGCTTTTTGCCGGCAAACCTGATAGATCAAGTTCATTTTCCTGTGCATTCCTGTAAAATAACGATTTATATTTACCTCTTGAAGATTTGGAAGCATAATTTAACCATTCTTCAACTACCCCTTCTTGATTCAAAACAAACCCATAATTATATGTTTTAGCGCCATGTTCCTCACTATCAATAAAAAACACTTCAAAACTTGATTCTGCATTTGCGCTATTGTTATCAAATAAAAATGGCATTGGTTTTAACAATCGTACTTTATTTTTCTTATCTAAAGAATCTCCACCAAAAGCAAAAGACTGAACTACATATTCTGCCATAAATCTAAAAGCTTCTTGAACATTCGATTTGCCGCTTGCATTTGCTCCAAATATTGCTGCAACAGGTAAAACTTTTTCGTTTCCTATCCCAACTACTCTATCTGAGAACTCTGTTATCTTAGTTGCACTTAAATCTAATGTCGCATCATCTCTAAATGACTTGTAATTCTTAAAATTAAACTGTAATAGCATACTCATTCCTCCTATTGCTTACTTATATTATACTCATCTTTTCCAAAAATTCAACCCCTAAATGAGATTTTTTCTCATTTAGGGGTTGAATTTTATATGAACACCAGATAACTCTTTATTATCATACTTCAATTTAAAAACTTAAAAAGGATTAACTATCATGTCATTTGATTCTCATAAGTATGCTAGAGCATTTGAACATTTAGCATGTAAAATTATTGAAGAAGAATTAACCGAAAGCATCTGTGCTTCTGGAATAACACAAAAAACGAGAGACGAAGGTATAGATTCTATAATTTATACAAGCGATAATTTTATCACTATTGAAGCAAAATTAAGGCAAACATTTAGCTCTTTGGGGTTAAAAGATGTTGCATCATCTGTAATTTTTTATCTTTTAAGATTAAATGACCAGCACTATATAGTAACAAATGCATATCTAACTGCAGATACAATTAATATTCTTGACAAGCTTAATACAAAGAAAAATTGTGCCATTCATTATATTGACGGTGATAGTACAATAAATGCGTTGAAAAAGCTTATAGATAAATTAGATTCCGAGGAAAAAGAACTGGCACAAATTTTACTATCAGAGTTTAAAAATTGTAAGAAAATAAGAAAAAATCGTTCATCTAAAAAAATAATAAAGCAACCGATTAAACTACTAGATACTCAAAAAGCTTTTTTAAATTTACTATTTAATGATATTCTCAATAACAAAAAGTGCATTATTATCTCAGGTAAAATTGGAACTGGGAAAAGCACATTGGCTCATATCACAGACAATCAGATGGCTGAAAAATACAGCACAATCTTTATTGACTGTCAACAATATAATACTATTGAATCTTTTATATATCAAATCTCTAATATACAAATTGGAATAAATATTAACGAACTAATACAAGAATACATTCATATCAACGAATCTAATAGTGCTAATATATTACAACAGTGCGATTTTTCAAAAGTTTTAACTCAGGTATTTAGTTTAAATCCATATTCTGATAATATTTTCTTTATCGCCCAAGAATATATTGATAATATATTCTTGAGATTTAATGTTCATAATGTTTGTATAATAATTGATAATTACTCTGCTGCTTCGCCAGAGCTTGATAAATTTATATCTAAATATATTTTAAAGTCAATGGATAATATAAAGTTTATTATTGTAAGAGACCTTGATGGTCATAATATCTCTAGCACTGAACTTGAAAAGATAAAACGCATTCCAGTGAATCAAAACTTGTTTAATGAATACACTATCAATGAACTTACTAATACAGAGGCTTCAATATTCATTGATTTGCTTTGTCATAACATATCCGATATATGCAAAAAGAATATATATAGTTACTTTGGCGGTAACATGCTTTTAATTAAACTTGCTGTTGAAGAAATGAAAGCAAGAAACAATTTTGATTCAACTAGAATACGTCCATTTGATTGCGAGAAGATTTACAAAATCAAATTAGCAGAATATATTAGGGAAAATGAAATATATTTAAAAGTATTTTTCATCTGTTGGATTTTTAATTCGCAATTACCGCAAAAATTTATTCCGCTGATAGGCGATATAAGTGTTTATAATTTGTTGAAAGCAACTGGTTTTTTTAGTGAAAGCCGCTATGAATTAAAAATCTGTAACGAATGTGCCTATCGTGTGATTTCGGAATATTATATTACCCATAGAGCGTGGTTATTTGCAAAAATACCCGATGATTTTATCGCTGCAATATATAATTATGAATTGAACCCAATTACAAAAGTTAGAATCGATTATTTTTCAAAAACAAGCAATTTTGAAAATACTGTTAGAAAAACAATTCCTGTATTTGAAAACAAAATGGAATATAGCAATATTATCGAAACCAGGGTATTGTTTTATTTATCGGTTTATAATGATTCAATTAATGAAATCAAAAAAATTGAGGCTGCTTCCGATTTGCTTTATGAAATGATAGACTATGATTACCGTTGTACACCTTTAAATATAGAAGATTTACAAATCACAGATATATTGGAAGAATATTTTTGTTTCTTGGAGGCTACATATGCTTTTAACGAATTAAGCGTAAAAGAAAAATCTATTATTTCAACTTCTAGAATCAAATATGCTCTTTTTAATTATTTTCGTTATAAGCGCGATGGCAAATTCCAAAAAGCAAATGATACTTTACATTTGCCTGAATACTATATCAACAACTGCAACGATGAAATCCTATTAATGAAATTAATCAGATTTCGCGCTATTTGCCGAAAAGAATTAGGGGATAAAGAAGGATTTTATAACATATTACTTGAAGGTGTTTCTAAATACCCATATAATGATTATTTGAAATCAGTATACTATGCAAATTTAGCAGCTGATATAAATAAAAAAACATATAGGGAAGCATTTGATATAATTGAAAATATAGCCTTGCCCTCGGCGAAAGTTACAGATAAATATCTTCATTTGTGGTTGTTAAATGATCGTTTGATATATGGAATTCAAACGGGAAAACTTACTGAAAAAGAAATCTGTGACGCATATAACTCCATAATGTTCATATCAGAACATCTTTGTTCTGAAACAGATAAGGCTAGGGTAAATAACACTTTCGGCGCTTTTCATCTAAAGTATAATAAAGATGCTGAAACTGCATGTAAATATTTCAAGAATTCAGTATATTTAATTTCTAAGTACGAAAACAACAATATAATGTTTTATTTTGCAGTTAATTATCTTCAGATAATTCCTAAAGAAAGCAAGGATGAATTTAATGAAATCTCTGTAATGCTTATGAAATGGTGTGCTAAAAATATTGAGTACATTTCCAAAAAAATTGCAGAGCTATCTCAAAAGGAAAGAAGTGGGAGCAAAATAATCATGGCTTTTTATTCCTTTGCTGATGTTTTAAAACTAAGAAACATATCACAATATAATATACTATTCCAAATGAAAGAGTTGAAGGATATTCTTTCAAATAGAGTTGTTATGAACAATACATTTTATTTTGATGAAATTCCTATAATCTTATTTTAAGTAATTCAGTAAATCAATAATTTTATCCTTATCATCATTCTTTAAAGAATACAATATACCATACATTACTTCTTCCATCTTTAGGTATACATACCATGCTGCAATACTCTTCCTTATATTATTGCTGAATTCCATAACTCCCTTGTAACTTGGATTCAGCTTTAACAAGCGTAATACAAGTGCAATGTTGTGTCCATACTCTGATGTTGAACATTGAAATACACCATATAGTTTAGAATTATGTATATTTTCTTCAGAATCAATAAGTGGTGTTATCCCAAGAATATTTTTCTCTCGTCTGTCATTGTATGACTTTAAAGCATTCAAAACTACTAGCATATCGTCTTCAAGTGATTGGCTGATACATTCGCTGTAATAATTTATGTTGTGATGAAGAATTGATATTTTATGTGATAATGATGGTTCTGAATTTATTCCTGAAAGACTGCTGTTAAAAACTGTATTCATTATATTTGCAAGATTTTTAAAATCGAGATGTTGCTTTGTTGGCTCTTCACATATTATTGATATTTTGTTTTCTAAACTGTAATAATCAAGATTTTGAAAAGCATCAATGCTCTGAAATTTTGATAGAGCTAATATTTTATCAGTGGAAGATATTAGATATGGTTCAGAATTATTTAAAAATTTACATGGATTTAATGTTGTAAGCCATACATCAGCTCGATATATTTTATCATTTAGCTTAAATAGTATAACAATAGAATTAGCAGAATTATATTTTTGAATTAAGCTGTGTGGTGAACCATTGCAAAAGTCTTGAATTGTTTGGTCAACAGTGAATTGTTCAGGTATATTTTGATATTCGAGAACTAAATTTTTTTCTTGCTTATACTCCAAATAAATAGGAACATCATTTTTTAATATTCCTTTATATAAATCAAAATGTATTTTTAAAAAGTTTATACTGTCAGAAACATGATCGTATGTTTTTTTAGCGTTTTTGCTTAACAAATCCGACAGGTAGGGATTATCCACAAAATGTGACATTCTGATTTTAAGAAGTACTGTATTCCCATATTCAACCGTGAATCCGTTATACCAGTTATAAATATAGTTTTGTGCATATCCATAAGGAGAAGCAATAACAGGTGTTGAACAGGCCATCGCTTCCAGAACCATTAGTCCTCCAGATTCATATTTTGAATGAGTGACCAAAACCATAGATTTTGTTAACAAACAACTTAAATCAGCCGGTGAGAGTGTTCCCCACCAAACTAGCTTTTGTTGTTTTTCATAGTTATCTATGCATATTCCTTCGTTAATTAACAGTTGACGCATTGTCGCAATTTGTGTTGGTGTTCCCCCGACTATCCACAGTGGTGGAGTATTATTACCATACTCATCATATAACATATCCCATGCGATAATAATTTCAGGTATACCTTTATCAACATGAAGACGACCATAATAAAGAAAAGGTCCGCCTACCCACCATGTTTCTAAATAGTCGTTACTAAATTCAATCGGTAAATAACTGCCTGTATTCTTTTGTGTAATACTATATGTCAATATTCGGCTATGTCTATCATGAGTCGGATAACAAAATTCCCTTGCTATAGGAAGACTTGTTAAGATAAGTTTATCACTATTAATATTATACAATTCGTGAATTTCTTTTTGCTCAGCAAAACTTGAGCATATTAAATATTTAGCGTTATAAAATATTTCTTGCTCGGTGGAGATTCTATAATCCAGATTATTTTGTTTGGAATTAACTAATTTTTTCTTTTTGCCGTTTGATTGAATCGTATGAATATAATATGTGTCATATTCACGGGATAATACTAATGCAGCTATTCCAGACTGCCAATAGCTACTATGAATAATAAAATCATTCAAATTGTATTTTGAAATTATTTTTCGTATTTCTTCCAGTGCTTCTTGGATATGATTTTGAAGTGTATCTTTATCATTGATAGAATCACCTAATACAATTCTTTCAATATAACAAGTATCCGATATCTTTTCTTGTGATTTAATGTTATTGTATTTTTTGCGAGTAACATACACACAGAAAATATCTTTATTATCGGCAATTCCTTTAAATAAGCCTCTCGAATATGTGTTTCCTCCGCCGAATTCATTTGCTCCAGACGGCATAGTAGCATCACAATGTAAATCAATAAATAAAAGTTGCATTTTTTACACCTACTTTTTATGTATGGATAATAAAGAGTTATCTGGTGTTCAAATTTCTTTTAATAACATTATACAACAGAATCTAATATTTTGCAACAATTTTTGGCAAAAATACACCCGTTTTAACGAAATATTTTACTAATCTCATTTACTCCACTTAGTGCAAATCGACAAAACAAGTGATACAATATATAATTAAACCATCACTTGTAAGGAGGAACATTACATATGTTCAATTTATCTGCCCAAATAACAGCATTTTTAGGCTATTGCCAAAACAGAAAATCACTTAATGTCAAAACAATAAATGCTTATTCAATTGATTTAAAGCAATTTGCATTACACGCACAAAATGAATTTAATAAAGAAGTTCTCTGCAATTACCTTGTGTTTTTACATAGCACATACAAGCCTAAAACAGTTAAGCGGAAAATCGCAACGCTTAAAGCCTTAACTCATTATCTGATGATTGAAGATATTATAGATACCAATCCGTTCAGCAAAATAGAAACAGCATTCAGAGAACCTATTCTTCTTCCCAAAACCATTCCAATCAGCATAATAAAAGATATTTTAGCCGCAGCATATACAGCGTTTTCATCTGCTTCTTCAGAATACAGCAAAAAAACCGCTGCACGGGATATTGCAGTATTAGAGTTACTTTTTGCTACAGGAGCAAGGGTTTCCGAGATATGCTCATTAAAATCAACATCAATCAGCTTAACCGATTATATAATAAAATTTTACGGCAAAGGCTCTAAAGAACGAATAATACAAATTGAAAATGTAAATGTGCGAAGTGCTGTAGACAATTACCGCAAAATGTTCGAAGAAGAAATAAATTCTACCGGATATTTCTTCGTAAACAGATTACATAAGCGTCTTACGGAACAATCTGTAAGAGCTATGATAAATAAATATGCTGCTATAGCTAACAGCGGAATGCATATCACTCCCCATATGTTCCGTCATTCTTTTGCAACCCTATTGCTTGAGGAAGATGTGGATATACGTTACATACAACGACTTCTGGGACATAGTTCAATTACTACAACGCAAATTTACACTCACGTTGCTATGTCAAAGCAAAAAGAGATTCTCTCAACAAAGCATCCTCGGAATAAAATCAACATATAACCAATTTATATATATCACATTTTTCGATAAAAAGCAATACAAATCCGACAAATGGGCATTTTTTCGGCACGAAATGCATATAAAAACGCTCACAGCTATAATGCCATGAGCGTTCAGCTAATAATTTCAACTTTCAGCGTTTCATTTGATGTATGACACATTCTTTCCGCTGCCGACCTTTTTAATCTTGTTTTCATCAACCATTTTTCTAAGAATTCTTGCTGCGCTTGCTTGTGAAATATCCAGCAGATTTTCAACTTCTTTCCTGTTAACGAACTTCTTTTCCGAAACAAGACGCATGATTTTTTCTTCATTGGAAAAAGCTTTTTCAGATGAACTGTTATTATCGCTTTTATTTGGCAGAATAATTTTAAATGCATTATCCGTAACAATAATTTCAGGTGTCTGCGAATACTCTGCGTAACACCGCATAATCTTTGGTATGCCTGTTCCGAAGGCTTCAATAAGATTCAGACGGTAAAACACATTTGCTAAATTTTCATTTCTTTGAATTGAAACGCCCAGCAGCATATCTTCATAGGAAATTCCTTTTACGAGTCCTCCTATTGATACAAACTCAATTCTATCATCAAAAATACTTATTAAAATACTTCCACTGAAAGCATAATCACGATGAACAACCGCATTTAGCAGCGCCTCTCTGATTGCTTCCATAGGATAATCCCGTATATCAATTCTGTGAATATCCTTGAACTCCGAGCGTGTTCGGTTATAGCGGTTTATATATTCGTAGGCGTCGTTAATCTGCTTTAAAATCGAGCCCGTAAACTCTGCTCTGTCTTTGAAATTCATCTTTTCTTTTCCGTCAAAAACCGCGGCTTTAATTGAATGTGAGCATTGCTCCGACAGAAGCTGAGCAAGATTGGTAAACATTCCATCCTCATTGATAAGCTTCAGCGACTTTTTCTGATTATCTCCAAATTCCACATTGGCATGTTCAAATTCTTTCTGAGCATACTCAAAGGTTAAATTCTGATTGGTACAGCGGATTTCCTCATACTTATCCCCGTCTGTGTCTTTTATCATTTTAAGAATAGCAGTTTCTGTTGCAGGAACGGACGAAGCTCCCTGACGAACGTACACACCGCTTGGACGTATTCCTTTACTTTCAAGATAATACGGACTTGCCGTTCCTTTCTGAATATTCAGCACAACAACATCCTTATCATCAATCTTATCAATCTGATAAGAAACAAACATAGTAACATCGGGACGTATAGAATCACGAACGGCGTTTGAAGCCTTCAGCACAACTTCATCGGCGTCAGACACACCGACAGCCTCTCCGTTATCGGCAATTCCTATATAAATCCGTCCCCCGGCCGTATTTGCAAAGGCAATTACCGTCTTTTTAATATCGTCAATATATTCTCTTTTAAATTCGGTAGTTTGATTTTCCGTTAAATTCATAGCTCTCACCTCATATGTATTATGTGCTCTTTCTTATCATTATAATCATTCTTATCACAATTGTCAAGCATGATAAAAAGAAAACAGACAGTAACCGTAATTACTGCCTGCTTTGCCTTAAATATCAACTGCACTTTGCAAATTGTTCCACCCCTCGCAGAACTGCTCATAGTCCATATTCACCTCCAGATGTATCTTATACCACTTGCTAATTTCAATTCTGCTGACAAGCTGTGAAATAATCATCTTTTTACGCTCTGTGGAAGCAAGCATAAATTCATTTGCCCAGCCGGTAAATCTTTCGTATGACGGCTTCACCTTTTCCATTGAAGCTTTCTTGTTCGCCATTTCATTCTGCAAAGCTTCAAGCTGTAACTTTCTGTCCTCAAGCTTCTGATTTAAAGCGTTTATAGCCGCCGATAACTGTTCGGGAGAATAAACGCTGTCCCCAGTCAGACTGTCGGCAATCTCAGCATTCAGCTTTTCAAGCTGATTTGTGTATTTCCGCAGCTCCATATTTATTTTTGTCTGCTTTGCTTTACAGCCTGCAATTTCCTTGTCAAATTTTCTTTTCAGCACCATTTCATCGGGAGCGCCCGTTATTTTTCCGAATATGTCCATCATTACCCCGCATACCGCTGCGTCAACTTTTTTAGCTGTGTATGTAGATTGCCCGTCGCATTGGCACAGCTTCCTGCTTTTATGATAACAAATATATCTGAGGTACTCACCCGTCCTGACCGTTCCGTCAGCTCTTGTATAGGTATCATGGTATACATTTGAAGTCAGTCTGCCTCCGCAATGGGCACAGAACATAATACCCGACAGCATAGTCTGACTTTTTGTTGTCATCGCAATACGGCGTTCATCATCATTTTTCTTTGCTCGCTGGTCAAGTATATACTGTGCCTGTTCAAAAAGTTCCTTATCTACTATTTGCAACTCTCTCATATGCGGAGAGACCGCTTCACCTGATACAATGTAACCGCAAAAAAGTTTATTACGAAGTATGCGGATTATGGTGTTACTTTGAAACTTAGATCCATTATGAGTACGCACACCGTTATTGTTCAGAAAACTTGCAACCCTATATGATCCGTAACCGTCCTTTACTGTTTTTTCAAACACCTGCACAACCCATTCGGCTTCAACAGGATTAACAGCCAAATCGTATATTTCCTTTCCCCTCTTATTAAGCCGTCCCCGCTTTTCAAGCTGATATCCAAAGGGTACGGGACCGCCTGTGTAGCTTCCCTCCGCGGTAAGCTGCTGCATACGGGTTTTAATTCGCATTGAGGTTTTCTCCGATTCACCCGAAGCCTGCCAAAATCGAATATAATTCATCAGCTTATCAACGCGGTTCTCAAACCTTTGCTCTCCCTCCTGAACGCTCCATACTTTTATACCATGCTTTACAAACCACTCCACCACAAAGGGCGTTTCATCGTCAATACGTCCGATACGGTCAAGCATAAATACAAGCAATATCTGGAGCTCTCCCTTGAGAGCAGCATTTTTCAAATCCTGAATAGCGTCACGGTCATTAGCCGACACCTTAAACCCTGATACCCCCTTTTCAAGGAACTCTTTTCCGATAGTCCAGCCCATACGCTCCGCAAAATCTCTGCAAGCCTCTCTCTGCATTGGTATATCGTCCTTCTGCTTATCAACCTGCTTCTTGGTTGAAACCCTATATAATGTATAAGCTGTATCCATAATTGACCTCCTCAAAAGCTTCACTTCATCGCTTTAAAGCATTATATCAGAATGTTTATCCTTTGTCAAGAGAAATTGAAAAAATAATTTTATGCTGCTTTTAAATCATCTGATGTATTGTTATCGGCAGTCATTTCAATATTAACCCTATCACAATAGCTTTCAATTAAGAGCCATTTTATTTTTTCGGGCAGCTCAACAGACTTTTCTTTAAAGGAAATTGTAATCTCGCATCCGCCATATTTTTTGATTATCTTCTTTTCCACTATATATCATCCTCCTTGACTATTAACAACGTCTTTTAAAACTTGTCCTGCCTCAAAAACAGGAGTACGTTTTCCTTTGAGGTCCGTAACTACCGTAAATGTTCCAAATCCGCCGATTTCAACCTCATCATTTTGCAGCAGTACAATGCGTATGGTGTCCATTACACCGTTTACATATTTATATGCTGTTTCATGGCTCAAGCCTTTTCTTTTTGCGACCTCATCAAAAATCATTCTTGTCACCCCTCTTTGCAGCAACAAGCAAAGCAGTTGTAAATAAACCGACAGTACCTCCGATTACTAATCCTGCAATAAACTGTAACATATAATAACCTCCGTTTCAAATAGCTTTTCTTTTTACAGAACGCTGATTGGTGGCGAGTTTGTCAAGGCGCTCCTGTATTTTTCTGATTTCGCCAGCATTCTCTTTGTATAACTGTTTCTTTTCTTCGGCAGAGCCGTGAGCCAATATGTCTGCGAGATATTCTACATAATCTTTTTTCATAAGGCCTCAACAAACAGGGGATGTGGCTGCTCCCAATGATTATGGGGTTCATTCCATTGGTGAGCTTGAGGGCAAAATAGAACGGCTTAAAACCGATTATGAAAATGAATTAAACCGTCTTATAGTCAGACAGGAAAAGCTCAAGGGACTTGCGGAACAAGCGAGGGAATATTTTTCTCTTGCAGACAAGGGTTCGCTATCTCCTTCCGAGAATTTAAAGCTGAATATTTGCAGGCAGTCTATGATTAACAATAACATTAACGGGCATGAGGATTTTGAACATCTGAACGCTCTGCAAAAGGAAACGGACAAAAAAATTGCAACTCTCAAAAACAGCTTTGAGAACTGCAAACAGTTGTATGAGGTTTATGCTGATATTGCCAAAACCTATAATGAGATTTCTAAGGGGAATTATGTTTCTAAGCTTGTGGAGGAAGAGAGAAAAAAGAGGGTGAAAAGCATAGAATGTAAAAGATAATTATAGTAGAAAAGGCAGTATCTCACTGCCTTTTCTATTTAGATTTTCACCTTAACATCGTCTGACCTGGTTACTTCAATTGTATAGTATTCAGGATATATAATATATTCATCGGATACTTCATCTTCAACCGCCTTTATATTTGCCGTTGCTTTAACTGCAAATACATATTCCTTGTTATTCTTAAGTTTGTTTATTCTGCATTTTGACGATGTCGTCTTTTTCAGCAGCTTATAGCTTCCGTCGCTCATCTTCTGATATACCTCATAGTATGAAGCTTCCGGTATTTTCTCCCATTCCAGCCTGCATGAAGTATCAGATAAATAATTAACGGTTACATCCGGCTTTACATAGCTGTACAGCTTAATATTTTCCATAACCTTACCACTGCTGAAATATCCGAAAGCGTCATTGCTGATTTCAATTTCAAACGAGGGTAACGTCAATTCGCTGATACCTGAACCTTTAAAGAATTCTTCCTATCTTTCTTAGTTTTGAATCTTCAGGTATATACACTTCTTTTAATTTATGACAATTTGTAAATGTTCCATGCAATACTTCTACCTTTGACGGAATACTGTTTACCTTTTCCAAAGCGTCCATTGTAGCAAACGAATAGCTTTGTATTTCCTTCACACTGTCGTGGATTATTAATTCTTTAATATTATCACAGTATGCTATCGCATGGTCTCCTATAACTTCAGTCCCATCAGGAATAACATACGATGTTCTCTCATCGTACTGAGTATAGGACATAAGTATCTTTCCGTCCTTGCTGAATACTACTTATCTACAAGCTTCATGTATTTATTCTTAGGATTCAGGTCGAATTCCTTAATACCGCAGCTTCCGCTTATTGAAGTAACATACCTTTTACCGTATTTTTTATCGGTTAAGCTGTCAGGTACCTTCTCTCTGCCTTGGCTGTAATCAAATTTACATTCCAGTGTAATCTCACCGTTTTTTTCACTATTATAGAAATACCAGCTATCATTATAAGGATCTATCTCGTATTTTTCTGAACAATACACATCGTATGTATTATCTTCATAATAAATTTCCGAGCCTATAAACTCATACGCATATGCTATTATTCCGCCAAACGCCACAATACTCAATATAACTGCCGCCAACACTACTGCTGATAAACGTTTCATTTATTTCCCTCCGTTTAATTGGCTTATAATATACAGCTTATTTAAATACTAATTTAAATAAATTCTTAAAAAGTATAGAACTGATAAATTAATATTTTTCATGACGCAGCACAGTGCATTCATCAAAGCCATCAAATCTGAATGTTAACATTTCATATTCATTTCCGGGTTCAAGTTTAAAAGATATTACAACAGGCCACCTAAAATATGTATCCTCCTTTTCCAATTCAGCAGATATCTCATCACGAAAGCATTCAAACCATTCGTCGGCAATATCTTTCAAAAATTCTGCATCAGATTTACCTGAAACATTATACTTGTTTTCAAACCATGTACTGTTCTTATAAATGATAGATATACTGCCTCTGGAAACGCTTACAACCTCCAAATCATTTCCGAATTTTTCATTAATATTCGACATTGAATTTGGAAAACGAATCTCCCAAGCAGCTAATGCTGCGTTATTTTCACGTTTCCAGAAGCGCCCCGACGCTTTATTGATTCCATACAACAGCGAGCCGGTAATCAAAAGAAATATTAGTAAGACTATCAGTATCTTGCGTTTGCTTTTTATAACTCTGTTTTTCATAAACACAGCTTCCCCTGTTATGATTATAGCAGCACGGTGTTATTTGTTAAACCGTCATTATACCAATCATCATATTTTATAATCAATTCTTTTCCCCATGAAGAAATGTGAAATATTTTTTCTCCTGTCACATCATCTCTTTCAATTCCTGTTATAGTTACCCAATGATAACTTACGCCTGAATCATATACAGTCATGTTCGTATTATAAAATGGAATTGTTGTAAACATCTCAATAAACATTGGCACGGGGTAGCCGTTTTCAATTCTATTTTCTATTTTTTTAAACAGTTTGTCAGGGTCAGAAAATACGGCATTTGCTGTATAAGGCAATATGTGCGAATTATTTAAATTGAGCAACATATGTGTGTTAAATGCCTTATAATACATAGACGGAGTGGTGCCCCATGTTCCGGTTCCTTCAGACATAAACCCCGGTACTTTAATTGGCATCAAAGTCTTACTGTATATTGTATCAATGTATGCCATATAATCAACTTGAGAAATAGTTCCAGTTGTGTTAAGAGAAGTAATTCCGGGACATTTACCGCTTCGATCAAGATAAGCAAGGACATCACAAAATGAGATAAGGCCGCACCCGCCATTGTAGATTACATTATTGAATGCTGAATTTTGAGGACCATACCAACTTTGATTACCTCCATAAGCCTGATTCCCATCAGTTTCCATAATGGGTACAAAGTCAGGCTGTAATGAATACTTGAATACATCACATTTTAATGGTCTCGGGTCATTGGTTTTGCCATCACCATTAATATCTTTAGCTCCGTCTACATATCCGTCACCATCGCCGTCCTCGCTTGTCGGATCCGACTTAATCGGAAGTACCCTGATAATATCAAGCTGCCTCAGCACGCTTTCATCGGCGCTTTTCTTAAATCTTTCCAGCCCCGACTGCACGTAAGTGTTCCCCGCCTTAACGCACTCGTTAAAGCTCGGCAGTTCGACAGTTCCGTCCGCGTTCACAGTAACAAGCCTGCTTCCGTCGCTGCCTGCCGCTTCAAAATATATTTCGTCTGCGTCGGAAATACCGTCCTTGTCATAGTCCTGCCCGCTGTTCGCTGAAATCTCCCCGAAGTCCTCCGGCAGCTTCGTCAGCCCTGCAGACGATATTATCTGTAGCGGTTCGACCGATTCATCAAATAACTGATTGACTACAAAATCGCAGAAATAAAAACCGCTTGCAATGTCGAGCTGACGGCACGGCAATCCGTTTGCCATTGATATATACTTATTCTTATTTTCATTATTATTATCATATATAAATTGCAGCTTTACGCCGGCATTTTGTATTTCAGTCACAGAGCCTATTGGAAGCGTGCATTCAGGATAACAAAATTCATCAATTACAAAGCAATATTGTGAGCTGTTTTCACGAAATTCACCAAGCAGATTCTTATAGATATAATTCATTGACCTGTAAAATTCATAGTATTTTGTATCCGCCTTTGTTCCGGGCGCGCGTTTTATTATTGCCTCGGAATCCTCGGTGTTTTCAGCGTAATTCGTATTATTGTTTAAATTGGGTATAGGCGTTCCCAAATAGCTTATATAATATATTCTCGTATTAATATTTCTTTGCTTTGATTCAGTGAATATTTTTTCTGAGGTATTCAACAAATCTGTTTTTGTATTGCTGAGGAATCCATTACTGGTATAAATAACGAACACAATATCCAAATCGCTTCCCTTTGGAACCGAACTCAGCATATCCTCAGAATTACTCAATGACATTATCCGCGCCTGCGGTTTTTTTTCCTGCGGTTCGATTCCAAGACTGTCAAGCCAAATTTCCATATCAACAAGGCAGTATGTGCCAAGCTCGCCGGTATTGGCGTAAACCCTGTTGTTTGCAGTATCGTGAAACGTTTCGATCGGCAGAAGCATGTTGCTTTCTTCAAAATATCTGAAAACATTAAAGCGCTTGATTCCTGCAAATTCGTCCGATATGCCCGCATATTTTCCGTTTGTATTAGCCGCTGCGCTTTCGTCAAGGGCAAAGTTTACCGTTACGCTGTCTATTTTAAGATTTTCCGGATACTCAAATTCCGGCGCTGTTCCAAGTATGGCTTCGTTTCTCATGGCATACGAATAGCCGCTGACTCCGGCCTCAAGGTTGTTTGTCAGCACTCCGGCTGCCTTTACTTCAAGGGAAACCTTATACGGATTATCCTCCGTATTGATAAACGTAAACGCAGGGTCGTCCGGCTCTATTGTCTGCTCAAAGGTTCTTTCGTTATCAGGAATACCGTTTGTTGCGGCGGCATTTGGATTTAATCCTAAAGCAATTTCATCTCCGTCAGAAACTTCATCGCCGTCCGTATCAGGATTTACCGGGTCTGTGCAGTAATAGTAAAGCTCGTATACGTCGGGAAGTCCGTCCTCGTCGGTATCTGTCGTATCGTTCCAGTCGATTTCTTCTTCCGTTTTTGCCAACGTCAGCATTTAGCTTTCGGCAGTCTGTTCTTCGAATGTTTCTCTTATTTTAAAGTACAAGGTTTCAAACTCGGCAGGAGCATATGTATAGCTTTCAGCATTTTCAAGCACATCAATTACATTGAAGCTTTCTCCGTCCTCCGACGTTAAAATTTCAAATGTCCCGGTCGGTTCAGTTGTTTTCCATGTCAGATATATATTTCCGCCTTCAATATCATACTCCGCCTCTGCTGTTATGAATTTCAGCTCATCAGGCTCAACCGGAGGATCGGTTTTCTCTCCCTCTCCGATTATTACGGCAGTCAGTGTAAAGTTGCTGAGAACGGCTTCTGTATTATCTTTTGTACCTACAAAGCCTATCGTTGTTGAAGCGTTAGACTGAATCGGATTTGTCCACATCTGACTTGCAACGGTATAATGTCCGTCGGAACCGCTTAAAATCCGTCCGTTCCATAGGTATCAATGGCAAAGCTGCTGTCAAAGGATAGGGTCCAAGCATCTATCGGAGTATCGGATATAACAATTTCACCCTGAACACCCGTATTCCATTCATTTGTTATAATATATTGTACATCATATTCACTCGACTGGTGTCCTGCTGCCCTTTTGGTAAAAAGTATAAATTGCACTCACAATATTCTTCATTCCATATCACCGAATCAACAGTAACGCATATCATATTGGATTGTGGTTTATTTTCTTTATCAACAAAGCATATGGTCACAATTTTATCGCTTGTTAATAATAATCTGTACTTCTTTTTTTCCTTTTTGCTGTTATAAAGTATATGAATCTTAATTCCTTTTAAAGTAATGAACTTATCAAAGTCTCTTTTAAATGGTACAAGAATAATTAATAACGAATGTATAATAAATATTGTCAAAACACCATATTCAAATCTGGCAAGAAAAAAATTCGCAACAAGTATTAGTACGAGCGATATTATATAAAAAATATTATTAATACTCATTTTATATTTACCACCGCAATGGATACATTTTCCTAAAAATATATTATGTGCGGACATAGCTTTTATTTGTTCCCCACACCAAGGACATCTATGCTCTTTTACTTTCATTTTTTCCCTCATCTATATGAATGCAATAAGTCATTGAAATAAATTCAATGACTTATTGCATTTAAATTATACGGCGAAGTAATAATAATGTATCTTGCCATATCGGCACCTATATACAGTATTCTCATATGTCAAGGTTAATGTGATATTATTTAAATTCAGGATTTAGCCATAATGCAATCATTTATTAATACATAAGTTTTCAAATAATAACGATACTTCGGTAGGTAATTTTGGAATGGTTTGAAGTGCATATTCATTACTTAAATATACTATTTTACTTTGAATTACAAAATCGGACATTTCAATAATAAATTCCATGTTTAACCCCCTCATTTTGAGTTAAATAATAAATGAATAACTTGGTTTTTTTCTGCATTATTTACTCCATTTTTGAGAATCCAATACAGTTGTTTCCATACTTAAAAATCAATCGGATAATTTTTCAACAATTTCTTTTGCAATACTGCAAGATGAGTCTATTTCGAGAATTTCCTTTGCTAATTTTAATGCTAAGTCATCAGACATAGGTTTTTCAGGGATTTCATTAAAAAACAACATAAATTCTTTGTTTTTAACATCAGGCTGGATTCGCACCATTTCAGAAGCATGATAATATGCTAAACTATATGCCCCTTCAAGCCAGCACATTTGTATTAATGCATTTGCTGCTAATTCATGGTGAAAACAAGAATTATCATTCATAAGCAAATATGTGATAAACCCCAATATTACAATATTGCTACTGCAATTGGATTCAGCTACAATTAAGTCCATTTTCTCAGTTTCGCTAAGTTCATTAAATAAATTGAGTGCCTTATTAAAATTAAGGCTGTTAATATATTTTATGATTTTTGTTTCATTCACGTTATGAGCTTCCTTTCGCTATAAAAAGTCTGCTGTACATATACATCAATTAAAATTAAGTAAATAAATAACTTTCCAATTTTATTGATACAAACATATACAGTACATTAACTAAATAATACTTAAGCAATTATTACTCTAACAAAATTTTTAATCTTTATTAGTTTTTTTACTCAGCAACTACCCAAGCATCTGATATGGCAATATATCCATTGCTTAATTTTTTATAAGTTACTTCCACTACTTTACCATTAAAATCTAACACTTTTTTATAAACGCCTTTATGAGTCATTTCTGTTCCATTTAACATAGTAGTAAAAATAATTTGTTTAATATCATTCCAATTCTTATCCGGCACAAGAGTTTCCCATAGATGATTGCTATTTTTACTACCTTCAATTATGTGATGAATCTTATTGCTTTGTAAGTTATCAAGTTGTTCAGAAATTTGCCTAATTTTTAAAGTGTCAGTTAATTCAACATATTTAGCTTTCTGCAAAGCAATAATTTCATCTGTATTTTTACCAGCTTTAAGCATATCATCAATTGAATTTACAGAATCATTCAATGTATCAACTGCATCAACTTTTGAAAGTTTACTTAATGCAGCAAATTCATCTAGATTTTTAATTGCACCTATTATCGGAATTATTCCAACCATATCAAGACCGGTTTGACCAGCATGACTCCATGACCATTCCCAATGTGTAACATCATATGTTACATCTCGAATGTCTGCAACGAAATCGATTCCTGTAAAGCCAATTACAATTTGGCCAGCAGTTCCAGTCAATGTTATGTCTTCACTGTAATTCCCCTTTAATACTTGGTTTTTTAGTTTATCAAGGGTGTCAGGATCAAGAATTTCATAATACAAAATATTAACATATTGATCCATAGTAAGCCAAAATGTTTCTATTCCATATGTTCCATATGCTTCACGAACCCAACTTATATATGCGGCGTACTCTTGACCTAAAACTGCTTTTCCTTCATCTAATAAAGCGGGCCAAATTTTTTGGTCAAAATGATCCCATGTAGCTTCACATTCTTTATTTTTGCTTGTTATTTCTTCGCCATCATAATTATATTTTGGCGGCATAATATCATTAAGATATTCATCAAGGACATTCAACAGCTCCTCAGTTGTTTCGCTATCTAAATTGCTGTTAATAACCAAAGGTTCTGAATCATCTTTATCATTATAACCATCCCCATCCGTATCCTTTTTAGTAGGGTCAGATGACATCTCAAAATAAATGCTCTTTGTACTATACTGAATATCACTTGGAGCGCCCTGTAAATATTGGTACTGCGGATTTATTTCTTCTCCGTCAAGCAGACCATCGCCATCTGAGTCAGGATTTAGTGGGTCAGAATAAATAACTTCCCCATTTTCCAATTTCATACCGCTGATTTCAAAGATATCTGCAAGACTGTCACCGTCTGTATCAGTCAGGTCAAAATTCTTTTCTGTTCCAAGCTTTGAATATATATTTATAAGTTCACCTGCTGTTTCCGCACGATAATATTCACCATTGGTTGCATCAGCAATATGTTTTAATATATTTTCATCAACCTCATCACCTAAACCAATAGTACATATTTTAATATTGGATTCTTTTGCCTCTATCAATAGCGCTTCATTCAATGATTCAGTCAAATCTTCAAACATGCCGCCATCAGACATAAGGATAATTATTTTTGATGAATCATCTGAAGCAACTGACAATTTACTAATTGATTCATTTAAAACAGGATTGAAGTTTGTCGAGCCTTCTTGATATAGATTATCCAAAGATTTTTTAAGCGTGTCCTTATTGCTTGTCAGGCTTTCACAAAGCCATGTTGCAATATTCGCAAATCCGACAATTGCTGCTTTATCAGATTCCTTTAGTGTATCTATAAAACCTTTTGCCGCTGTGCTTCTTTCGCTTTTGTATGTAGCTTCATACGGCGGTGTTGACGGAGAAATTATCTGTATCGGATCGTTATCCTCCATACTTCCGGAACAATCAATAGCCAATACTGCATTTACGAGCTTGTATTGGGCGTCATATAAATCATGTTCCCATACCGCATACCATGCAGCTTTGTCAATAATCATGTATTTGCTGAAATGAGGTACAGTTGCACTTACAGTATTATTGGCACTATTAAGAATACTGTCAACGATAACAAACTTATGATTTTCCTCATCATACCATAAAATTGCAAGGTTGTCAAAGTTTGTTCCGTTCAGTTTATTTGTGCGTATTTTAAAGCTGATTTCCGCATTGTCAAAATCAGACGTGGAATTAATATCATACGGACTGCCTACCAATCCGGCAACATTAGAACACATCATATCTTTATTCATTATGTCAATTATAGATGTGTTGCTGTTTATGTTTCCAGTCCCCCTGAACGATACTGAAACCGATTCAATCGGATTATTATCATCATCAGCATTTATTGTTAATGTCTGAGAAATTTTCTCGTCACAGTCAAGGATTCCGTTAAAATCCGTATCCGGCAAAGTCGGGTCAAAACCGAGGGTAACATCGTCACCGTCGCTCAGAGTATCTCCGTCGGTATCATACTTCAAAGGATCGGAACGATAAACATTGACCTCGTCTCCGTCGGATAAACTGTCCATATCGGTATCTTCTTCAAAGGGATCGGTACCGTACTCCATTTCCTTAATGTTATTCAGTCCGTCATTATCCGGATCCTCCTGACCATCGGAAATACCGTTGCTGTCTGTATCATATAAGGTAGGGTCGGTACAAGTTTTTATATACTCTTCGTAATCTGATAATCCGTCACCATCGGTATCAGACTTATTAGGATCTGTTCCTATTATCTTTTCAATTAAATCGGGAATACCATCACCATCTGTATCTGTATGGTTACGCCAGTCCTTAAACAAAATCCATTCAGCAGGCGCTTCCACCTCAAACCAAGGACGGAACCAATATCTTTCCTCGCTGTATCCGTCCGGAAATATCAAACCTAAGCATTCTCCTGTTTCCGGATCAATATAATCAAAGTTAAAGGTTCGGAGTGTATTCTTACTTCCGTCCTCAGCGTTGATAAACTCATTCGGATTATCCCACAGAATCGTCTGCTTACCGTCTGCATAATAAAATCTGATTGAGTGGGTTCCGGAGGAATAAACAGACTTAGGACCGGAAGCTTCGTTTACCTGCCATGTCGGTCCCTGGAAATTGATTAGACCGGCCGTCCATTTGCCTTCCATATCGGTCAGCGTTATGTAGTTCCAATTGCGGTTGATTTCCAGATAATCGTTATCATTATTCATGATAATAGTATCATAGCAATTTGCCTGACCGAAATTAAAGTCACCACCAATAATTACGGAACCTCCGTTAAGGTTCATTGTCTGACCTGCATTTCCATTCCAACCATCGGGTGAGGCTGTTCGGAATACCAGATTATTTCCCGTTTCCAGTCTGCCGCCGTTGATATTCAGATATGCGCCCTCTCCGTCAGACCAGAAAGACGGTATATCTGTAGTAAACGACATACTGTCACCAACATAAAGCGCACAGCCGTTTAAATTCAAGTTTGTATCATGAAGATTCAAACTCCAATTAAATTTGCCGTTTGCGTTCATTGTCAGCGTTCTTTTAAACGCTCGGTCACAGTCAAGCTCTCCGTATTGATTATATGCCGCCTGAAACCATGCAGCGTCAGAATTATCAATGCTGCCGTTTCCGTTTTTGTCCATGTAAGACTTATATTCCGCAGACTGCGGAACCGGATTTCCATAATAATTCAGTTTTTCGATTATATAATCATTTATATCCACGATACCGTCACGATTCATATCATGGTTATAAATCCATATCCATTTATCAGGATTCGCGGCTTCATTAATTCTGTCCCAGAACGGCTGCAAATCAGCATCGGTAAACAGACCATCACCGGTAAGATCCGGTATATTTACTACCTCTGGACTTCTCCGGTTATACACCAAATCGTACATAAGGTAATAATCGTATTTATTAATAATACCATCGTTATTAACATCAAAGAAATCTATATCAGCGCTCTCATGGGATAAATCAAAATACTGTCCCTCAGCTAAGTTTGTATAGAAAGCGCAGAAGCTGTCAAGCTCGTCCTGAGTAATCACCCCGTCGTTATTGGTATCCATGGACAAATTAAAATCTGTCTGTCCATAAGAAGTTGATCCGACGCAGCTCTGAACATAGCTTAAATCATCAGCGTTTAAAGCATCATCGCTCCACTGATTTGAATTATAGTAGTTGTATGTAGTATCTCCAGGAATCAATGTGACTGTATCATCCGAATCACCTGAACCAACTTTATAACTACCGGTTCCGAAATCTTTAAGGTAAAACGGAAGATAGCCATTGCACTCAAACTTAACATGATATACGTCCGATCCGCTTGCCGTTACGCTGTAGCTTCCATCACTGCTAACCTCTGCGGATGAAATTTCAGCCCAATCACCGTTGAATATCCGTACAAATACAGGTTCATTATCTCTTGCGGTATATCCGTCAACCATGCCCTTATACACATAGCCGTGAATGATTAACTCGCTTGAATAAATGATTCCGTCTGATATTGTACTGACGTTATCAACTGCATAAGCAATATTCTGTACTGCACCACTGCTAAACATCAATTGCCCCGCGAACATCACTGATAATGCCGTTGACATTATCCTTTTGAATTTATTTTCCATATGTCCTCCCTAATTGTCACTTTAGTTTCTAAATTACATCGCTAACCCTTTATTATCTATGTAATTACTTTTAATCTAACACAATAAATACGTTATTTCAATATAATTATACACATTTAGATAAAACTTTGTATAATTAAACAAAATGGCATATTAATAATTGGTAATTGTAGCCAACACCATATTCGCGTATTTGTCGAATTTAATTCTTATTATTACATTATAAAGAAAAAATCACCCTTACGACCAAAATCGCAAGGCTGAATTTTAATATATAATTAAATTTTGAAACAGTCTATTCTTCTATTTCCACCGCCGCCGCTTTCATTTCATAAGCAAAATCAATTCTTTCATTTTTAAGCTTACCGGAAAGTCCGCTAACTGCTGCAAACATCTCCGACTTAACCGGCAATGTCATTTTAAGTTCTTCCAATACCTTAATCGCCTGCGCCTTGTCCTTGCAGCCGAGGGACTGCAAAAGCGTTCTTTGCCTTGTTTGTGATAATGCCCATCATATATGCGTCAAAGGTTTCCTCTGTCAGATAGTGATAGATACCAACCTCGTCAAAGCTGTTTCACTGTGGGTTTGAAGCCTTGTGATTCAAACATTTCTTTCAGCTAAAAATGTTGTATTATATGCAAATATGTGATACAATTATTAAAATAATAATTATCGCTATGTAAAGAAGGATTACAATATGAACACCATCACAAATGAAAACAATCAATACCCGTTAATGCCAATTAACCAAACTTTTTTGGATGTGTTTGATACGTTTATGAATACAGAGCAAAGAAATAAAATCCGTGCCAACAATGTACGACAATATACAGAAGGTATTATTGATTTGTTATTAAAAGATAAGATTACCGCCCATTTGAAACCTACTGAATTATACGAAGGACTCAGCTGGAAGAAAAAAATTAAAATCATTGAAGAAAAATATGATTCAGATATCGCTAGAAACATTCGAAAAATATTCGAGATTGGAGGAGAAGGCTCACATTTTAAAGGCACAGTTAATAACGAAAGTTTAGAGCTTATTATTAATAAGGCAATTCACATTGTAGAAGATATTTTTGTAAAATATTTTCTTGAACCATCACATAAATTCGGAAGCGAAAATATTTTTACAATATTTAGCATGTTACCATTACACAATAGAATATATATTTTAGAAAATGTATCCACTCATTATGTTAACCAACACATAATTGACCGTCTTTCTCTTGCATATGCCAAATCAGGGCAAATGGGTAAATGTAAAGAATTCCTCAAAATGTCTTTGGAGGAACAGAATATTGATAAATTTTTTTATAATTATCAAATCAAAAAGATAGACACGATATTAACAAATATCAGCAGACTATATGAACTAAATTCTGATTATAACAGCGGGTCTGAATATACTAAAACTCTGGTCGTAGGAGACCAACTAGTTGTTGGATTTCCTACTTCAATTAATGTTTTTGAAACTGAAAAAGCTATTGGAGAATTCAATTATTGGTTTGAAAGCGAAAAAGAAAAATACCCAGAATTCATTAATCTCTTTTTATACTTAATGAAAACAGATGAACGTGAATACATCTAACATGTTCTTAAATAATTATTTTATTAATTCGGAAGCCATTTCAGGCTTCCGAATTTTCAATTACGCACTACGCTTTTTCTTACCGCCCACAAATTCCTCCATCTTGAGATTTGCATATTTGCCTGTATCTTCAAGGGAGTACATCGGGAGCTTGAGTCACCATTCCCAGCTTTGCTTAGTAGTCCTCATTACCAAGATAGATTTTCTTGAGTCCGTGTCTGCGCTTCCTTGAACGCTGTCTCTCATTTTCTCTGCGAGCTGCCTCTAAAACCTCCAGAACATCATCTTCAATGATGACCGTAGTTTCCTGTGAACAGTTATTTTTATATACGCTTGCGAGAACAAGACAGTTTTTACCGTCCTCTGTCTTATATACTTCAACCTTGATTTCTTCATCTGACATAATCGTTTCCTCCGAAATTTTGAATTTTTGTGTGAATCAAAATTTCGGCTCGGAGGAGAACGACATCGTTCCATACCTTTTAAATATGGGAAAACAAAAAATCCCCTGTCATACGGTATAAACCGCATAATAGGGGATAACAATATTATTTCATTATAAATCTGAACGTACAATTCAGTATTAATGCTCACGAACCCCGTAACCAAAGCTACGCTTTTTTTGAGTAATCAGTATTTACTTTTATGCCCTTGAGATACGCTTATATTCGCTGCTTATAACAGGCAGCGAAATGCAGGAACTACTCCAGCACATAAAAAAACCTCCAGTCCAAAAACTGAACCGGAGAAATTAAGACAGCAAAATGCGCCTCGTCACAATTCAGTTTTTTTTGACGAGGTAATTGCATATTACATTTTGAACCAACAGTACACTTTAACACAGAACCTCTATGCCATTATAATTTCGACAGATTTCTGTATAATTATATACAGCGAAGGTGAACTGCAAGTGCATACTAAACCTGAAACACTTGGTAAAATTATCAAATCTGCACGACAGCGTTCCGAACTCACAATGGAGGAGCTTGCAGAACGCATAGGCATTACCGAGCGATATTTGTATAGAATTGAAAATGAGGGCAAAAAACCAAGTTACGATATTCTTTACAAGTTAATCCGAGAGTTGTCCATTTCACCGGATTTGATTTTCTACCCCGAGAAACCGTCCAAAGAATCCGAAGTAGAAAACCTTATCCGTATGCTTTACACTTGCGATGAACGTTCTCTGGAAGTCGTCAAAGCAACTGCTAAGTTCTCCTTGTGTTATAGGCTTTGCTTTTCTTAATTCCGGCAAACGATAGCTGTTTTATCCATTATATCCCTCCTATGTGTTTACCTACAGTATATCATATCAAGAATATAAAATCCATACCCCATACAGTTAGTTTTTTCGCTTCTAAAGCGAATTTTACTTTATGATAACAAAAACCGCCCGAACTCATAGAATTCGGACGGTTTCAATATCAAAGGTAAAAAACAAATCCGAACACATTCTTAGTGACGAAAGTGTTCGGATTATGCGTTATTGGCTCACCGAACTTCCATTAACTCGAACCTCTTGTGATTAATCGTCGTTAAAATAAACAATTTCATCTACAAAAGTTTCAATAAGCAGTGATTTATTTTCTTCAGAAATCAGGGCCAGGATGTTATGAATCCAATATTTAATTTGATCGAAAGATAATTTCTTACTTGATAATTTATCCTGTTCAATCTGAAGCTGCTTTTCTAAATCCTCCTTTTGCTGTTCAAGCTCAAGAAGTTTCTCTTTGACCGAATCAGTATAAATTCCATTTGCAATAGCGCCAATAATATTCTCTATATTTTTTATAATGCATTTATGTTGTTTTTTTAAAAACAGCATAGATGTATTTTCTTTTTTATTAAGTCCTATGATAGATTTTGCGATTAAATCAATACTTTTTTCTGTAAAAATTTCACTTACAACTCTTTCTAAAATTTCTTTTTCAATCAATTCCTGACGGACGCTTTTAGCCTTACATCCAAGATGTCGTTTGACAGAAGCGCATTTATAATAGCTGTAAATAACTCCGTTATGACTTGTTCCGTATTCACCCCACATAATCGAACCGCATTTGCCGCACCTCATTTTAGCAGTGAGAAGATAATGTTTTTCCGTTTCAGAGTTGGAATTGCGCTGTTTAGAATCAAGTTTTACTGAACAGAATTGAATAAATCTTCTGAAATGATTTTTGGAACTCCTCCCGGAATAACAACATCCCTATATCTGTATTCTCCGATGTACTTTCTGTTTCGTAAAATAGTTGACATGGAGCGTATACTGATTGATTTGTTATTTACGGTTTTCACTCCCCTGTTATTCAGATACTCCGCTATTTCCTTCATGGGAACATTCAAATCGTACATATGAAAAGCGTCTTTTACATACGGAGCCGTAAGCGCGTCAATTTGGTAATGCTTATTTCCATCAATACGGTATCCGATCGGAACAGATCCTCCGTTGAATTTACATTTTAACGCATTTTCTGTCATTCCCCGGATTACTTTTTCTGAAAGATCGGCAGAATAATATTCAGCGTATCCTTCAAGAACAGCTTCCAGAATTATGCCCTCCGCCCCCTTTGAAATAATTTCGGTAGCGGAAACAACTTCAACATTATTTTTCTTAAGAATTGCCTTGTATCTTGCGCTGTCATATCGGTTTCTTGCAAATCTGTCAAGCTTCCAAACAATGATTGACTGAAATTTATTTGAATAGCTGTCCTTGATCATTTTCTGAAATTCGGGACGGTTATCGGTCTTAGCCGAAAACGCTCTGTCTATGTATTCATAAACGACGTTCATGCCGCTTTTTTCAGCAAATTGACTGCACTCTCGGATCTGACCTTCAATACTTTCTTCTCTTTGATTGTCACAGGAATATCTTGCATAAATTACTGCGTTCATTTTTTCTGCCTCTCACGATTTTTATTTTCAAATTTACTTGTTTTTTTAATATCTGATCTTTGTTTATCCATGTAGTATTTTAGAATATCTGAATAAATAATTTTTGAAAAATAATTCAGCGATGATTCCGATATTTTTTTATATTTTATTTCGACCATAATAAAAAATTTCACCTCTCATCATAAATAAATATTTGTCGAAAAATGTCAATTTTGTTTTATTTATTATATCATAATTGACTATACAATTCAATATAAAGAAAGGGATAATTATGAATAATTCAATAATAAAAATAGTCCTGATAAGCAGTCAAGATCATAGAACTGTTTATTAAAAACGCTATTTAAAAAATAACTAATCTTAAGGTTTATGATAAATCAAATAAAGGAGAAAAAATGAAAATTAAAAATCGTTTATCACATGGAATAATTTCACTCAAACTTGAATTTATTCCAACTTTATCGTTTGAAGCACAAGGCGTTTTAAGTCAGATGGTTAATCTTCCGAATTGCGATCACGTAACGGTTAAGCAATTTCATAAGCAATTTCCGGAAGGCAGCATATTGGAATTAAAAAAGGTTTTTGAAGAACTTGAACGTAAAAATTATATTTTTAAAGATTCAAGCGGAGCATATGTTGTAAATAAAATATCACTTGTAAAAAAAATGCACTGGATAGATCCAAGTGATAGAAAGGAATGAATAAATGCCGGTAATTAAACGTTTTGAAATGGGAAACGGTTTTACACATATTGAAAACGATTGCTTGAGAGATATTACTCTTGACATTCAGGAGAGAGGTTTACTGGTAACCATGCTGTCACTACCTGACGGTTGGGATTTTTCAGGATTAGGTTTAGCTTCTATATTACCTTGCGGTAAGTCAAAAGTTTATTCCACACTAAAAAAACTTGAAAAGGCAGGATATCTGCGAAGAACAAGAATAACCAACAAAAAAGGTGTGGTTATTGATTGGAGATATGATATTAGCGGAAGCCCTATCTTTCGTGAAAATCAAGAAATGAACAAAGAAATTATACCAGTTGCTGAAGATCAGAAGATTGGTAAAATTACCAGTTACCGAAAATCGGAAAGTGGAGATAAAAGTCCAGTTACTGAAAATCGGAAAGTGGAGATAAACCCACTTACCGATTTTCCAGATGTGGACAATCCAGATGTGGACAATCGGAAAGATAATCAAATACTAAATAATAAATTACTAAATAATATTAATCAATCTATCAATCAAGATAATATAAATAATATTAATATAAATACATATAGATGCGACGATTTGGATTCGATTGATGAGATTGATATAAAAAACAGGATCGGTTATGAGAAGCTGAAAAATGAATTTGACGAAAAGCAGCTTGATAACATCGTCGGTCTTATGACGGAGACATTCAAGTCGGAAAAGGAGAGAATCAGAATTGCCGGAGAAAATCTTGAAGCACAGCGCGTAAAGGAAAGATTTGCAGCTTTGACGGATAATCATATCCGGTATGTGCTGGAATGCATTCAGAACCAGAGCGGTAACGGAATAAGAAATATCCGCCAATATCTTCTGACGTCCCTTTACAACGCCCCGGTAACGATGGAAAGCTATTATGCCGCAAGGGAACGGCCGGACAAGCCCGATAGGGAAAGCGAAGCTGAGCGCAGCTACGACCTAAACGAAATGAAAATGTTTGTAAACAATTTTCCGGATATTTCACCATGATTTTACATTTGCAAAAAAATTTTCCTCTCAATATCGCCATAGAGGCTATCAGCAAGCCTCAGAATCGATTTTAGCACGTTCAGACAGAAAACAATACCCTAAAAATTAAAACGTTTTAAAACAGCCTTATTTTAGCTCTGAGAGCGCATTATGAATTTTGAAACTTGAAATAAAACGCTCACAGAACCGTCTGCAAGGCTCTGTAAGGCGTGAAACAGCGAAGGGAGTGATAGGATATGCCTGATTCCGGACAGGCTGAGAAGGGCCTGTAATTGCAAATATCGGCTATGCCGAAAAGAAAGGAAGTTGAGAATTTGAAGAAATTTAAAAGATTTTATCAACGGATATTAATGCTGATTACTGCCGCAGCCGTATTGTGTTCGGCGCTGCCTGTACAATTGGCTGTTTCCGCCGCGGGAGTAACAGTCAAGAGGACGGTAACTTACTACGAGGAATACCGCAGACAGAGCGAACTTAAAATCGGACCTGACGCAGCGCTGCATTTTGCAGACTGGGCAGTTATTACGGATTCCGACACAAACGAGCCGCTTTACTGCATTGAACCGGGAGCCGATTTGAACAGCGCTGTGGATAAGCTGTCATATTCCGAAGGGACATGGGCAGCTTTGACTGATACAAAAATACGATTGCTTGGCCGTGTATTTCTTTACAGCTACACGAAGGGAAACCCAAATGCAAGCGCCGCTTCCCGGCAGCAGTACATTGCAACTCAAATGCTGGTATGGGAGGTTATGGCGGGCCAGCGCGACAGTGATTTCAACAAAATAAACAACGGCTATACTCCGGTAAGCGACCTTTTCAAAGGCGGAAATATGTCTAATCCCTCCGGAATCCAGACCTACTACAACCAGTATGAAAAGGCGATAAAGGATCATAGCAAAGACGTTACCTGCGCTTATCTGCAAGAGTCTGTAGCAAACAGCAATATCGCAAAGGTAAACGCGGACGGAACCTACACCTTCACAGACAAAAATAATCAGCTGGGAAATTACGACGTAAATATTACAAACGGTTCTGTAATTTCTCATACCGATTCCCAGCTGAAGGTCAAGATCGACGCTAACAAAAAGGCAAAAATCACTCTTGTTCAGAATAAGGCGAACGCAGAAAACGAACGCAGCGGAGTTTTAGTACTGCTTCGATCCGGTTTGCAGACGATGACTAAAGCTAAAGCCGATCCAAGACAGTATTACGCCTTTGTTACCGGACTTGACACAGGAAATCTAAGCCTTGTGAAAACCTCCGATGACGGAGTAGTGGACGGACTTCAATTCAAAATTACCGGTCCGAACGGCTTTACTACACAGGTAACTACGAAAAACGGCGGTAAAATTGAAATTCCTAATCTTGAACCGGGAAACTATACCGTCGAGGAATTGTATATGCCTGCAAGATATAACAAGCAGAGCGCCAAAACCGTAACGGTTACTGCGGGACAGACCGCGTCCGTCAGCTTCAGAAATTCCCTGAAAAAAGGAGCGGTAGCAGTTCGCAAGTCCTCGGAGGACAACAACATCAGCAATATTACCTTTACTCTTAGGGCATATGAATATAATCCGACAGATACGTCTATGACAAAAATCGACATAGTACAGTATGACGAAAACGGAAACAAGAAAGTCTCGTCAGAGCTGAAGGCCACTGTTCCGGAAACAGGTATAGTCACATGGAATAACCTGCCGCTGTATACAAGCGGCAACAACAGGATTTACTATGAGATTGAAGAAACCGGAAAGCCTTCAAGATTTGCAGACTTAAAGCCTGCCGGAAATTTTCTTGATCAGGGAGATATGAATCTGCTGGATTACAGCTTTACAAACAAGCTGAAACGTTCTGAGATTCTCATCGTCAAGCTTGACGGAGAAACGGGAAAGACAATACCGGCAGCCGGAACAGGCTTTGAAATACTTGATTCCGGCGGTAACAGGATTGAATTAACCGATTCGGACGGAAATAAAGTCAGCGTTTTTTACACCGACGAAACCGGAAAAATCAAGCTTCCTGAAAAGCTTACATACGGCACGTACCAGCTGGTCGAAACAGAAGCGCCGGAAGGGTATGTTTTAGACATCGAGCCTGTTGATTTCGCAGTGACTGAGGACGGCGCGGTTGTAACGGTTGAAAAAAATAATTCTCCGCAGAAAGGAACGATTTCTGTAAATAAAACAGGAGAAGCGTTTACAACCGTAAGCAATGATAACGGAGTTTATACGCCTGTTTTTTCCGAAACAAATCTTGAGGGAGCGGAGTTTGAAATTTATGCTGCGGAGGATATATATACTCCTGACGGAACTCTGAGAATCGCCAAAGGCGATTTAGCGGATACGATAATAACCGGATCAGACGGTACGGCTTCATCAAAGGAGCTTTATCTCGGCACATATCAGATTATTGAAACCAAAGCTCCTTACGGTTATGTAACCGAAACCGGCGAACTTCTTGCGACAATAGAGTATGCCGGACAAAACGTTGAAATAACAAACGCAGCCGCAAGCTTCAGTAATAACTATCAGGGCGTAAAGATTTCTCTTGAAAAATATCTTGAGCAGTCTGAAAAATACGGCGTTGGAAGTAACGGCGAATATCTGAATATCGCATTTGGATTATTTGCTGCTGAAGAAATAACGGCGGCTGACGGATCGGTAATTCCAAAGGACGGATTGATTGAAACGGCGTATCTTTCAGAGGACATGACAACCGGATTCAATACAAAGCTTCCGTTTGGAAATTATTACGTTCGGGAAACTTCAACGGACGAGCATTACGTTGTCGACGAAACAAAATATCCCGTTGAATTTTCATACGCAGGACAGGAAACTTCCGTGCAGGAGATTGCTGTAAACGACGGAGCCGCGATTGACAATATTCTGAAAAAAGGAAGGATAAACGGACTAAAGACTGACGCGGACGACGGTACGGTTCTTGAGGGCGCTGTCATTGGTATTTTCAGCAATTCTGAAACAGAATTTACCGAGAAAAACGCGATCGATACCGTTATATCAGACAAGGACGGAAAATTCAGTTTTGAGGACGTCGTTTTCGGACAATATCAGATTGCAGAAATCGAATCTCCGGAAGGATACGTACTTACGGAAGAAGTATATCCGGTAACGATTTCAAAGGACGGAGAAACAATTTCAGTCGAGATAGAAAATGAAAAAATTCGAGGAAACGTAAAGCTTGAAAAAGCAAGTTTAATTAATCCTTCACAAAAGCTTTCAGGCGCGGTTTTTGAAATTTTTGCAGATATAAACGGCAATGAAAAATTTGATAAAGGAACCGATAAATCCTACGGGTACCTGAACGAAACAGAAGCGGGAGTATATCGGCTTGACGGCGTCGAATACGGCGGATATTTTGTAAAGGAAATCAAAGCTCCCGACGGGTTTGTCGCTGATGAAAATTATTATTATTTTGAAATAAGAAATCAGGATGAAACAGTTGAAATCAGTAATGATGACAGCGAAAAATTTCTCAACGACGTTATCCGCGGAGATGTTGAAGGTCTGAAAATAAATTCAGACAGTGAAACGGCGTTAAGCGGGGCGTTGATAGGTCTTTTTACAGCAGATGAAACAGAATTTACCGAGAAAAACGCAATAGAAACGGTAAACTCCGGCAAAGACGGTTCGTTTGCCTTTAACGATATTATTTACGGTAAATACAAGATTGCTGAAATCAAAGCTCCTACAGGTTTCGTGCTTTCTGATAAGGTTTATCCCATAAATATTTCTGTAAACGGTATGATAATTGAAATTACAATTGAAAACAAACCGATAAAGGGTAACGTTATGGTTGTAAAGCATGATTCTGAAAAACCTGAACAGATTCTTAAAGGCGCCGTATTTGCAGTTTATCAGGATACGGATTCGGATAAAAAATACAGCGGTACGGATAAGTTTATCGGAAATCTGACAGAAGCGGCAGGAGTCCATGAATATAAGGACTTGCTTTACGGAGATTACCTGCTTAAAGAAATCAAAGCGCCTGAAGGCTATAATGCCGATAATTCATATTATCCTTTTTCAATCAGAAACGACGGAGAAACTGTAAGAATAAGCAATAACGGCGATGATAAGTTTTATAACAATATCGTCAAGGGTAAAATCGAAGGAATAAAAGTCGGAGAATCAGACGAACCGCTTTCCGGCGCGTTAATCGGATTGTTCGCCGACGGCGAATCAGAGTTTACAGAAAACAACGCGCTGAAAACAGATTTAACTGATGAAAACGGTAAATTTACTTTCGAGGACGTTGTTTACGGAAAGTATACCATTGCTGAAATTAAAGCCCCTGCGGGATATATCCTGACAGAAAAAAGTTTTCCGGTAACTGTTGACGAGGACGGAGAAACAATTTCAGTTGAAATCGGCAATGAAAAAATCCGCGGAAGCGTCAGAATAGAAAAATATGACGAGCATACGAATGAAAAACTTTCGGGCGCGGTTTTTGAAGTTTATCGGGATAAAAACGGTAATAAAAAATATGATTCCGATGAGGAAACTGTAGGTGCGCTTGAAGAAACAGAGAAAGGAATTTATCAGCTGGACGGTCTTGAAACCGGCGACTATCTTCTGAAAGAAATAAAAGCTCCGGAGGGATATCAGCTTGATGAAAATTATTATGATTTTACTATACAAAACAATGGTGAAATTGTAAAAATCGGTAACAACGAATCGGGTGATAAATTTTATAATGCGACCACAACAATTGTAACTACCGTAACCACAACTACGACTGTGACAACAACTACAACTGCAACTCAGACTACTCCGGTTACTTCTACCTCTACTACTCCGGCAACTACGATCACAACGGTTACAACAGTTCCGAACACAACAGTTACAATACCTGCCGTTCCGACGTCGCCGTCCGCTCCGAAAACAGGAGACGACAGACTTCCTATAACAATTTTTGCAGCGGGAATAACTGCGCTGGCGGCTATACTCATTACTTCAAAATTAAAGAAAAAAACTCCGTGGGGTGACGATATTGAATAACGATGAAACAAGCAAACAGGTATTTGTTTATGCATGCGACGGTGTAAAGCAAGGGCTAAAAGCCCTTGCTGTATACTATGAAAGATATAAGGAGAAAAAATCTCAGTATAAGCAGGCAATTAAAATAGAAAAGGGACATATGAAGCTTTATGAACCATACAAGGGAAAGCAGACTGTCCGTCAGCTTATGCAGCATAACCAGCAGCTCAACAGCGTGGATATTTCTACAGATTCAAGTCTCAGGACTTTTAACGGAATTGCTCAAAAGCACGGTATTGATTTTGCCGTTAAGAAAAATTCCGAAAGCGATAAGTATCTTATATTTTTTAAAGCTAAGGATCAGGATGTTATGGCTTCGGTTTTTGATGAATTTTCTAAAAAAGAACTTAATAAAAATGCAAAAAAACAATCCCTTATAAATAAAATTGACGAGAAAGAAAAAGCCGTAAAAGAAATGCGGAAAGATTTACAGCTCAACGCTGAAAAATCCGATAAAAATTTGTCCGGTAAGGATTTAAAAAATGAAGAAAGATCGCTTTGATATAAAAAAAATTATAAGGAATTTTCCGAAATACAGTCATATATTTTTTGGAATTTTATCTTTTTATTCAGTCAATAAATTCTGCTATTTTTACAGAATTTTACCGGGAGATTTTTTTGAAAAAATATATTTTCTGATTGAAAATCCTTTCAGAATTTTTACCGGAAAGTTCATCAGTCTTAACGGTGAAGATCTGCTTTATTCTATGCTTGTAGGAATAATAGTTTTCGCTTTGATTTTCGCTCGTGCGCCAAAGAAAAAATTCCGTACCGGAGAAGAACACGGCTCTGCAAAATGGGCGGATAAATATGAAATTGAAAAATTTCAGGATAAGAATTTCCGTAACAATTGTATATTAACCGCCACGGAGGGGCTGACAATGAAAGACTATATCGGAAATCCCACAAACGGACGAAACAAAAATATCCTTATAATAGGAGGTCCGGGTACGGGAAAAACAAGATTTGTTGTTTTGCCGAATCTTATGCAAATGCATTCAAGCTATGTTATAACCGATCCTAAAGGCACGATACTTCCCGATATAGGCAGCCTTCTTTATAGGAAAGGTCATTATAAAATAAAAGTTTTGAATCTTGTCAACATGAAAAAATCAATGCATTATAATCCTCTGGCATATTTACACACAGAGCTTGACGTTTTAAAATTTTCAGAAATGCTTGTTGATTCTACTCAGTCGAAAGACGCAAAAAGGGATTTCTGGGTAGACGCTGAGAAGCTTCTGTATTCTGCCGTTATCGGCCTTATAATCTTCGAGGCTCCGGAAGAAGAAAAGAACATGAATACTCTTATTGAGATAATAAACGCTTCAAAAACAAGTGAGGACGAGGGCTATGCCAACGCCGTGGACATGCTTTTTGAGGAGCTTGAACAGAAAGATCCGCGCCATTTTGCCGTGCGGCAGTATAAGAAATACAAGTTAGGCGCAGGTAAATCGGCTAAATCTATACTTCTTAGCTGCGGTGTAAGGTTAGCGCCGTTCGATATCAGGGAGGTAATGGAGCTTATGGATTATGACGAGCTTGAAATAGACAAGCTTGGCGAAGAAAAATCAGCTTTGTTCGTTATAACGTCGGATACCGATCCGTCTCTCAACTTTATAGCTTCATTCCTGTATACTCAGATGTTCAATTTGCTGTGTACAAAGGCAGATGACGAATACGAAGGGAAACTGCCGATTCCGGTGCGGTGTATATTCGACGAATTTGCAAACCTTGGAAAAATACCTCACTTTGAACAGCTTATAACAACGATTCGTTCAAGAAATATATCCGCATGTCCTATTTTGCAGACAAAATCTCAGCTGAAAGCAGTTTATAAGGATTCGGCTGAAACTATTGCAGGCGGCTGTGATTCTACGATTTTTCTCGGAGGACAGGAAAAGTCTACCTTAAAGGATATGACAGAGCTTCTCGGCTCTCAGACGATAGATATAATCACTTCGTCTAAAACATATGGAAATCAGAAAAGCTCTACAACAAACTTTCAGAAAGGAAACAGAAAACTGCTTGACGAAGCGGAGATATTCAAAATACCCGGTGAAAAATGTATATTAACAATCAGAGGCGCTAATCCGTGGCTGTCTGATAAGTACGATATAACAAAGCACCCTAATTATAGGTATCTCGGAAGCTTTGACAAGCAGAACAAATTCAACGTACAGAAATACATAATGAAAATGCGGTCTAATGCTGATTTTAAAATAAATGATAACGATACCGTAACGGAAATAAAAGAAAATTCGCCAATGGCGAATTAAAGGAGGAATTTAAAATGGAAATCTGGACTCAGGGGGTAGCAATATTAGGAAACGTAGTTTTTTTAGCCGGTTTGTTTATATTAGCGTATAACGTTGTCGGGGTATTTACATCGCTGAATTCTCAGAATGCAGAATCCAAGAATCATGCGGGACTGGGAATTGCAGCCGGCGCCGGCGTAATGCTGGTTGGAAAAATTTTGATACCTATGATTGAAACTTCAATAAATATATCATAAGGGAGGAAACAGAATAAATGGATATAGCAGGCGCGATATCCGACGCTATTGCCAATTTGCTTCGTCCGGCTGTAAAGGTTCTGCTTGAAGGCATGTTTGGAATAATAAACGACAGCGTAGGCTATGCCGGTAAGGAATTGTCAAAGGACCCGGAAACATGGAACAGCGGAATGTTTTCTTTACTTCGTAATGTTTCAATAAACGCAGTTGTTCCCATTGCCGTAATAATTTTAACGTTAGTAGTCTGTTATGATCTTATATCGTCATTTATTGATAAAAGTACGCGAGACATAGACGTTGAAATTGTTATCAAGTTTGTTTTTAAGGCGTTTATCGGAATATTTATCCTGAATCATACTTTTGATATTACAATGGGCGTATTTGCAATGGGGCAGAATGTCGTAAACAAGGCAATTGAAATATTCGGAGATTCTTCGGTAATTACTGCGGATTTATATAACGCCTATTCTCAGCAGATAGAAGATATGGGGGCCGGAAGCCTTTTTGTTGCAGTAATTGAAATGGGATTTGTAAATATTATATCCCTTGCCGTATCCGCTGCCGTAATGGCGGTTACAACTGCACGAATGATAGAGATATATATTTTTTGTTCAGCAGCGCCTATCCCCTTTGCAACCCTTACCAACAGAGAATGGGGCAGCGTGGGAACAAATTATATAAAAAATATATTTGCTCTGTCGTTTCAGGCGTTTTTCATGATGATATGCGTCGGACTTTATTCAGGATTGGTCAATAATATAGTGATTTCAAATACCGATTCCTTGAATTTTTCACTTATGAAATGTATGGCTTTAAGCTTGGTACTTATATTTATGCTGTTTAAGTGCGGCAGCATTTCTAAATCCATATTTAACGCGCTTTAAATTAAAAGAAGAAAGACGATTCTTATAAATAATTCGCCATTGGCGAATTTGGAATAAAGGAGAAGAAGTATTATGAAAATCAGAAAAATGATTACTGCTTTTGCAGCGGCTTTGGTTTTATCAATCACATTTGCGGGATGTAACCAGGCGGAAAGAGTTTCCTATAACTTATCTAAAGAAGCTGATAATTTCAACGACATAAGGCAGGTTACGGTGATTAACTGCATAGAGGGAGACATATTGTTTCAAATGACAGGCAAGATGTCTATCACAGCAGATACGTCAGATAATCAGCTTGAAATTATTGTGGAGGACGAAAACGGAGAATATAAGAAGCACTTTATCGGTCTCAGCAATAACGTTACCTATGTAGTTGAAGATATTACTTCGGAAGACGTCAGCAACTATAAATATACGTTTAATTTTAATCCTGATATGTGGATTCCCTTTAACGCGGAAACAATAGATTAAAATTAATTCGCCAATGGCGAATTGGAAAGGAAAAAGATAAATGGAATATAACGATGAGTTTTTGAAAACCCTCAGAGTTAATGTCAATCCGGACAATATGGAAAACAGTCCGGATAGCGCAGATTTGGCGACTAACGAAAATGAAGAGGAATATCTCGCAAATCCAAAGGGATTTTTGTCCTTGATTATAGAATCAAAGATAGAAAACCAACTGAATAAGATAGACATCCTTAATGAAAAGATTTCGGTTTTGCATGATAAAATCCAAAGACACTACGGTAAAATTGACAAGCTTAAGACTAAAATCGTAAAGCTTGAAAAGCAGAGTCAATTCCTTGAAGCTGTTGCGAGGGCATACCCAAAGCTGTCAGAAATCTTGAAAACTAAAATAGATAAGAATCGGGAAAAAATATCAAGTATAAAAAATGAGAAAATCCCCTGTCGGCTTGATAAGATAGATAAGCATAACTCCTCTATAAAGAAGCTTGATAAAAAAATTGAAAAGCGAAATCTGAAAATAAAGACTTATGAGAATATTCAAAACTATTTTGACAGCTTTTCAATCAGTAATTCAGAGCAGCGGCATGATAACTTTATATCCTGCCTGAAATCAATGAATAATTCGGCTGTTTTCAAAACGCAAAATAAGCTTGAGCGTAATATCTTAAAATTAGAAGAGCTGAAAGAAAAAACACAGTTTCTTAGTAAAAATACGCTTAGAACAGATAAATCCACAAGAGACTGGATAGAAGCAAAAACGGAGAAATTTGAAGGCAAAATTTCGAGCCTTGAGAACAAAGTAAAATTACAGACTCAAAAGCTTGATAAGTACATGCAGCTTAATACGGATATGAACAATATCAATTCAAATTTGCCCATGGAACATAATCATCAGATTGAGGATATTATGAATAAAAATGAAGCCGACTTACCTTCTCTGTCAGAGCTTGCGGCAGAAAATATATCTTCCTCATTACTTGCGGATAAGATGGCTGACAGAATTTTAACGAATAATGCTGATATTATACGCGATACCTTGTCAAAAACTAAGGATATCAGAGTTGAAAACAGTATTGAATCAAGTTCAAGGATTAATGCCGCTGAAAAAAATCAGATAAAAATATTAGAAAAGAATAATACTGCCGAGAAAAAGCCCTCACTTTTAAATAAGCTTAAAGAAAATGAAAAGACCGTTAAGCAGAAGCCTGAAAAACAGAAACAAAAATCCGTTGACAAGGAACAACTTGCAATATAAATTCTCCAATGGCGAAAAAAGGTCTTTGCCCAAGCAAAGACCTTATAAATAAATATCACGGCGGTGTCCTATATTTAATGCAGTAATAATGAGCTTATCATCTTCAATGATACAGATCAGTCTATAATCGCCTATTCTGTATCTCCATTGACCGCTTCTGTTAGCTGTCAGCCCCTTGCCGTGCTGACGGGGATTATCACAATTGACTAAATTCTTATCAATCCACGCTTTAATCATACGTTTAGTATAGTTATCGAGTTTTTTGAATTCCTTATCAAATTTAGGCGTAGTTTCTATTTTGTATTTCATAATTCAAGCTCATCCCATAATTCTTCTATAGGTCTGCTCTTTTTACCGCTCTTTACATACTCATTATATGCTTCGTCAGCAACGGCAATATCGAATTCTTCTTCAATTTTTTCAAATAACGCTTTCTTAAAGGCTTCGCCAACAGAAATAGAGTGAATTTTGGCATAGCTGTCTACCAATTTTCTTTCTTCTTCTGTTAATCTTATTGAAAATGCCATAATATCAGCCTCCTTCTGTAGTACATTATACTACAAATAATGTACTTTGTCAACACCAATTTAGAAATTCGCCAATGGCGAATTGGAAAGGAAAAAAATGAATTCCAATTATAATTATACAAACGGAGACAATTGTCATTATAATTTTTACGTTATAGCCTTTGATTCCCAAAACGGGTATAAAAATTACGGCGATATGAAAGCGGATCTTACTTTTTCAGAAGCCCGCGCCGAGTATAAAAAGGCTGTTTCAGAAAACCCAAGGCATGTAAACACCATGCTTGGAGTAAGTTACATGACAGACAGATATGACCTTGAACCCGCCGGCGTGGGCGCGGTCGACTTATTACAGCATATAGACGGACAAACCCGGCTTTCGTCAGATTATGCAAAGAATCCCGTACTGAAAAATGAGAGCTTAATAAAAACCAATGTAATTAATATTCTGAAAAAGGATATTGAAAAGCAAAAAGATAATTCGCTTACGGATAAAGATAAAAGGCCGGCTGAAAAAAGTACCGGTTCTCTTATCGGAAAGCTGCGCCGGAATGAAAATAAGCTTAAATCTCATAATAGACCTGATGTAAGCGTTGAAAATCAAAGAATTATATAAAATTCGCCATCGGCGAATTAAGAACTGAGGCGAAATAATGTATATACAATTTTCAAAAGATATAAATAAAATAAGAAATACGTTTTTCTGGTTTGTTACAGTCAGAGAACTGATCGTCGGCGGAACGTTCACAATAACCGGTTTTATCCTTTATCAGATTTTTAAAAGCCATGTAACCTATCAGTCGGCAGCTTATCTTTTATTTATATATATGTTAATTCCCGGATTTATTCTTTTCTATAATAAAAACGGCATGAAATGCGAAAAGGTTTTATTTTATAAAATCAAACGCCTTATCGGCGGCAAGGTACGTCCGTATAAAACGGAAAACCTTTACGCTCATATAGAAAAGGAAATTAAAAAACAAGAGGTGAAACAAATTGCCGTTTCTTACAAAAACAGTAAAACAAAAAATACCGTCGGTAAAAAAGCTCAGAAGTGCGCTCCCGAAAACGGTTCAGCAAAGCATACCGTTTCTGGACATGAGAAAAGACGGTATATGCATGGTAAAGGGCGATTACTACACTAAGACAATGCAGTTTGACGATATTAATTACAAGCTTGCGTCACAGGAGGAACAGGAAACAATATACGCAAAATACTGCAATTTCCTTAATCATTTTGAACATGACGTTGATATACAGTTTTCTTTCCAGAATAAGATTATTGATATAAAGGAATTCAGCCAATATATAGAGCTTGCGAAAAGAAACGATCAGAAACAGTTTTCCGATATCAGACATGAATATGAAGAAATGCTTCATGATCAGCTTGAAAAGGGCAGCAACGGTATTAAGCAAATTAAATATTTGACCTTCGGCGTTCATGAATCAAATTTTAAAAAAGCAAAGATTATGCTTGAAAGAACAGAACTTGAAATAATAAAGATTTTCAAAACTATGAAGGTGACTTCACATACTCTTAACGGCTATGAGCGCCTTAAGCTGCTAAAAGAAAGTATGCACCCATGCGAAAACGTTCCGTTCAGCTTTGACTGGAAAAGACGTTATCAGTCGGGAATGTCCGTTAAGGATTACATTGCTCCTACTTCTCTTGATTTCGGCAGACTCAGAAACTTCAGAATGGGAAGCGCATACGGCGCGGCATATTACATATATATAGACGCGGCCGAAATTTCCGATCGTATCATTGAGGATATTATGGCTATTGACAGTAATATTCATATAAATATTCACACACATTCAATGGATCAGCAGAAGGCATTGAGATTTGTTAGTAAAAAGCTTACCAACGCCAACGAAGTAAAGGTACGACAACAGCAGAAGGCTATGGAGAAAGGTCATGACGGGGATATCCTTTCTATGGATTTAATTAACGATATTACCGCTGCCCAGAACGTATATCAGGATTTATCAAGAAGAAATAACCGATTCTTTATTACCACGCTGCTTGTTATGTCTTATTCAAAGAATCCGTCCGAGCTGTCCGGTATTGAAAGAGATATTTCCGCTGTTTTGCAGAAGTACAAGTGCGAGCTTAGACCTCTTGACGATATGCAGGAGGAGGGGGCGATGTCCTCGCTGCCTATAGGAATAAACAAGGTTGAAATAAACCGCTGCTTTACGACAATTGAGCTTGCGGCTTTTATGCCGTTTACAACTCAGGAGCTTTTCATGCCGTATTCAACCTATTACGGTCTTAATTCCATTTCAAACAATATGATTCTTCTAAACAGAAAGTCTTTAAAAAGCGGAAACGGTCTGATCTTAGGACTGCCGGGCGGCGGAAAGTCGTTTGCGGCAAAGCGCGAGATACTCGATACGTTTTTCAGAACCTATGACAATATTATTGTCTGCGATCCCGAATCGGAATATGTGGCTCTCATCGAAAAGTTAGGCGGCGCGGTGGTAGATATTTCCGCGACTTCAAAGAATCATATAAATCCGTTCGACATAAGTCTGAAAAGCTATGAAAAGGGCGACGATCCGGTTGCCGTTAAATCACAGTTTATACTGTCCGTGTGCGAAGCCGCTATCGGAGAAATAAGCGCCGGAGAAAAATCAGTGATTGACCGCTGCGTAAAAAAAATATATGATAAATACTTTCTTAATCCTGTTCCGGAGAATATGCCTATTTTTGAAGATTTGTACAACGAACTGAGAGATACGGAAAGCAAGCACGCGCAGAATGTCGCGGACGGTCTGGAGCTTTATGTAACAGGTTCTCTCAGTATTTTCAATCACAGAACCAATATTAATATAGATAATCGGGTAGTATGCTTTGATATAAAGAAGCTTTCCGAACATCTGCATAAAATAGGAATACTGATTATAACCGACTTCGTCTGGAACAAGGTGTCGGACGGACGGGACAGAAAGAAATACACATGGTATTACATAGACGAATTTCACAGAATACTTGAAGATAAGCTTACAGCCGTTTATACAAAGGATATGTGGAAACGATTCAGAAAATGGAATGCTCTTCCCACGGGGATTACTCAAAACGTATCCGATTTTCTTATTTCTCCCCAGGCTGAGAGCATACTGCAGAATTCGCAATTTGTATATATGCTTGAACAAGCTTCCGGCGACAGAGATATTCTTGCGGCACAGCTTAATATTTCTCCTCAGCAGCTTGAGTATGTAACAGATTCGGAAGAAGGCGAAGGACTTATATACTTTAACGGTACGATTATTCCGTTTAAGGACAGGTTTCCTAAAAATACCCAGATATACAAACTTATTACTACAAAAGCTTCAGAGGACTTTGCATAAAAAATTCGCCGTTGGCTAATTTAAGGGAGTGAGCTGTTGGCAATTAACAAAGACGCCGTTAAAAGGGCGCAGAGAAAAAGAATATATCAGAAAAATAAAAACAGCCGGCTGAATAATATTAAAACTGCCGGAGCGTTATATGCGGTCAAAACAGCGGAAAAAAGCAACGAGGACGATAACGCCGGCATCAACGCGTTAACATCTTCCGCTTCTGCCGGTATCAGGCTGTCGGGCAGAATAAGCCATAGTCCTAAGACCGAAAAAATTGATATGAAGGATGTCAAGCGATCGCTTAAAGAAAGCATAACAAAAAATCTGACTCCCGAAGGAAGATATCTGTCCCATCAGAGAGCGATCAATCAGTCGGTGCGTTCGCAGACGCAGCTTATTAAAAGACCTAAGACTGATTTATATAAGAAAAACCGCCGTAAGCTTTATCAAAGGCTTAAGAATAAATGCAGCGACATTAAAGCTAATGTTATACATAATATAAAGGCTATTCCGGGTAAGGTTAAAAATTGGGCGAAAAAGAAGTTAAAGGATATTGCGCTGAGTTTTCTGAAAGCCGCTTCGGGAATAGTTATAGGTATGTTTTTTATTGTCGTTTTTCCGGTAATGTTTATTATAATGTTTACGGAAACGTCTTCTCCGGGTATCATTTCTGAAACGCTTGCGGACATGCAGTATGCATATCCGGCGGATGAGAACGACATTACCAGAGCTACTATTCATTGGCAGTCTCTCATTATATCGTTAAACAACAGGTATAACAATATACCTAACATGGTAACGGAACAGGGACAGCGTTTTGATCATACAAAAACAGAAAAGTGCAATATAGAGGACGATACCCATAAAATACTGTCGTTTTTATCGGCATATTACCTGAAGTGGGAGTTTAACGACGACGTACGTAATTTTATGACGCAGATTTTCAACGAGATGTACGTTATCGAATACGGCTTTACTTCGGAGCAGAAAACATTGACGTCAATTATAGAGATTAATAAATCAGAACTGCCTTCCCCGCTGCCGGTCAATTATAAGGTTATGTCTGAATATAAGAAATCCGACGGAACAGAAATTGCCGTTGTTTCCGTTTCGGAAATAAAAGAATTTGTAACCCTTAATTATTCTATAAGAGAAAACAAGAACTTTGACGATATAGTAAATAAATATCTCAACGATATTCAGAAGGAAAACTATATCGGATACTATGAAAGAAAAGGCGGAGCAATAAAAGCCTTTTCAAGTCCTTTCGCTTTTGACTGGACAAACATGATAACAAGTCCGTTCGGTTACAGGCAGTGGGACGACGGAAGTACAGAATTTCATAAGGGAGTTGATTTCGGAGTTGCCAACGGTACCGAAATACTTGCTATATCAGACGGCGTCGTAAACGTAGGAACAGGCTGTGAACATAACTATCCTAAAAACGGAAGCTGCGGCTGCAACGGAGGATTCGGAAATTATGTTGAAATAATCTGCGACGACGGAACGGTAATACTTTACGGTCATATGTCGCAGGTTGCCGTAACAAATGGTCAAAGAGTAAAAAACGGTCAGGTTATAGGGTATTCCGGCTGCACAGGCTGGTCAACCGGATTTCATCTGCACTTGCAGATGGTAAAGGACGGCGAGTATATAGATCCTATGACGTTTATCAAGCCTTACAGTCCATAATAAAGGAGAATATAATAATGCAGGATTTTGATAAAAGAATCGAAAAGCTGAAAACTGATGAAAAAAGAATAACAGAAAAGATAAAGGAGTATAACGAAAAAATCTCTGAAATACAAAAAAAGATTGTTGAACTTGAAAATCAGAAAATTGTAACAACGTTTCGCAGTACCGGTTTTTCTCTTGAAGATGTAATAACACACATATCGGCTTTATCGAAGGAAAAGGAAAACGATGATTTTGAAAAAGAATTCGCCGCGCTTGAAGCGGCTGAAAAGGAGGAAGAAAATGAAATTTAAGCTTATTATTCCGATATTACTTTCATGCGCTTACATAGCCGGATCGTCAGTCTGCTTGGCAGCGCCTGCGGTAACAAAGGCTGAAATGTCTGAAACGGAAGCTTTGGAAACGACGCGGACGGAAACAGAGCCTGTTGAAACCGAAACGGTAACGGCGCCTATTACAGAACCTCCGGTTACAACGCCGAGCTATTACGATGAGATTCTTAAGTATGTGGGGGATGAAAACGCTCCCCAGCTTGACGAAAATCTTCAAAACAATGGGTTGACGATAGATAAAAGCGTTATTGATTACAGTCAGAAAAGTATGTATACGATTACTTCCAGAAGCGGAGACGTTTTCTATCTTATAATAAACAGCTCGGACGGAAGCGTTTATTTCTTAAATTCTGTGGACACGTCGGACCTTACCGCGTTACTGTCGGAGGATTCGCAGAAGGCGGGCAATGAGATAAATCAATCGGCGCTTGAAAATATACGGCAGACAGAGGCTGAAACCGATATATCGGGAGCAGTGCAGTCTAAGACTGAAACAGTAAATAATAAAAAAACAGATAATAAGAAAAACATACTGTCCACAATTATTCCAATCGCCGTTGTAGGAGCAGCTACCGCAATTATTATATATAAGACGGAAGAAAAATAACAGAGCCGCATACGACGACGAATTTCTTGAAACGCCGCAGGAACAGGAATCGGAATCAAACATAATTCCGTATAATGAAGCTGAAACGGAGGAACGGGAATCCGTTCAGACTGAATCCGAAAATGAACCGACGGAAGCTGAAGAAACCGTACAGCCCTATATTGACAGCGATGATTTTGAAGAAACAGAGGAAAACGTATAAGTTTGAAAGGAAATAGTTATGAAAAATATAAAATCAGCTCAAGTAAAAAAGATAGATAATGTAGGAAGAATTCAAATTCCTAAATATATGAAGAATAATCTTAAAATAAAGAACGGAGATTGCGTTGAAATATACGAAAACGGCAATGAAATTATAATTAAAAAGCATAACGTTTCATGCATTTTCTGTGAAAACCTTGATTCCCTGACAGCGTTTCGGGATAACTTCATATGCCATGAATGCTTGGACAAACTAAAAGGTATATAAAATTCGCCAATGGCGAATTCACAAAGGAGTGTTTGTAAATGGCTAAAGATAAATTTTCTGTCAATCTTAAAAATTTAAGAAATGAAAAAGGAATTACGCAAAAACAGCTTTCAGATATCCTACAGGTCAATCAAAGAACGATCGCACATTTAGAAAATAATTACCGCCGCCCCAGTTACAATTTACTTATTGCAATTGCAGAATACTTTAACATTTCTATTGATTATCTTGTCGGACGAACTGATAATTCAAAAATATATTCGCCAACGGCGAATTATAAAGGAGAGACTGAAATAAAAAGCCCAAATGAAAATTTTGAAAAAAAATCTGCTTTCATCCAAAATAGCTTTAAACTGCCGTTATTTAATGATGAAATGGAAAAAGAATTGAAGCATATTACGGATTGGATTTGTACACAGCAAATTTCTGAAATTTTTATTAATATCATTAATGATATTATTATGGAAGCTATACAAATAAATAAGGAATTATGTATTAATACTGATTTTAATGAATGTTTAATTAATTCTAAATTAAAATATGGATATGACATAAGTAATTTAAATTATTTTTCAAGAATTTCAAGAAGGGATTTTACTGCTGTAAATAAAAAAATCAAAACTATAAATTTCGAATTTTCTGCTGAAAGACCTTTTTTTACAAAGCATACGGAAAATGTTGTGCGATATTCAGTGCGAAAAATATTTTATTTAAATTCAAATAATGATCTGTATAAAAACTTTTTACATAGATTTCTTTCGGAACTATATAGAGCCAATCATTTTTTAAGGGGCGTCTGTTTAGATTTGCTTGATGAAGATGATTTAGAAAGAATAATGAAGATGAAATAGAAAATTGGCTTGATGAAGATGAAAATAAGGATAAAACAGACTAGAAATAAATTTATGTTTAATAAGGTTTGAAAGGACTGAAATAAATGCAGCTTGTAATAGCCGAAAAACCGTCGGTTGCAAGGAGTATTGCAAACGTACTCGGAGCTTCAAATAAGAAAAAAGGCTGCCTTGAGGGCAACGGATATATCGTTTCATGGTGCGTCGGACATCTTATCGCTCTTGCCGAACCGGAAGCCTACGACGTTAAATATACTGTAAAACCGTGGCAATTGGATACATTGCCGATACTCCCTCAAAAGTGGAAATTCAAGGTAATTGAGGAAACAAAGGAGCAGTACGGCATTCTTAAATCGCTTATGCAAAATGAAACCGTTTATGAAATTATATGCGCCACCGACGCCGGAAGAGAGGGAGAATGCATATTTCGCTATGTATACAAGCTTGCCGGCTGTAATAAGCCTGTAAAAAGATTATGGATATCCTCTGTCGAGGAATCCGACATACGTCAGGGATTTGATAATCTGAAAGACGACAGAGAATATGATAATCTTTACAGTTCAGGCTTTGCAAGAGCCAAAGCGGACTGGCTTGTCGGAATGAACGCTACCCGTCTTTTTTCAGCTGCTTCCGGAGCGTTTTTGTCTGTCGGGCGTGTTCAGACTCCTACGCTTGCCATGATCGTAAACCGTGAAAATGAAATCAATAGTTTTCAGAAACAGAAATATTATACGGTTGAGCTTAACTGCGGAGCATTTTCCGTCTGCTCTGAAAAAATAACGGAGCTTTCATCAGCACAGAGAATTCAGAAAAATACGGACGAAAATACGGCATTTATAAAATCAATCGTCACAGAAAATAAAAAGGTAAAACCTCCTGAGCTGTTCGATCTGACAGCTTTGCAGAAAACCGCTAATATTTCGCTTGGATATACGGCGCAGCAAACACTAAATTATGCTCAGAGCCTGTATGAAAAATCCATTATTACATATCCCAGAACAGACAGCAGGTATGTCAACGCAAGTATGAAGGACAAGCTTTTTAAGCTTACGGAAGGCGCGGCGGATATTATGAATATCTGTTTTGAAAGCGATTTCAAGCCGGATATTGATAATGTGATAAATGACAAAAAAGTGTCGGATCATCATGCATTGCTGCCTACTATGTCAGCATTTGATAAGGATAAAACAGATATTGTACCGGAAGCTGAAATGAAGCTCTTAAAGCTTATCTGCGCCCAGCTTATATATGCCGTTTCTCCGGTGCATATATTTGAAGCGGCAACCGTTACTGTAAGCTGTGCTGATATCCGCTTTACTGCTCAGGGTAAGAAAATAACAGAAATGGGCTGGAAGGGATATCAGACAAGGGTACTTCCTAAAATAACAGGAAAAGAAATTACCGTACAAGAAAGGATTTTTCCGGATATTACAGAAGGGCTCGTATTTGAAAACGTTAAAAGCAGAATAAACGAGCATTGGACTTCGCCGCCTAAAAGATATACGGAAAGTACCTTGTTGGCCGCCATGGAACGTGCGGGAAATGATGATTATGAAGACAAAGCCGCTGAAAAGAAAGGCATAGGCTCGCCTGCTACCCGTGCGGGAATTATTGAAACCATAATAAAGAGAGGATATGTTCAGCGTACCGGTAAAAGTCTTGTACCCTCCGCAAAAGGAATCAGTCTTGTAAACACAGTACCTGAAGAAATAAAATCTCCTAAGCTTACTGCTCAATGGGAGGAAAAGCTTCAGGCAATTGAAAAAGGAAATATGACCTCCGGAGAGTTAATGAACGGGATAGCAGGGTTTGTATGCGGGCTTATTCAGAAATATTCAAATGCCGACATCCGCATTAGCCGAAAGGTTTTTGGAAAGTGTCCTAAATGCGGCGGGAACGTAGTCGAATATTCCAAAATGTACGGCTGTGAAAAGGGAAAAAGCTGCGGTTTTAAAATCTGGAAAACCATATCGGGAAAAAGCCTTCCTGAAGGCGCCGTATTATCGTTGCTTGATCTCGGACATACCGCAAAGCTCAAGGGATTCAAGAAAAAAGACGGAAAAGGCAAATTCGACGCGGCTCTGGTTATGAACGATGATTTTACCCTGTCGTTTAAATTTAAGTAATTCGCCAATGGCGAATTAAAAAGAAGGCGATAAAAATGATAGAAAAATTACTGACATCATATCGTGAAAAGCTCTGTGCACAGGAAATAATGCTTGTAACTAATTTATATAATGCTTCAAACGATATAAAGGCAGCTGAGCTGTTGGCGGACAGGCTTTCTGTAAAAGGATATGGATTAGCTTTGAAAAGAGCAAGTCCTGTTGATGTGGAATATGTAAACGATGAGATTATAAAGTACGATATAGCGGATATGATTAATAAATCTGTAAAATATATAAATTCCTACTCATTTGAGATAAGGGACGAACTTATCAGCTTTTACAAAAAGAATAAAAGTATGGAACAAAATAAGTTTATCAGCGGACTGAAAAATATATTAGGTCTGAATTCCGATTATCAATTGAAAAAGGCTGTTGAAAGTAAAAGCGCAGTTAAAGTACGGAAGCCTAAAAAGCCTTCTCTGCTTGGTAAGCTAAGAAAATATGAGAAAATTATTCAAGAAGGATTAAGACAATAAAAAAATTCGCCAATGGCGAATTAGAAAGGACGAACAATGAATATTTTTCAGGAAATAAAAGAAAGGCTGTCGTTAAAAGATATAGTCCGTGCTTATGGAATAGAGCTGAATCGAAGCGATATGTGTATATGTCCGTTTCATGCTGAAAAAACGGCAAGTATGAAAATATATGATAAAGGCTTCAGGTGCTATGGCTGCGGCGAGGGCGGAGATACTATTGAATTTGTACGTAAGTACTTCAATCTGAATAATACACTTGAAGCGGCTCATAAAATAAATGAAGATTTCAACCTTGGAATTCAGACGGATAAGCGGCCTACAAAATCAGAGGTCAGGTCGGCTCAATCAGTCGTTCAGAAAAGAATAGAATTTGAACAGAAGGACAAGCAGGCGTTTCAGATTTTTTCAGAGTATTTCAGCGTACTTCGAGATTACAGCAAATTAGCGCCTAAAACGGAATATGAAGTACCGGATAAGCGCTTTATAGAATATCTTCAAAATTTTGAACAGATTGATTATACTTTGAACCGTCAGATTGAGCTTATGCATAATCCGATAAACGAACGTATGGAATTTCTGAACGATAATCAAGATTACATAGTTAAAATAGCCGAACGGCTGCTTGAAATACGAAAAGATAGGGATACGGAAAAAACGCATACAATTAAAAATAACCCTGATCAGGTAAGGAATGATAACGCAGTAAAACCAAATTATAAGATAATCGGAAATACGCCATATAAAAGTATTCAGGATAAGGCGTATCTTAAATACGGCAGCGCATTTTCAAAACAGATAGAAAACTCGCTCAATGCTGCGGGGATAAAGTTTTCCGGAAAGATGTGCGGCAAGCTTACCACTTTTACAGTAAACAGACAAGATTTGAATACGGTCAGAGCTATTGCCGCTAAGGAAGCTGAAAGATTTACAGGAATTAATAAGCCGCAGATAATACCTGCGCAAAAACAAAAGACCGCCGGTATTAAACGGCAGTCTCAAAGTAATGAAATGATACTATAAATTAATCCTTATAATGTCCTTTGCATGAAGCTATGATTATTGCTCCATTGTGTTCCTTATAAACAATACGATCGCAGTCGTTGATTCGTCTGCTCCACCAGCTTTGAAGATTTCCTTTAAGAGGTTCGGGCTTTCCAATGCCTTCATATGAATTACGCTGAATGTCTTTGATAAGCTCGTTTATCTTTTTAAGCGTTTTCTTGTCTTGTGACTGCCAATAACAATATTCATTCCATGCACGTTCTTCCCATAGTAATTTCATATATCAGTCCTCTGTTAAATCGTGTTCCTGAAGCTTTGATTTTCCGGATTCAATATCTGAAATAACAGAATTAAGATATCGTATATTACTTTCAGAATAAAATGGATCAGCAGTTATTTCAAAAGGTATCCTCTTTTCCCTGCTTACTTTTGTTGCAAACATAGTAAATGCCGCCGTCATAGTAATACCCATTTCTTTGCAGGTTTGTTCCATATTCTTTTTCAATTCTTCATCCATACGAAAATTCACCATAGCCTGTGCCATAGTTATCAGCTCCTTTCATTTATATTATAGCACTTTGTAAAGCCAATGTCAATTACTTGCTTTACAAATTCGCAATGTTATTTTATGCTTATTCAATTAAATTATTAACGGAGGTTTCAAATGAAAAAAATATTTATACTGTCGTCAGCAATCCTTATAAGCTGCGCCGTATTGCTCGGATGCGCTGAAAAGGTCAAGGAAAAGCCGGAAACGGATATTGTAACTGAACCGGAAGATTTAAGCTATGCTAAAACTCCGGAGGAAATGGCGATACGTATTACCGAATCAATAGCGGGATTTGACGAACAGGCATATATTAAATATTTTCCGGAATTTTATGAAAGAAATTCATTTAATACAATAAAAAATTCCTTTTATATGCACTGCCGTTCTGAAGGCCTTGATTATGAAAATAAACGTTCCATAGACGATTTTAACGTGTATATATACACAGACAGGAGAAATGAAGACGGATTTGTATCTGCACTGTCTTTTTTAAAAGACAGTGATATTATAAAGCTGCATATTAAAATGCAGTATGACATCGAAAAAAACGGATATTATGTTACCGACGTTTTTTCAAGCGATCCTGAGGACCCCGGAACTCCTGAAGATATTATCATAGAACAGGGCGGCAAGCTTATAAATACAAACGATTATTGAAAAAGGAGAAGCTATGAATATAAGCACAGTAAAAAACATTCTTAATAATGAAAAAAAGAAACTGAATACGGACGTTTCAGAATGGCTTTCATTTCTGGAGGTTTCAGCATATCACTATAAGCATTCGGTAGACGATCAGGTTATGATACACGCCTTTAATCCATCAGCAAAGGCCTGCGCCGATATTATGGTATGGACTAACCTGAGAAGAAATACCGTATCAGGAAACAGTATTCCGATTTTAAAAAACGGTAATATTGTTTATCTTTACGACATCGCTCAGACGGAATCCAGGGAGGATGGAAGTTCCGTTAATCCTTGGATATGGTCGGTAGAGGATAAGACCTTAAACGCAAGCTATGAAGGTGCGGTTAGTGAAAATCTGACAGAAAAGTATAGACTTAAATCAGACAAGCTGCCTGATAAGCTCTACGAGCTTTCGTTTCTTAAAACAGCCCGATATCTAAACGACAGAAAATCCGCTTTTGCATGGCTTACGGCTGAATCGGCCGCATACTGCGTTATGCACAGGTGCTGTCCCGACGAGGTTTACCCTTCCCTAAAGAATCTTTCTCATTTGGATAAATTTGATTTTGAGAAAATCGCGGAAGCGGTATGCTGCGTCAGCTCGGAAATTTTATCGGAAATAGAAGCTATAGCCAAATCAGAAAGAGTAAAAAAATATGAAAGTATAAGGAGTAAAAATAATGACAAAGCATTTCAGAGAAAAGAAAATAGTCAACGGAATGAATCACACGCTAAGCGTACAGACGGGAGAATGGATTCCGGAAATAAAGTACGAAAACGGATTGACTTGGATACTGGACGAACGCTCGGAAACAATGACGTATTACGCTCTGGCGGCGGGCAAATTGAAGCCGTCGGAGATAACAAGGGAAATGAAAGACAAGATTTTCAGGCAGGCGGACGAAGCGAACATGAAAACGAAGGAACGGCTGAAGAAATACGGAATGACGGAAGCGGAATTCAGTCTGATACCGCCGGAGGAGGCTCACAGATATTACAAAACGGAACAGGGCTTTTGGAAGGAAATTCGGGAAGAGGAAGTACCGGAGAATCTTCACGGGAAATACATAACGCTGCGCCGGAATTATCTGATGAATCATCTTCCGGAGACGTATCTAAAATTGAAAGAAAGCGGACGTCTGAATTATCATCTGACGGAAATAAATCAGAGAGCGCACGAACTGATGGAGATGATAACAGAGCAGCTGAAAGAAAACAATCAGGAATACCAGCAGGCGGAGGAACAGGCGGACTTCCTAAAAATGGTACGGATGACGGAAACATACGGAAAAATAGCGGAGGAAACGATACTAAAGGAGATAATTTACAGCGAGTAAATAGTTCTGATATTATAGGAAATACAGTTTACAGATATATAAAGCAAAAGACATATCATAAATACGATACGGAAACCGCAAAGAAAATAGCGTCGGAGCTTGAAAATAACGGAGTTAAATTTTCAGGTAAAATCAACGGTGAAAGTACTACTCTGACTATTTCTAAATTTGACTTAGAAAAATTCAAGGAGATCGAGGACAAGGTTGCCAACGGCGAATCCGAGAAGCTTCAAAAAGAATTTCTAAAGGATAATGAAAATAATCAATCCATGAGCATTCAGGAACCTGAAAAGACATCAAAGGGTGAAACCGATTCTAACGAATATATTTTTATTACAAACAGTATGGCAGAAGATATGTTTAAAAGAAAATATTCTGTGTATTCGTTTGATTATAAACATATAACAGACGAAAAAGAGGTTTCAAACGCACCGATTAATTATTTTCAAGCGAAAGAAAAGGATTATACTAAATATTGCGCTTTCAATAAGCTCCATGAAAATCATGAATTTACAAATGATCAGAAAACAGTTTTAAACCGTTTAGAAATGTATTCACAGATAAATAAACTTGAAGTTTCATCAACAATATTTGACCAAGGCAGATTTATAAGCGTATACGGCGGTGAAAAAAGAATAAACGAAAAAATATTTGATGGAAAGCTGTCAGATATAATAGATGAGTTAAAAGAGTATATTTCTCTGGAATTTAAATTAGGCTGTGAATATGCAAAGGATACCATAAGAGTATTTAATATACTTAATGAAAATAATACGATTGCCGTTATAGATAGCGAACGAAAAATAACCTTTAATGATGAAATCAGACTTCCTGGATTTTTAAGGAATCAAATTAAACATATGTCCGAAACATATGCGCTTCCTATGGGCATTCCGAAGCCTGAAAAGGCTTTGCCCGGAGAGCCGATAGTAACCGTCGGATTTTCAGAACATCCCGAACTTAGCGAAGGAATGAAATTCCCTATTTCACAGGCTGACAGACTATTTGCCGAGCTTGATAAAAAGCAGCGGTCCGACCGTGAATTATATGAAAACTCCGGCTGGTATCATAAAACGGATTTTACTGTAGAATACAGTATAAACGGCGAAAAAAACACATATGAGGGAAGATACGATATCGGCGACGGAGACGGCTCTCTGACAGAACATATCAAATCATATGCGCAATATATGCTGAAGGACGATATTATTAAAAGCTTCAGTTCCGATGAAAAAGAGCTTGATGAAAACAAGAGAAATTATAAATATATTCTGAATGAATTAATACCGCTCTTTGAAGACTTTACCGAAAAGAGCAAATATAAGTATACCCCTTTAATAACGGAAGAAAACTATGATACTGACAGATCCGACGTTAATACGTTCAGAAATAAAGGTAAAACCGTCAGGTCTGTAGATATTCCGGTTAAGGCGTCCGACGAGCTGCGAAGAAGATTTGAGCTTTACGGTCTTAAACCGTCGGACGAACAGACAGAAATAAGCTTTTCTACTTATGGCGATGATTGGAACAGATTTGAAATAAAGGATAAATACGGCAACAGATGGGTTTATGTTAACGCACAGGATATACTTTCTCCTGAAGAGCTTGAAACAATGAATGCAGTTGTTTCCGGCTTTTATAATGATAAAATTCAGGAACGCTCTGAAATAGACGATATGCTGGAATTTGCCCAAAGAGCTTATTATGATTCACAGTATTCAGGAAAAGATTTGTATGTTTACGGTGCAGAGCCGCAAATGGAGCAGATGTCGCTGTTCGGTGAGAAAGAAGCGGCAGAGCATGTTTCTGTAAAAAGCAGTCGGGAAAAAGCAATAACTGCCGTTTTAATGTATGGCAGCGGCTTTGCAGACGGTAAATTCCGTATAGCGGATTATGCCGATAAAAACCATTCTATAAATGATTTTGCCGAAATGCTGAAAAAAGAATACGGTATCGGCGGTCACAGCGGCGACGATGTAAATTATTCATGGACGAGTCACGACGGAAAAGGTATACAGATTACACTGCCGCGTACTAATGAATCCGAGGAGGGCGAAAAAGTAACCGTTTCATGGAAAGAAGCGGCAAAGCGTATTTCAAAGCTGTGCGAACAGGGAGAATATATAACTGGGGAAAAAGCTGTTGAAATCAATTCTGCACCTCACAGCGAAGTACTTATGAGTAGTGAAACAAAACTACAAAATAAAATAACATTTCGCGAAGTCGCTGAAACATTCGGAATTGACGACAAACCGCTTGAAGTCGGTGATATTGTAACAATTAAAGACCGTCCGAGCGAAAAATGGAGAGTTACAGAAATATCCTCAATGCAAATCAGCTTTGAGAATGTAGACGAAAATGCAAAGAACAGAATGTTCTCTCACATTGATTTCGGCGCTGACCGTGATAATCTCAAAGAAAAGCTTGGATATATTATCGTTGATGATAAGGAAAATGACCGTATTGAGCGGCAATCCTCCGAAAAAGCGGAGAAATTTAATCCTGATAAACAATTGAAAAGCGAATACAGCCATTACAGCGTGATTGAATATGGTTCGTTTGGGGACGGGGAAGTTGAAACGGCAATTAACAACCACCCGCAGAATATCTATCGTATTTACCAACTGAAGGGCGATGAAAAATATCATGGAATACGGTTTGAGGACAGAGCGACGCTTCAGAAATCAGGTATTCAGCTTGGAATTAATGATTATAACCTTGTTTATGAGGGTAATTTTAATGATGTCGAAGGAGATTCATTTGACGATAAACTGAATACTCTGTATGACCGTTTCAATTTCGAACAGCCGGAGGATTTTAAGGGCAGATCGCTTTCAGTAAGCGACGTTATTACCGTTAAAAACGGCAAAAATGAAAGCGCATATTATGTGGATAGTATTGGATTTACCGATATTCCTGAATTTTTCAACAAGTTTAATGAAAACAGTAAAACTGAAAACATAAAAGCGCAGAATTATCATATTAACAACGATCTTGAAATCGGCGGCGCAAAAGCAAAATTTAAGGCTAACATAGCGGCAATTGAAACATTGCAGAAAATTGAAATTGAAAATCGTTATGCAACTCCTGAAGAACAAGAAATCATGTCCCGGTATACGGGCTGGGGCGGTCTTTCCGAAGCCTTTGACAGCTCCAAAGAAAAGTGGACCGAGGAATATAATCAGCTTAAAGAACTGCTTACAGAAGAAGAATATAAGTCGGCTAAGGCTTCTGTTCTCGATTCCTTCTATACTCCTCCGTATATAATTGAATCCATATATTCCGCATTAAAGAACATGGGCTTCGATGGCGGAAATATCCTTGAGCCTGCGCTGGGAACAGGAAATTTTTTAGGAAAAATGCCTGAATCAACGTATAAGGAATCACGTATTTACGGTACTGAAATTGACAGTATATCAGGTCGGATTGCAAAGCGGCTTTATCCTGACGCGGATATATCAATAACCGGGTTTGAAAAGAAAGACTTTCCGGACAGCTTCTTTGATATTGCCGTGGGAAACGTGCCGTTCGGCGGCTTTAAAGTACCCGACCGAAGATACGATAAATACAATTTTGCAGTGCATGATTATTTCTTTGCCAAAACTCTCGATAAGGTACGTCCCGGAGGAATCGTTGCGTTTATTACTTCAAAAGGTACGCTGGATAAGGCAAATCCGTCGGTAAGAAAATATATATCGCAAAGGGCGGAGCTTTTAGGCGCAGTCAGACTTCCGAACACCGCTTTCAAGTCTTATGCCGGAACGGAGGTTACTTCCGATATAATATTTTTGCAGAAACGCGAAAGAATGATAGATATTGCTCCCGAATGGGTATACACCGAAGCGGACGGCAATGGTTTTGCCTGCAATCGTTACTTCATAGATAATCCCGATATGATATTGGGAAAAACCGTTGAGGGCAACAAGCTTTACGGAAAAGGTACTATGGTAATTCCGTTTGAGAACTCCGATCTGAAGGAACAACTGCAAAAAGCCGTTCTAAAAATAAAGGGAGAATACGGTAAAGAGAGCGCCGTTATAGCCGACGTAAGCAATACTAAAAAATCCGCTTTCGTTCCGGAGGTACTACCGGCCGATCCCGGCGTCAAGAACTTTACATATACTGAAATCAACGTTAAAATATTCTACCGTGAAAATTCTATTATGACTGAAATCTCATTTAAGGGAAAAAAGATTGAGCGTATAAAGGGTATGACCGCAATAAATAAATGCGTAAGAGAACTGCTTGATATGCAGCTTTCCGGATATTCTGATGAAGCTGTAAAGGAGAAGCAGACAGAGCTTAACAGTATTTATTCCTCTTTTACAAAGAAGTACGGCTTGCTGAATTCTCAGGTAAATAAAAGCGCTTTTAAAGAGGACGTTTCGCTTCCTTTGCTTATTGCTCTTGAAAAAGTCAAAGACGGAAAGCTCGTGCAGAAAGCCGACATTTTTACCAAACGCACTATAAGACCTCAGATAAGTATAACTCATGTTGATACAGCGGCCGAGGCTCTCGCAGTTTCCATATCGGAAAAAGCCTGCGTCGATCTTGGCTTTATGGCTTCGCTTATGGGCGGTTCTGAAAAGACTGAACAGATAAAAGCAGACCTGAAGGGCGTTATATACAAAAATCCTGAAAAGGGCGGCGATGAACTGTCCGGATGGGAAACGGCAGCCGAATATTTATCGGGAAATATACGGGAAAAGCTTACCGCCGCTGAGAAAGCGGCGGCAGACAATCATATATATAAGGAAAACGTTCAGGCTCTTGAATCCGTTATACCGGAACGTATCGAAGCCGGAGACATAAGGGTTAAGCTGGGCGCGCCTTGGATTGATGAAAAATACATAACGCAGTTTATTTATGAAGTTCTTGATACTCCGGTTAATTTGCAGGTCAATAATGGCGGTCTCTGTATAGACGTTCAGCATTCAAATAAAACCGCTTCATGGGTTATCACAAACAAAAGCCTTGACAGCGGTAACATAAAAGCGACCGTAACTTACGGAACGGCTCGTAAAAACGCATATGAAATAGTAGAGGATTCGCTGAATCAGAGAGATACGACAGTAAACGATCCAAAATTTGATGACGACGGTAAAATCCATTATGTATTAAATCACAAGGAAACTGTTCTCGCACGCCAAAAGCAGGAAGCTATTAACAATGCATTTCGTGAATGGATATTCCGCGACCGTGAACGACGTGAATTTCTTGTAGAAAAATACAACGTTCAGTTTAACTGCATACGTCCGAGAGAATACGACGGTTCTCATCTTACCTTTGCGGGAATGAATCCTGAAAAGGAACTGAGACCTCATCAGAAAAACGCTGTAGCCCGTGCGATTTACGGCGGAAACACACTGTTTGCACACGAAGTAGGCGCCGGAAAAACCTATGAAATGATAGCGACCGCTATGGAGGGCAAACGTCTCGGACTTTGCAGTAAATCGCTGATTGCAGTACCTAATCATCTAACCGAACAGTTTGCTAATGATTTTATAGAGCTTTATCCCAATGCAAATATTCTTGTTGCAGGCGAAAAGGATTTCAGAAAAGAAAACCGTCGAAAGCTTTGCGCTAAAATTTCAACCGGAGATTTCGACGCGGTTATTATCGGTCATTCTCAGCTTATAAAGGTAGGAGTATCTCCGGAGCGTGAACAGGAATTTATAAAGCAGCAGATTGAAGAGGTTACGAATGATATTGCTGAAATCAAAAGGCAAAACGGCGAACATTTTACTATTAAGGAAATGGAAAAGACTAAAAAAGACATGGAAACACGCCTGAAACAGCTTTCAGACCGTATAGTAAAGGACGACGTCATTACCTTTGAGCAGCTGGGAGTTGACAAGCTATTTATAGATGAAGCGGATATGTTTAAAAATCTCGGACTGTCTACTAAAATGAGAAACATAAGCGGAGTATCTGCAAATACCAAGGTACAGAAAACTCAGGATTTATACATGAAGTGTCAGTATATAGACGAGCTGACCGGAGGAAAAGGAATCGTCTTTGCTACAGGCACGCCTGTGTCAAACAGCATATCGGAGATATTTACAATGCAGAGATATTTACAGGCGGATCTACTGAGAAAAAATAATCTCGCTCATTTTGACGCATGGGCCGCAAGCTTTGCGGAAAAGGTCACAAAGCTTGAATTTGCTCCTGAAGGCACGGGCTTCAGGCAGAAAACAAGGCTTGCAAGATTCTATAACCTGCCTGAGCTTATGACTATGTTCAAGGAATGCGCAGATATTAAAACGGCCGACGATATTGATCTCCCCACCCCTGAATGTGAAGTTCATAATATTTCAGTTGATCCAACTGAAACGCAGAAGAATCTTGTAAAGTCGCTTGGAAAACGTGCGGAAATAATTCACAATAAGGCTGTAACGCCCGATGTTGATAACATGCTTCTGGTTACTATGGACGGGCGCAAGATTGGTCTTGATCAAAGGCTTATAAATCCCCTGCTTCCAGACGAAGCGGGTACTAAGGTAAACGCTTGTATCGACAACGTTTTCAGAATATGGAACGAAACCTCGGAAAACAGAAGTACTCAGCTTATTTTCTGTGATTTCGGCGTTCCTA
>OMBK01000072.1_pt1 | contig 73807 bp, 69 predicted proteins | sample 1644881 | NCBI WGS metagenome assembly OMBK01 (sample SAMEA103958132, study PRJEB25191) | human gut metagenome | biome: human-associated habitat [ENVO:00009003]; feature: intestine environment [ENVO:2100002]; material: feces | place: Germany | collected 2013/2015
CCGCCCGAAAATGCTCGAATATACAAACTTGTTCAAAAATGTTTTGGTATATTTTCGAAAAAGTTTGCGGAATAAAAACATACTATACGGCAGAGCCGCAACAAAAGAACGGAGGGGTAAACAGACACGGGTTATCGAATGCATATTCTCATGACTCAGATAAGAGAAGAAACGGCGATTGCAGATAAAACACGGTCAATTGAACAATTGCTCAATTATTTTCAAAAAACTGTTGACAAGGAAGGGGCAGTTGTGTATAATAACAATTGAACAGATGTTCAACTGTTTGTGAGAACAAGCAGGCAGTTGATAAGGTGATAAAAAGGGGGCCGGGATTTATGGGCGACACGATTCCGAACTGTGAATTCATGCATGCGCATGAAGAAATCATTGAAAAGGTCAATGCATCGATGCCCGATGAAGAACTTTTGTACGATCTTGCGGAGTTGTATAAAGTGTTTGGAGACAGCACAAGGATAAAAATACTCTATGTGCTGTTTGAGAGCGAAATGTGCGTATGCGATATTGCGCAGCTTTTGAATCTCAGCACTTCTGCAATTTCGCATCAGCTTCGCGTGCTGAAACAATCGCAGCTTGTAAAGTTTCGGCGCGAGGGCAAAACCGTTTTCTATTCGCTTGCGGATTCTCATGTAAGCTCCATTCTTGCTCAGGGAATGGAACACGTGTGCGAATAAACGGTAGGAATAAAGACTGAATCTGTCTTGAACGAAAATAAAACAGTACCTGTTCAGTGAAACGGGCCGTGACAATAAAACAATTAAAATCAGGAGGATGAATACCATGAAAAAGACTTATAGAATTGAAGGACTTGACTGTGCAAACTGCGCCGCAAAGATCGAAGGCATGATTTCAAAGCTTGACGGTGTGAATTCATGCACCATCAATTTCATTACAGGCAAAATAATCATTGATGCCGATGATGAAAAATTTGAGACTGTTTTGAAAGAGGCTGCGCATGTTTGCCGCAAAGTTGAACGCGGTGCGGAAATTATCGTCAAATAACGAACTGATGATAAATTGCTGCTGAAAACGATTCGGCTGCCGCAGACCGTGCATGAACGTTAATTCTGCGGCAGTCAATACTGACAGCGCGATAAAACAAAGAAGGGTGTATTTTCGATTTCGATAATAACGAGGTGCGATATGACAAAATCACAAAAACGCGAGCTGACAATGATTATTATAGGTGCGGTCTTGCTTGCTGCCGCAGTTGCCGTTACTCATATTTTTTCCGAAATTCCGAGATGGAGCAAACTTTTGATTTTTGCGGTGCCGTATATTGTTCTTGGTTTGAATGTAATCCTTGATGCTGTACACGGACTTGCGGGGAAACAATTTCTCGACGAAAAATTTCTTATGTCCGTTGCATCTGTCGGTGCACTTGCCGTGGGAGAATATGCCGAAGCGGTGCTTGTCATGCTGCTTTACAGGCTCGGTGAGCTGCTTCAGTCGATTGCTGTCGGAAAAAGCAGGCGTTCGATTGCCGACCTTATGGACATTTGTCCGGAGAGTGCGGAGCTTGAGACTGCTGACGGAATAAAGCAGGTTTCGCCGGATGAAGTTCATGTGGGCGACATCTTTGTTGTCCGTGCGGGGGAACGTGTTCCTCTGGACGGCATTGTGGTTGAGGGGAGCTCAAGCCTTAACACGGCTGCATTAACGGGAGAGTCTGCACCGCGGGATGTTGCGGCGGGCGAAAGCATAACTTCGGGATGCATAAATATTCAGGGAACTTTGCGGGTGCGTGCCGAACGCGAATATGAGGATTCAACCGTCGCCCGTATGCTGGAACTTATTGAAGGGGCGACTGCAAACAAGTCAAAAAGCGAGAACTTTATAACAAAATTCGCTCGCTGGTATACACCGAGTGTTGTCGGACTTGTTGTTTTGCTTGCAATCATTCCGCCGCTTTTCTTCAACGGCTCATGGTCGGAGTGGATCTACCGCGCGTTGACTTTCCTTGTTATTTCCTGCCCTTGTGCGCTTGTCATATCTGTTCCGCTGACGTTTTTCGGCGGAATAGGCGGAGCGGGAAAACGCGGCATTCTCGTGAAAGGTTCCAACTATATGGAGACGCTTTCGCGCTGCGGAACGGTACTTTTTGATAAAACCGGCACACTTACACACGGAAGGTTCAGCATTAAAGCCATATATGCAGAACCCGATGCAAGCGAGGAAACGCTGCTTACATACACAGCCGCTGCCGAGAGCTTTTCAACGCATCCGCTTGCTGCCTGCATAATGTCTGCGGCAGAAGAAATGAAGCTGCCGAAAGCAGCCGAAGTTGAGGAGATCGCGGGACACGGAGTTAAAGCGGTTGTTGACGGTCGGACGGTTTGTGCGGGTAATTTGAAACTTATGCACAAAATCGGAGCAAAGCCCGTTGAACGTGATGCGTCCGGGACCGTTATTTATACGGCGGTTGACGGAAAGTACATGGGCTGTATTGAGATTGCCGACACACCCAAAGAAGGCGCAAAGAAGGCTGTTGAGGAACTTAACAACGACTTGGGCATCAGAACTGTGATGCTGACGGGCGACAGAAAAGCGGCTGCGAAGAATATTGCGGATACGCTTGGCATTGCTGAATTCCATGCGGAACTTCTGCCGCAGAACAAAGTTGAAATTGTTGAGCAAGAACTTGCAAAGGAGAACGGAAAACGCAGCGTTGCATTTGTCGGAGACGGAATTAATGATGCGCCGGTTATTGCAAGAGCGGACGTAGGATTGGCAATGGGCGGGCTTGGCTCCGATGCGGCGATCGAGGCGGCAGATATTGTCATTATGGACGACAGGATTGAAAAGGTTCCGCTTGCTGTTCGCATTGCAAGGCGCACGGTTCGTATCGCGTGGCAGAACATAATTTTTGCATTGGCCGTCAAACTTGCAACTTTGCTGCTCGGAGCGTTAGGTTATGCAGAAATGTGGATGGCACTGGTGGCCGATGTAGGAGTCTGCCTGATTGCAATTCTTAATGCAATGCGTGCAATGCATCCGGGAAAATGACGGCAGGCGTACTTTGCGGACAATTGAAAAAAAGAACTCAAAATAAAAGAGTATTAACAGTTTAAAAACCGAGAGAAACCGGCATGGATTACAAAAATTGCTGCCGGTTTCTTTATCTGCTGAAAATAGCTGCTTTTTTTGGCGAGTATTACCGAAAAAACGGCTGAACCATCAGATCTTTGAAAAAAAGTGCTTTCATTTTCGATGTTGCTTCCGAAACGAGCCGCAAATCGGGGCCTGCTTAAATATATCGCATTTACCGTGAAAAATTGCGTGCTCTGCACTTGAAAACACACAAAAACTGTACTATAATTGAGATTGATAGAGGCTTTTAATGCAAATAACCGATGAACGCCGGAATGGTCGGTTGTCCGGTTGCATTTGCAAATACTTAAGAGACTTGTCCTATTATTGAAAGGAGTCAATATGGATTTTAACCTTTCCAAGCAGCAAGAGCTTATTCGGCAGCTCATGCATGATTTCGCAGAAAACGAAGTAAAGCCCCTTGCAGCCGAGATCGATGACACGGAGCAGTTCCCCGTTGAAACCGTCCGCAAAATGGCAAAATACGGAATGCTCGGCATCAATATCCCCGCGCAATACGGCGGAGCGGGCGGAGACACGCTCAGCTACATCATCGCGATTGAAGAACTCGCAAAGGTTTGTGCAACAACTTCAATCATCCTCAGCGCACACACTTCGCTTGCCTGTTATCCCATCCTTGCATACGGCACCGAAGAGCAGAAGCAGAAGTATCTCGTTCCCCTTGCCAAGGGTGAAAAACTCGGTGCGTTCGGTTTGACCGAACCCAACGCAGGCACGGACTCTGCCGCACAGCAGACGGTTGCGGTGCTTGACGGTGATCATTTTGTGCTTAACGGAAGCAAATGTTTCATCACAAACGGCGGCTATGCCGACACCTTCATTGTTTTTGCAATGACGGATAAATCCCGCGGCAACAAGGGCATTTCCGCATTTATTATTGAAAAAGGCTTCAAGGGCTTCTCAATAGGCAAGGTTGAACACAAGCTCGGCATTCGCGCAAGCTCAACAACCGAACTTGTTTTCGAAGACTGCATTGTTCCCAAAGAGAATCTGCTCGGCGACCTCAACAAGGGCTTCAAAATTGCAATGACCACCCTTGACGGCGGGCGTGTAGGCGTTGCAGCACAGGCTCTCGGCATTGCAGAGGGTGCGTTCAACGAAACCATCAAGTACATGAAGGAAAGAATCCAGTTCGGAAAACCTCTTTCCGCATTCCAGGGTCTCCAGTGGATGGTTGCCGACATGAAGTGCGAAATAGAGTCCTCCAAGCTCCTGCTTTACAGGGCTGCAATGGCAAAGGACAGCGGCAAGCCCTTCTCCATGGATGCTGCAATGGCAAAGCTCCGCTGTGCGGAAACCGCAATGGATGTTACCACAAAGTGCGTGCAGCTCCACGGCGGCTACGGCTATTCCCGCGAATATCCGATTGAACGAATGATGCGCGATGCAAAGATTACCGAGATCTACGAGGGCACCTCGCAGGTTCAGAAGATGGTTATCTCCGGCGCAATTTTCAGATAAACGGAGGATACAGAACATGAAAATAATCGTTTGCATAAAACAGGTTCCCGATACCACCGAAGTTAAGCTTGATCCCAAGACCGGCAGGCTTATTCGTGACGGCGTACCCAGCATCATCAACCCCGATGACAAAAATGCTCTTGAAGAAGCTCTCCGCATCAAGGACGAGAACCCCGACACAACGGTCACCGTTGTTTCGATGGGTCCCCCTCAGGCTGATGTTGCAATGCGCGAAGCGCTTGCAATGGGTGCCGATGAAGCGATCCTCATCAGCGGCAGGGAGTTCGGCGGTTCCGATACTTGGGCAACCAGCTACATTATTGCAACCGCAATCAAAAAGATTCCCGATTACGACATCATCTTCTGCGGCAGGCAGGCAATCGACGGCGACACCGCACAGGTCGGTCCCCAGATTGCGGAACAGCTGAACATCCCGCAGATCACCTACGTTCAGAAGCTCGATATCGAAGGCGATAAGGTTATCGTTCAGCGTCAGCTTGAGGACGGCTACACCGTTGTCGAAGCAAAGATGCCCGTTCTGCTTACCGCAATCAAAGAACTTAACACGCCGCGTTATATGACTCCCAAGGGAATTTTCGAAGCATATAACAAGACCGTTCAGGTTTGGGGCTTTAACGATGTTCCCGTTGATGCCGAAAAGATCGGGCTCAAGGGTTCGCCCACCAACGTAAACAGAACCTTCAGCCCCGAAGCAAAGGGCAAGGGCATCATGCTCGAGGGTGCAGATAAGGAAACCGTTAAGACCCTTATCGCAAAGCTCGATGAAAAGCATCTGCTGTAATAGGAGGCATATTTATGGTTAAAGTTATTACTGAAAAATGTATTGGCTGCGGCGCATGCGAAGCGCAATGTCCTGCCGGCGCAATCTCAACGGCAAGCGGCGTTGCGGAAATCAGCGATAAGTGCATCGGCTGCGGTGCATGTGCAAATGCCTGCCCCTGCGAGGCTATCGAGGCGGACAAGGCGGAGGCTCCCAAAGCATCAATCGATGATTACAAAGGCGTTTGGGTATTTGCCGAACAGCGTGACGGTGTTCTCATGAACACGGTTTTTGAGCTTCTCGGTGAAGGCAGAAAGCTTGCGGACAAGCTCAACACCGAACTTTCCGCAATCCTCCTCGGCAGCAATGTTTCCAATCTCTGCAACGAGCTTGGCGCATACGGTGCGGATCGCGTTATCCTCTGCGAAAGTGAGCTGCTCAAGGACTACAACACTGAGGCATATGCAAAGGTTATCGTTGATGTCATCAACGATCGCAAGCCCGCTGTTCTGCTTATCGGTGCAACAAATATCGGCCGCGATATCGGTCCCCGCCTTTCCGCAAGGCTCTACACCGGTCTTACCGCAGACTGCACCGCTCTTGATATCGACCCCGAAACCCACGGTCTGCTTCAGACTCGTCCCGCATTCGGCGGCAACGTCATGGCAACCATCATCACGCCCAATCATCGCCCGCAGATGTCAACCGTACGTCCCGGCGTTATGAAAAAGGCAGCTTACAACCCCGAACATAAGGCGATTGTGGACAAGGCGGCATTCTCCCTCGAGTCAAGCGATATTCACACCCGCGTTATTGAAACCGTAAAATCCCTTAAGCAGGAAGTTAACCTTGTTGACGCTGATATCATCGTATCCGGCGGCAGGGGTGTCGGCAGTGCGGAAGGTTTCAAACTCATTGAAGAACTTGCAAATGTTCTCGGCGGTGTTGTCGGTGCAAGCCGCTCCGCTGTTGAAGCAGGTTATATCGGTGCCGACCATCAGGTTGGACAGACCGGCAAAACCGTTCGTCCCCGTATCTATATTGCGGCGGGTATCTCCGGTGCGATTCAGCATCTTGCAGGTATGCAGAACAGTGAGTGCATTATTGCGATTAACAAGAATCCCGATGCGCCTATTTTCAGCGTTGCGGATTACGGTATCTGCGGTGACCTGCACAAGGTTATCCCCCTCATGATTGAGGAACTGAAAAACAGATAACATTCGTTCGTATTTTCAATAAAATAATCAAAAAAGCGCAGCCTGATTTTTTCGACTGCGCTTTTCTTCGTGATTTGATTCTCTTTAACTCACTTTGCAAAAGATGCGCAGCAAGCGGGATTTATCGCTTGCTGCCGGCAGCCCATGAACCGATATGCATGGGTTGACCGTTTGAATACAGTAAAAATACGACTTGCCGGGCAAAGCCGTGAAATCAATAAACTCGGTTTCGCCGGTACTCCCGCTGATTTCGGCTATACAGCGTTCGGTTTGTGAATTCAATGCTCCGAAAACTCCGCATTCGGCACGAATGATTCGATAGCAAAGCCGTGAATCCTGTGCGGTGAATCGTATTGCGGGATTTCCGCGCTCATCACTTCGCCATGATACATCCTGCGGAGGAGACGGCAATTGCCAGAACTTGCTTGTTTCGGAAGGTGCAGCAGAAATCGGAAAGTATTCCCGAACGATCTCACTGTCGGGGGTATACGCTGTTGCAAGGACTGCTTTATGTTCGGTTTCAAGTGCGGCTTTGTCCAATGCAAATAAACGTATTCCGTCCGGCACGGGAAACTCCTGCGCCTCTTTGCCGCTGTAGAGGTGATTAAAGAGCTCTTTCGCAATAAGACTTGCACTGTTTCCGCCAGTGGTACCTTCGGGAAGTGTTCCGAATTCCGCTGAATCTGTGCCAAGCCATACAACAGCGGTATAATCACAAGTATATGCCGCAAGCCATGCATCGCGAACCGCGCCGCCTGAATCCAGGTTGGTTCCCGTTTTTGCTGCGATGGGAAGGTTGGTTTCCGAAAGAACTTTTGCTGTGCCCTCATCAACGGCGGTGCGCAGCATGCTTGTAACGATGAAAGCTGTTTCGGCACACATTGCATGTGTTTTTTCCGACCGGTGTTCATACAGTATCGAATCTTCGTCGGAACCGGTCACGGCAGGTGAAACAATTTTGGTTACGGCAAATGGCTCTGTATATCTGCCTCCGCCGGACAGCGCACAGTATGCCCCGGAAAGCTCCAACGGGGATACCCCGTGCGTGAATCCACCGAGGGCAAGTGCAAGGCTGAGGTTTTCGCCTTCGAATGAAATCCCGAGGTGTTCGGCAAAAAGCACCGCATTCGGAATCCCGACTTCGGACAAAAGCTCAACGGCAGGAATGTTAAGTGATTTTGCAAGAGCAGTGCGCAGCGTGATTTTCCCCATGTATTTGTCGCCGGAATTGCGTGGAGAATACCCGTCAAAAGAACGCGGACTGTCATCAACTGTCGAAGCCGCAGTGCTGCCGCGAAGTTCAACCGCCGGAGCGTAGCAAAGTATCGGTTTTATCAGTGAGCCGGGCTGGCGTTCGGCATCCACGGCACGGTTAAAACAAAAACGCGTGTATTCGCCGCGTCCGCCGTTTATTGCGGCAATACTGCCGTCGCTTCGAAGCAAAACAATTGCCCCTTGCGCGTTTTTACAGGGCATAAGTTCGGAATCGTTAATCAGTGCAGTGCAGTAATTGTCCGCATCCGTGTCAAGCGTGGTATAGACTTTTGCTCCGGAACGCAGAAACTCGTCCAAACTCATGCCGAGAATCTGTGCAGAACGGGACAGCACAAAGTCAATATAGTAGCTGTATTGTTTCGGTATCGCGTTTCTGAGCTCAACTTTTTCTTCAAGTGCGGCAGAATACTCTTCATCGGAGATCCTGCCGTATTCGTGCATTTGGCCAAGCACCGTATTGCGCCTTCCGATCGATTTTTCGGCGTTCAGGTGCGGGGCATAGGTCGAAGGCGATTTCAAAATGCCCGCAAGCTGCGCGGACTGCGCAATGCTCAGGTCGCTTGCATGAACGCCGAAATAGCCGAGAGAGGCGGCTTCAATCCCGTAAAATCCGCCCCCGAAATAGACAAAATTCATATACATTTCAAGAATTTCATCCTTTGTGAACTGCTTTTCCATGCGCATTGAAAGATATGCTTCCTCCACTTTGCGTTCAAAAGTTTTTTCGCTGCTTAAATGGCTGAGTTTTATCAATTGCTGTCCGATTGTTGAAGCGCCTTCTTTCAGCTCACCTGCTTTAATATCGGCCCATGCAGCACCGAGTATGCGGATAAAATCAATGCCCTTGTGTTCGTAAAACCGTGTATCTTCGGCAGAAATAAAGGCATATTTTACATATTCGGGAAGTGCTTCAATGCTGACGGGTATACGTTCGTCGCCGCCGCACGCAGTCGAAATAAGCGTGCCGTCCGCATCATAAATAAGCACACTCCTGTCCGAATTAAGAATCTTGTCCGCCGAAAACTCTTGCCATTCATTGATTTTGAAGAATTGGGCAAAGAATATGATAATTGCCGTGACAGCAAGTGCGGAAACAATTAACAGAATCCGCAGAACAGTCTTAAATCGTCGTTTCCTCAATGCACGCGCACAAACTTCGGAGCTCTTTTCCTCGCTGTAATCTTCTGCACATTCGGCCGTATTATTTCGACATGATTTTATCCGGTTGATTATTTTTTTCATAAAAACACCTTTTACTGCTTTCATGCTTTTGACAGCCTGCATCTTGCGCGTTTGATTCGTGGCAAAAGTCGGTCAATTCTTGGAGAAATGCGAATTGACGCATTTCGTTACAGCCTGCCTTGCGGTTAGGGTTTGGATTTTTCGACAGGGTTATTTATGTTTTTTATTGGAGAAAGGGCTAAAAAACGGGAAAAACAAAATAAAAAGATGCTCTGCCGTTTAAAAACACTCGGAATAACCGTTAATCGGAAATCGGAGCTGCCTCAGTGTGCGGAGCATCAGTGTTTTAAGATTTTATGTCAGCGTATTTGTTATCAATAGACGCCGATGCAGATACGTGCAAGCGTTATTGCATCATCGAGATTAATCTCGCCGTTCGCATTCATGTCGCCGATATTGTCGCCGAACTCCGGAGCAACTCCGATGGCTGTTCGCATGATGGCAAGTGCATCGCCGAGGGTGAGCGTTCCGTCTCCGTCCGCATCGCCGCCGAAAATGACTGTGACATCATATATGCCGTCATCGGGGTAGATATTGATCCCACCGCCGTAATTTTTATCAAGGAGAACGCCATTGCTGTAATACTCCGCAGTATAACCGTTGACTTTTAAAAATGAAATGTAATCGCCGTCGCAGTTCATGCTGATAACACCGTGTCCGAGCATGTTGAAACCAAATGTTGAGGTATAGTTTTCAATATCGAGTCTTGCAGTGCGAACAGGCGTTTTGATGCGGCAGCTGCTGAGCGGGATGCCGCCGGTCGCTTCAATGACAGAGATATCGTTTCGACTGATATACGCAAGCCGATAGAGATTAGTGCAATTGTTGGCATACAACGCGGAAATATGAACCGGTGAGCTGATGTTGATGCTGTACGTGTTCGTTTCGGACAGGTCAAGTGTGCCGAATAAATCCACAACGGGCCATGTGCACGGATCGAGATGAACCGTTGAATTGAATTCGTTGATTAATCCATCGCTCCACTCAATGTTTTTCATTAAGGGTAACTGGGAATAATCCGTGGGGTCGTATTCCGTGTGTTCGCCGTACACAATGGAAAGCACACGCGTTCCGTTTGTGACGTTGTCCTCATCGGTCAGCTGAGAAAAAAACTCGCGCATTTTGTCCAGGTCGGTCGGGTCGGGTTTCTCGCTTGTTTCTGCAAAAGCAGAAAAGACGGGGAGCAGCATGGAAACGCACAGCAGAAGGGGAAGGATGGTTTTGAACAGTTTTTTCACGATATACTCCTTAAAGGTTATTGTTCATGGCTCTGATTGGCGCATGGCTCTGATTGGCGCATGGTTTAGCATACCGTTGAACTGTATACATTGTACACCAATGCAATGCGGGTGTCAATAGGTAAAACAAATTTTTGTCGAAGAATTTTAAAATCGGGAATCAATATTCGTTCTAAATCAAAAAAGCATGTGTTGCTTGGGGTGGACAAAAACGGGAAAAGTGACTATAATATAATTCGGAAGCAGGCTCAGACAGACGACATAAACTGTCGGGCCGAAAGCCGAAACAGCAAAAACAGCCGAACACTGTTCGGAGCAATAATAAAGAGGTACAAAATATGAAAAAACGTGCAGCGATAATCGTTTTGGACAGCGTCGGAATCGGAGCAATGCCCGATGCAGGCGAATTTGGGGATGCGGGTGCTCACACTCTCGGCAATATTAATGCGGCGCGGCCGCTGAACATTCCGAACCTTACGGCACTCGGAATCGGAAATATTGAAAACTCACGGCTTCCGCGCACGGATGCGCCGACGGCTGCTTTCGGACGGGCAGCGGAGGTCACAAAGGCAAAGGACACAACGAGCGGACACTGGGAGATGGCAGGACTTGCAATGAAAACACCGTTCCGCACATATCCGAACGGCTTCCCGAAAGCGTTGATGGAAGAATTTGAGCGCAAAATCGGCAGAGGAACGCTTGGAAACAAAGTTGCTTCCGGCACGGTAATAATTCAGGAGCTCGGCGACGAACATGTTGCAACGGGAAAACCGATCGTTTATACCTCGGCGGACAGCGTGTTTCAAATCGCGGCGCATGAAGACGTTATCCCGCTTGAAGAGCTTTATAAAATGTGCGAGACCGCACGGGCAATGCTGACGGGCGACAATCTTGTAGGAAGAGTCATTGCGCGTCCGTTCATCGGCAGCAACGGGAAATACACCCGAACGGAAAACAGGCGTGATTTTGCCCTTCAGCCGGTCGGAGAAACGATACTTGATGCGCTTTGCGGGAAGGGCATGGATGTTGTCGGAATCGGTAAAATCGAGGACATATTTGCGCATCGCGGAATCACAACCGTTGATCACACAAAGAATAACCATGACGGCATTGAGTCAACGCTGCGTTTTCTGAAAGAAGGCAGGGGGGACTTTATATTTACAAACCTTGTTGATTTCGACATGCTGTACGGGCACAGAAACGATGTTGAGGGTTATGCGGCCGCGCTGGAGTATTTCGACAGCAGACTTCCGGAGCTGCTCGGAGCAATGAAGGACGGAGATTTTGTTATCATAACGGCTGACCATGGCTGCGATCCGTGCTTCCCGGGAACAGATCATACCCGAGAGTACATTCCGATTCTTGCATTCGGGAAGGATATTCAGCCCGTGTCCGTCGGAACAAGAAACAGTTTTGCGGATATAGGCGCAACGGTCTATCGGTATCTGACCGATGAAAAGTTCGGCGCAGGTGAATCTTTCCTTAATTTGATTCGGAAATGATTCGAAATCGGTTTTGAGATTGAACGGCATTGAATGCCGTTGAAGAAAAACGAAAAAAACAGAATACTGCCGCCTCTCCGATGAATATGCTGTAACGAACAAAGTCGGAGAGGTGGTTTTATGTTCATAAAAAAGGATAAATACGGAGTCGGAACGGGACGATTAAGAAAACTTCGGGTTTTGTCGGCAATTATTGTCGGCTGCTGCGTGCTGTTTATTAACACGGCGGGAGTTGCTGCAAACGGTTCGGTGCATACGGAGAGCGAAAAGAAGCCGGAGCCGATCGCGGAAGGAGAGGTCAGTGCGGCATTGCTTGCGGAAGTCGGCACCGGACGTGTGGTTTATGAATATAACTCAGAGGAAAAATTGCCAGCTGCGGGTTTGACGCGCCTTGCAGCGTTGGTTTCCGTGTGTAAGGGATTTGACGAGGGACGGTTGAAACCCGGGGATGCTGTTTCTGTCAGCGAAAAAGCGGCCGGAATCGGCGGAACAACAGCCTTTCTTAAGGCAGGTGAGCAGATGGATGCGGAAACGATGCTCTTGGCGGCGGTTATGATTAATGCGGGCGATGCAACGCACTCGCTCGCGCTTGCGGCAGCAGGTTCGGAATCGGCAGCAGTGCAGGAAATTAATGCGTGCATGGCGGGGATTGGTGTTGAAACAAATTTTTCGGAAATATGCGGTGCGGGAGAAAAACTGTCCGCATCAGAACTCGCAAAAATCGGTGCAGCGTTGACGGCAAGTGAATCATATCGCAAATTCGGAACAAAGTTCTATGAAAAAATCGAACACAACACCGGAGCGGGCGCAACGGAGCTTGCAAATCCGAACAAACTGGTGAAACAGTATTCGGGCTGCATCGGTGTCGGCACGGGTTCATCAACTGAGGCGGGATACTGCGGAGTTTTTGCTGCAAAACGCGGTAATACCGCATTTATTGCGGTTGTACTCGGAGCAAAAACAAGCGGAACGCGCTTTGACTGCGGTTCAGCATTGCTTGATTACGGTTTTGCCTCTTTCAGAAGTGTGGAGATTAATAAAAAAGGTGATTTGTTCGGTCAAGTTGCCGTAAACGGTTCAATGAGACGGAGCATCGGTGCAGCTGCCGAAAGCAATGTGATTCTGCTTGTGAGTGTCTCGGATACGGCATACAGCCTGAATGCGGAACTTGCGGAATGCCTTGAAGCTCCGATTACAACGGGTGATAAAGTCGGACGGTTGATTGTTACGGATTCAAAAGGCGTTGTTCTTGCCGACGTTGCACTGATTGCCGACGGAAATGCGGAAAAAGCGGTTTTTGCGGACTATCTGAAACTGATCTCGACAGAGTGGATAAAGAAAGTTTGATTAATTAATCCCGTAAACCAAACATCAATTGTTCGATGGTTGCGGAAAAGAGGTAACTGTGATATAATATTCAAATCAAAAGAGAGGAATGCTCTGCGAACAGGCGAAACGTGCTTGCGTTGGAACTTGTTCGGCGGCGCAAATCACACATGCTGGAAAACATTACAAGCTTTTTGCGAAATGCATTGTATGTCGTGCCTGCAATTCTGATTTCGTTGACTTTTCATGAATTCGGTCATGCATATGCGGCATACAAAATGGGAGACCCCACGGCACGAAATCTGGGAAGAATGACGCTCAATCCGCTTGCGCACATTGACCCGATAGGCTTCATTCTGCTGGTTCTGTTTGGGTTCGGCTGGGCAAAACCGGTTCCCGTAAATCCGCGTAATTACAACAACTTCAAGAAAGGAGAAATTGTTGTTTCCCTTGCGGGTGTAACGATGAACCTTATTCTTGCCGTTGTCGGAGCGATGATTCTTTACACGATGCTCGCTGTGAACGGATACAAAATGATGACGGATAGCGTGCTGAGCACGATAGCAATAATACTTTATTATTTTGTCGGACTCAATTGCGGGCTTATTGTGTTTAACCTTATTCCGATTCCGCCGCTTGACGGTTCGCACGTTATCATTACACTCTTCGGAAAGAATATTCCGCCGAATATTCTCCTTAACATGCAGCGCTACGGTTACATTATTCTTGTTGTTGCAGTGTTCGTTTGCAACATGCTCGATTTCTCTCCCGTGGGTATTGTTTCCGGTTGGCTGCAGGACGGAATCTACGGACTGATGAAGCTTATATTCATTCATTGAGCTTTTGTCACAGAGTCTGGATGATTTTTCAGAGCACTGATATGGAGTACAGGGTACATCTGAAGCAATTTGACGGGCCGCTTGATCTGCTTATCCATCTTATTGAAAAAGCGGAAGTCGATATAAAGGACATTTTTGTTTCTGAAATCACTTCCGAGTTCCTGAGTTATATGACGGAGCTTGATGAGCTTGACATGGAGCAGGCGAGTGAGTTCCTGACTGTTGCCGCAACGCTTGTTTACGCAAAGTCGCGGTCGCTTTTCCCGCCTGCACCGAAAGAAACCGACGGCGATGAAACCGAGGAGGATCCCGGCGAGGCCCTCATAAGGCAGCTTCGCGAATACAAGGCTTTTAGAGAAGCGGCAAAAACAATGCGTGAGCTTGCGCATGAGGCCTACGGAATGCGAACCAAACCGCCCGAGGAATTCCCTTTGCCGCCAAAAGAAATAATCCTTCGCGACACGACGGTTGAGCGACTGTTTGCCGCCATGCTTTCGGTGCTTGGACGCTGCGGGGAGGAGAAGCAAAGAGAACATGTTCACACCGTTCAAAAGGACGAGTTCACGGTTCGCGGCTGTACCCGCAGGATTCGCGGCGTATTGCGGAGCGAAAACGGAAAAACAACATTCGGACGATTGACTGACGGTGCCGGTCGCAGTGAGATAATCGTCACGTTCATGTCGCTGCTGGAAATGATTTCAAACGGTGAAATCCGACTCGAACAGACGGACTATTGCGGAGAGATAACGATATTCGGCGTTAAACTGCTTTCCGATGACAATACCGTGAATTATATTGATGAGCAGGATTGAACTGCGGCGGATAAAGAGAATGCGTTTGAAATCATCATGGGGAATTAATTAAAGGATTGGTTTGTGAACACGGAAACTGTTAAAATTTCGAACTGCAGCGAAAATGAGGAAACATGCGATGCGGGAAAAATCGGTGTTTTTTTCGGCATAGTTGAAGCATTGCTGTATGTTTCCGGAGAACCGGTGAGCATCACCGAACTGCAGCGTGTTTTTGATATCAGTGCGCCTGAGATACGGAAAAGCATTTCGCAAATGGCAGAAGAAATGAAAAAAGCCGGACGAGGGATGATTCCGTATATGACGGAGGACACGGTTCAATTTGTTACAAATTCCGAATACAATGAATGGGTCGTGAAGCTGCTTTCTCCGCCGGAGGAGCGGACCATGAGTGATTCGCTGCTTGAGACTCTGAGCGTTATTGCGTATCGTCAACCCGTAACGCGGGCGGATATTGAAAGTGTGCGCGGGGTGCGCTGCGAGTATTCGGTGACGCAGCTGCTGAAGCAGGGGCTGATAGTTGAACTCGGCAGGAAGGACTGCATCGGCCGCCCTATGCAGTTCGGAACAACTGATGCTTTTTTAAGAAAATTCGGCCTTTCATCGCTTCGGGATCTGCCTCCGCTGCCGATTCGGGAAGACGATGAAATCTCACAGACAGGCGACAGGGAGCTGCCTGCGAACACGTCAAGCCAAGCGGATTCCGCCGATAACGGCGGGGAATGAGACGGCTCAACCTGCGAATTATAAGTTTTTTTCATCAATACACGGGATTTGTTGCGATATTCGACGGCTGTGCATGCAATTCCGCTTGCAACTTTGCTCCGTTTGTTGTAAAATGTGCCTGTTAATATGTTATTATTCCCAAATTTTATTGGAGGTGTAAACCATGACTGCTGTTATTAAGAACGAACTTGGTACGATTACCATGAACGAAGAGCTTATCGCAAGCATTGCAGGCTTTGCCGCAGGCGAAAACTACGGGATTGTTGCAATGAACAGCAAGACGGCGGGCGATGCATTGCTTCAGCTCGTTGGCGGAGAAAATGTTAAACGCGGCGTTAAGGTTTCGATTCTTGAGGATCAGAGCATCGACATTGACCTTTATGTTACGCTTATGTACGGCGTTTCGCTTCCCGCGGTTGCTGCCAACACTATCAGCAACGTTAAGTACCGCGTGGAAGAGCTGACCGGACTGAAAGTCAAGCATGTTAATATCTACGTCGAGGCAGTTCGGGTATAAAGCTTTTCGGCTTTTCACCTTGGAGGTTATAAAAATTGATTAAACGTACAATAGAGGGATCGCTTTTCCGTGAAATGCTCCTGACGGGTGCGGCTTGTCTTGAAAAGAACAAGCAGGCGATCGATGCAATGAATGTTTTTCCCGTTCCGGACGGAGACACCGGAACGAACATGTCGATGACTATGCAGCGTGCCGTTGCAGAAATCAGACAGGTTAAATCCGATTCCGTTGAAGAACTGGCTTCGGCGCTTTCAATGGGAGCTCTGCGCGGCGCAAGGGGCAACTCGGGTGTTATTCTTTCTCAGATATTCAGAGGATTTTCACGCGCGCTGAAAGGCAAAAAAAACGAACTTGACGCAAGACTGCTTGCAGATGCGCTCACCATGGGAACAGAAGCGGCGTACAAAGCCGTTATGAAACCCAAGGAGGGTACAATGCTGACGGTATCGCGGCTTATGAGCGATGCGGTCAACAAAGCGGCAGCAAAAGGCGCGGATGCATATCAAATCATTGATATCATGCTGCAAAGCGGCGAAGCTGCGCTGAAAAAAACTCCGGATATGCTTCCCGTGCTTAAAGAAGCCGGTGTTGTCGACTCCGGCGGCATGGGTCTGCTGACAATATATCGTGGATTCAAAATGGCTTTGGACGGTGAGGAACTGAGCGAGAACCTCGGTGAGCTGCCGAGCCTTGAATCAAAAGATGAGGTGCAGGATGCCCCGATAAGCGACATAAATGACATTGAATTCGGCTATTGCACTGAGTTCTTTATAATACACATTGAGTCAGGTGCGAACGCAAAGCAAATTGAAGATTTTCGCGAGAAGCTTATGAAAATCGGTGATTCCGTTGTTGTTGTGAATGATGAGGACATCATCAAAGTTCATGTTCATTCCAATGCTCCCGGAAAAGTCCTTCAGCTGGCACTTGATTTGGGTGAAATCGATCGCGTGAAAATTGAAAACATGCGGGAGCAGAACCGAGAGCTGACGGCAAAGCTTAAGGCAAGTGAGAAAGAGCTCGGCATAGTTGCAGTAAGCGTCGGCGACGGCATTGACGAAGTCTTCAAGAGCCTTGGAACAGACAATCTGATTTCCGGCGGACAAACAATGAATCCCAGCATTGACACAATCGCGCAGGCAATCAAAAAGGTCAATGCACGCAATGTTTTTGTTTTGCCGAACAACCCAAATATTCTTCTCGCCGCGCAGCAGGCGGCCGAAATCAGCGACAAGAATGTTATTGTCATTCCGACACGAACGATCGTTCAAGGTGTTTCGGCTGTAATTGCATTTGATCCGGAAGCTGATGCAGAAACCAACCGTCAAAACATGACGGAGGCAATCGCAGGTGTCGTGTCAGGTTCGGTAACGTTTGCGGTGCGTGACACGACTTATAACGGCAACGTTATCTCCGCAAATGACATAATCGGAATAATTGACGGAAGCATTGTTTGCGTTGATAAAACTATTCCGGCCGTAACCGAAAAGCTCATTGAGATAATGCTTGAAAAACACGGCGGTGAAGGTGTTGTAACCTTGTACTGCGGCGAAGGAACATCCGAGGATGAAGCGAGTAAGCTTGCGGATAGAATTTCCGAAAAACACGCGGATTCAGAGTTTATCGTTCAGCACGGCGGCCAGCCGCTTTATTACTACTATATTTCAGTGGAGTAAAAACATCGAATGCACAGCGATGAGTTGTCCGAAAGGGCAATAACTTCATTAAAAGGAATAGGTCCTGCGCGAGCGGAGCAATTCGCTCGCATGGGGCTTTTTTCGTTGCGGGATTTGCTTGGATTTATGCCGCGCGGCTATCTGGATTTTTCACGTGAAAGATGCATCTCTGATATTGAGGACGGTGAAGCGGCAGCCGTTCATGTTGAATTCATCGGTCCGGCAAGAACAATACGCGCAAAAAACGGAACGGTTGTAACAAATGTTTCAATCGGCGATTCGTCGGGAAATATGACAGCGGTATGGTTCAATCAGAGCTTTATGCAGCGAAACATACCGCATGAACCCGGAGGATACATCCTCGGTTTTATGGACAAAAAGCATGGTGCAAGATTTGTGCGCGCAGTGTTTTCGAAGACGCTGCCCGGCGTGCTTCCTGTGTATCCTCTTGTTCGCGGGTTGACACAAAGTGTTGTCAGAAATGCTGTCCGTGCAGCACTTGATGCCTGCGGCACCGGCATGATGCAGGAGACCTTGCCGCGCAGTGTTCTGTCGGAATTCAATCTCATTTCGCTTAAGCATGCAATACATTCCGTGCATTTTCCGCATGATGCGGAAGAGCTTCGACAGGCGCGGCGCAGGCTTGCTTTTGAAGATGCGTTGATGCTTACGATTGTACTGCAAATGCTTCGACAGGAGCGCGGCAGAGAACGTGGCATTGCATTTGAAACAGGCGGCGTTCGCAATGAGTTCATTGAAATGCTTCCGTTTGAACTGACTCACGCACAGTGCAGTGTAATGGATGAATTGGAACACGATATGTCCGCTCCCCGCGCAATGAACCGTCTGATTCAGGGGGACGTCGGTTCAGGAAAGACGGTGCTTGCAATGTACGCAATGTATATTGCGATGAAAAACAGACGTCAATCCGTTTTGATGGTGCCGACAGAAATCCTTGCCGAACAGCATTATGTTCAGCTTCAGCGATACTTCGGAAATAAATGCGCACTCTTGACCGGAAAAACAACTCAGAAAGAACGCATTCGCATTCTGAACGGCATTAAAAACGGTGAGATTATTGCGGTAACAGGCACACATGCCTTGATTCAGAGCAATGTGGAGTTTTATAACGTCGGCCTTGTTGTGACGGACGAGCAGCATAGGTTTGGCGTGCATCAACGCGCATTGCTGAATAAAAAAGCTGAATCTCCGGATGTTCTTATTATGAGTGCAACCCCGATTCCGCGAACGCTTTCGCTGATACTGTACGGTGACCTTGAAATTTCAGTAGTAAACGGAATGCCGTTGGGACGAAAGCCGATTTTGACACGACTTGTGCCGCTGCAAAAGCGCGTTTCGATGTATCGCTATATTGAAAACTGTGTGAAAGAGTCGGGCATTCAGGCGTATGTTGTGTGCCCGCTTGTCGATGAGCAGGATGAACAAAATGAATCGGAATTGTCTTTTTGCAGGGTTCCGTCCGCAAAGGGTGTTTTTCGGGAACTGTCGCAAAACCTAAGCATTCCTGTCGGTCTGCTGCATGGCAAGATGAACGGAAAACTAAAAACTTCCGTGATGGAGTCCTTTCGCACCGGGGAAATCAAACTGCTTGTTTCAACAACGGTTATTGAAGTCGGTGTGGATGTTCCGAATGCATGCATAATGGTCATAGAGAGTGCGGATCGTTTCGGGCTTGCGCAGCTTCACCAGCTTCGCGGCCGTGTCGGGCGCGGCGAGAGGGAAAGCTTCTGCTTTCTTTTGCCTTCTGCGGAGTCAAAAAGTGCAAATGCCCGTCTCAAGCTGATGGTGCAGACCAATGACGGCTTTGAGATTGCGGAAAAGGATCTTGAAACACGTGGTCCCGGCGAGCTTATGGGGATGCGGCAGCATGGTGTCAGTGAGTTCGCGGCAGCGGCATTGGCGGCGGATCTTTCAACTTTGAATGCTGCAAGAGATTGTGCACAGCAGCTTTTGACGAATCCAAGCAGGGATGATTGCGGTATTGTTAACCGTGCAATGAACAGATTCCGTGCTGTTCGTGACCAAATCAGCATTAATTAACAAACGAATAATATATTTAAACATTTACACATACTTTACAAGGCCTGTCTTTTCAGCTTTACATTCGAGCTTTATCATTATAAGCGTCGGAAAGAGATACGACAACGAAAAAGATAAAACTCAAAAGGAGATAACGAACATGAAAAACACAACATTCAAAAGGCTTTTGGTAAAGATTCTTGCAGCAGTCACGGCAATCAGCTGCTTTGCGGCAGTCGGCTGCACCGGCAAGGGCAAAACGAGCGGCACCGTTGCAACGGACGGCTCAACCTCCATGGCAAAGGTTATCGGTGCATTGGGCGAGGCTTTTATGCAGGCGAATGACGACATAAAGTTTACATACAATCCCACCGGTTCCGGCTCCGGCATAACCGCCGTTTCGGAAGGAAGGTGTGATATCGGTCTGTCGAGCCGTGCGCTGAAAACGGAAGAAACGGACAAAGGCCTTGTCGGAACGGTACTGGCCTATGACGGTATCGCGATTATCGTGCACCCGGATAACAACCTTGCGGATATCGACATTGAAACCCTTGCAAAAGTTTACAAGGGCGAAATCACAAATTGGAGCGAACTCGGCGGTGCGGACGGTGAAATTGTCCTTATCGGAAGGGAACCCAACAGCGGAACAAGGGACGGTTTTGAGTCCATTACAGACACAAAGGACGCATGCAAATACAGGCAGGAACTGACCAGCACCGGTGATGTTATCGCGGCTGTCGCTTCAAACCCCAATGCAATCGGCTATGCCTCCTTGTCCGCCCTTAAAGACACCGTGAAAGCTCTCACCGTTGACGGCATTGCACCCACAGAAGCAACGGTTAAGGACGGCAGCTACAAAGTTCAGCGCCCGTTCGTGCTTGTAACCAAAAAGGATGCAAAACTTTCCGATGCCGCGCAGAAGTTCCTTGACTTCATCACTTCCGAAGACGCTATAACCATCATCAACAATGCAGGCGCAGTTGCCGCAAAATAAAACTGACAGCGGCCGGAACCGCAGGCGGCAGTTTCTCGGATTCGGGGGCTGCCGTCTGCGGCAATAAGTGAATTCCGATTCACAGAAAAAAACGATGATTGATGCAAATGAAAACAGAAGTGAAGGAGAACTGAATATGAAGAACTTAAATGATAACAGTTCCGCAAAAAGAAAAAGAACATTTGAAAACTTTGTTCACGGCATCTTTTTGATACTCGGGCTTGTGACGGTTGCATGCGTGCTCCTGATATCGATTTACCTCATTGTTTCCGGTATACCGGCCATTCGACAAATCGGGCTTATCAATTTCCTGTTCGGCAAAAAATGGGAACCCACCGCAGCGACTCCTGCATTCGGCATACTGCCGTTTATCTTAACGAGCATATACGGCACGGCAGGTGCAATCGTACTCGGCGTGCCGATCGGCTTTCTTGCCTCTGTTTATCTTGCAAAAGCTGCAAAACCCAAACTCCGCGCCGTTGCGGAGTCCGCTGTCAGTCTGCTTGCAGGCATTCCGTCGGTTGTGTACGGCCTTGTGGGTATGTTGGTGCTTGTTCCGGGCATCCGCAATGCGTTCAACCTTGCAGACGGTTCCGGCCTCTTGGCCGCAATAATCGTACTTGCGATTATGATTCTGCCCTCAATCATAAAAGTGTCCATGACTGCTCTTGAAGCCGTTCCGAAGGAGTATGAGGATGCTTCTCTTGCTCTCGGTGCAACGGCGGAGGAAACCTGGTTCCGCGTTTCCGTTCCGGCAGCAAAAAGCGGTATCGCTGCTGCGGTTGTGCTCGGCATCGGGCGTGCGATAGGCGAAGCAATGGCTGTTATGATGGTTGCGGGCAATGTCGCAAACATGCCTTCCCTTTTTCAAAGCGTCCGCTTCCTTACGACCGGCATTGCAAGCGGAATGTCCTATGCACCTGAGGGCTTGCAGCGGCAGGCACTGTTTTCAATTGCGCTTGTGCTGTTCCTTTTCATAATGATGATAAATGCGGCGTTGAACTTCTTCCTTAAGCGCGGAAAAGCCGAATCCTGAAAACCGAAACAAAGGCACAACACCCCGACGGGTTTCATCCGTCGGGGTGCTGCACTGTGTGGTAAAAATATGATTGTATAAAACCGCACCTGTCGGAGAAACAGTCTCCTTCAAGGGGCGTTTATACCGAGAGATAAGCCGAGTATCCGTTGAGCCGTCAAAGGGTTTATGCCTGTGTCCTTTTTTCGAAATAACGTTAACTCAGCGATTGCGGGAGGGTGCGCTCAGGCTGCATTTTTCATTTGCTGAAAGCGGCCTGCGCATACACCTCAGCCCAGTCCGAGAGCTGCTCTTGCAATGAGGGTTGCATCAACGATATTGACAAACCCGTCGCAGTTGAAATCTGCAAGCTGAAGAGCATTGCCTTCATTGGAAAGTTCGCCGACGCTGATGGCATAGCGGGCAACAAGCACCGCATCCGCAACGGTGACTTTGCCGTCCCCGTCAACATCGCCGTTAATGCCGAAGCAATCCGTATAGCAGGCGACAGCGTCAACAATCTCATCCGAGTCCAGAATAACCGTTGTACTGCGGCTGATAAGCCTGCCGTCAGCATTGTACCAACCGCGGAAGTCTGCGGTATCTTCTGCGTACAAAACATAGAAGCCGCTGCTTTCGGTATATGTGAATCCGATGCTGCCGCTGCCTTCAACCCTTGCGGTGACGGGGCGTTCAAAGCCTTTGGGCTGAACGGCAATGCTCTGATAGTTGCATTCGGTGGCAATAACGCTCTCAAGATTGGGGCAGTTAACTGCGGAAAGTTCGGTGCAGTATTCCTGACCGTGGAACTCTATGGAGATAAGATCAGGGCAGTTGTCTGTTATAACTCCGTAAACATGTGTTTGACCCGGCCGCGGTGTGCTCAGGTAATGCGTTGAAGTTCCGGCAAGATCAACAACGCCGTAGACATCCGGAAAATGCTCTTCGGTGGTTGTGAATGAGTAGGGTATGCCGTCATCGTCGATCACGTTGTACTCCAGTTCATATCTGCATACGAACGTGAAGTCAAGGACGTAGAAGAATCCGTCGGGCGAGGTATGCCCAACGACTGTCGGAGAAATATACAGTGTCCACGGGAATATAGGCTGAGACCCGCTGTTGTATAAATCCACGTCATAGATAACGTCTCGATTCGTAACCCCGGGTACATCCGTTTCAATGTCGAGAAAAGCAATAATCTTGTCTTCATCGACGTTATGGATATAACGGGGTGTTTCTTCACTTGCCAGCATGCCAATTGGAAAGCTGACAACGATGAGCAGAGCGGAGAGAATGAGGATAAGTGTTTTTTTCATGTTTTTATTCCTTTCAGCATTATTCTATTATAGAGCTTACAGGTACAGCAACAAGGTTAATGGACTGAACATCGCCACCGATTCCAGGCAAGTTGTTCAGGATCCCATTAGGAAGGTACTCGTACAGGAGCGTACCGTTGGTCTTTAGTGTAAGCATATGCATTCCAACTGCGATTGTTGCATTTGGGTTGATTTCAGGTACATATGCGTATACCGTGCCAGTGTAATAACGTACACCCCGGAAAGGTATATCATTGGATTGAGTCATACCAGCACAGAATGCAAGTCTTTCAGCATATTCAACGCCATGACTACTATAGAAACCGTCAGCATTGCTGAAGTGCCTGCTGATTGCAGTGTTGAAATAATCAACAATCAGCTGATCTTCGGCTTCAACGGTCGGGGTGCCAGCTTTGAAAGTATAAGTTACGGATTGACCGTCAATCGTGATACTTTCGACCTCATAACCCTGAGGTATGCTTTCGGGAATATAGCAAAGAGCCTCTTCAGATTCGTTCTGTTGCGCTTCGCAATATTCTGCATAACCCTCGATAGAATCAAATACTATTGGCATATTTTCTTCGTAAGTTACGAAACCAGAGTCGGATACCTTGGAAGAATCAAGCAAACGGGTTAAATCGAAGCTGTACTCACAACCCTCACAAAACGGATGATTCACATTGTGAATCCCAACAATTCCTTTGTTGTTGGTGCATGGCTGGGAAAGCGTACAATTTCCAGATGCACAGAACACTTTACCGAAAGAATAAAGAGTTCGCCCGATTTGAGAAATGTTGCTGCTAACAATTGTGTTGTCATAATTGCTGACAACTCTGTTGTTAGCTGTGTCAAGCATCGCTCCAATCACAAAGCCATTCAAATAGTGAGTGTTTGAAGCGTTTTGACGATGGCTATTGGGCATGACTGTGTTGCAAAGGTTAAGCCCTGAGAAAACCCCAACGTAATCATATTGGGGAGCAGTTTCTGCATATTCCGCTACTGCTCGAGCTAACATCTTAATGGAATTGTGATGTGCGCCATTTGAACAGTCAACACTGCCATCAGTCGGAGCACAGGTGCATTGTCCTCCGGGAATCCATTCAATCTGGTTTGAGCTTGCAGAAGAACCATCAGTGTTGGCAACATAGCCACGAAGACCGTTACCCACAGGACATTGAAGAGCATACTCTTCACCTATAACTGACGAATAATCTTCAACAGTAAAGTTAATGCGAAGATTATACTTGCGTGTAAAAGACAACTCGCTGAGTTCGCCAATTTGTTCGATTCGATGTTCAATTTCATCAATTGAATACCCTTGACGACGCAGAGTTTGTTCGTAGCTGTCATCATACAACAGCAAGATGCTGAGCGTATTTGCCTGTGCATTTTCAGCAAGGACAAGAACGCCCGGAAGGCAGCTGAGAGCTGCGAAAACAACGGCGATAAGTGCCGCAAGAACCTTTTTAAGCCGGGTCATTAGCTTATTCCTCCTACGGTATATTTGTTCAAGTTACTTGCATACAATGTATGCTGTGGTCAGGGTGACTTTTTGTGCAGCCGAGAGCAGGCTCTTTTTTGCATAGCATTCAACCCGAACCCTGTAGTAGTCTCCCGCAACCAGGTTGGTGATTACTTTGTAATAGCCAAAATAATCAGAGTTGTTAATGTACTCGTCGTGTACACTGCTCAGTTCAGCCCAGCTGCTGCCATTCCAATATTGAAATGTCAATTTTGTGAAGCCGAGTTTTTTGACGTTGTCGGCGGTTTCAAGGTTGACAGTAACGCGGGCAGCATTTGGACCGTGACTGCTGAAAGTTATGTCGTGCCGTGTGAACAGATCGGCGGCCTGCGGATCAACGCCTTCATCAAAAAAGAACAGATCGGTTTCGTGTGGGGTTGCGGATGCAACTCCGGTCGGAATCGACAGGGTTTCGGGGGCTGTTTCATTTGCCGCCAAAGCATTGCCTGCAAAGATATTACAAAGCAACAGAATCGCTGCAAGAAACAGGGGGATGAGTTTTTTCATTGTTATTAGTCCTTTCATTCTGTTAACAACGATTGTACGATTTGCTCCATCGTTTCGATTGAAACATCTCCGTTCAGAGTGTAGGAATCAAAGCCGATGTTGAAGCAGACAACATTCTGAGTTTCACTTTCTGCAAAGGTGCAGTCAATTCCGTAAATCGACTTAGTATACGGTTCACTGAATTCACCGGAAAGCCTTACTGCGCGTGTGACGGAATCCGGCTCCGGTTCGGTAAAGAAGATATGCTGCGATACAGTCACTTTGCCTTCCGTTCCGGAGAATCGAATGCTGACCGATGCAGAAATATCATCGATATAGCCCTTTGCCCAGTCAAATGCGAATCCGCTCGGTGTATCGGGGCAGACAAGCCTGTCACCGAACTTTGCGATGAACTCGCTGCGATCCGAACAGTTGATGCTTTGAACGTTCAGTGCGGCGTATTCCTCAACGGAAAGAATACGTGTATCGGGGATAATGCCGCTCCAAGCACCGCCGGGAGGATCTTCACAGGGATCCTCAGCCGCAGTGTAGCAGATATCGAGATAATCCATGCTGCGCTCCGTTACGGCGCGCCACGGGGTGAACCCCGCCGCATTTGCACTGCCGTCAAAAGCGTATGGCAGAACCAAAAGCATTATTGCAGCGGTAAGGGCAGCTTTTTGCAAAAAAAAGCGGGAAACAGAGGGAGTGTGCCTCTTCGGGGTGAGTTTTGGTTTAAATTCTTTTGCGCCCTCCTTACAGAGTATTGAAGGAGAGGAATTTCTTGCAAAGAATTGAAATGAATCGAAAGCAAAAGCACCCTCGGGCAGATTCGCTTCTCCCTTTATGTAATCGAGCGTTTCAAGGCATTCTGCTATCAATGCCGCGTCACGTTCCGCTTGGGGCAGAGCAAGCTGTTCATCGAGCGTTTCTTTTGTTTCACTGAGCAGAACAATAAAGTCCTGTTTTGTTTGTTTGATGCGCTGCATAACATCAATCCTCTCATTTTCATGTTTCAAAACTTGGAGATATTTTCCCCCTCATTATGTATAGGGCAAAAATCCCCGTTCTGTTCACTGAAAAAATAAATATATTTTAACCAAGCAATTTAGAGACAATAAGACGCACTTTCATTTCGACACGGCGTGCCCTTTGACGGAGCGCTTCGGGGGAAATGCCGTACTCGGCAGCGACTTGTTCGCGATCTCGTTTGAGAACGAACACATCGTTGAATGTTTTTGCATCTTTTTCGCTCAATTCAGAGGCTATGATGCCGAGCATTGTTTCAAAGGGGAAGTCGCTGTATTCACAATAATCATCGGCTGTATCCGGCACGGAGGGCAGCTTGGATTCGTCCAATGTTTCCAACGAAACAAACATCTCGCTGTTTCGCTTGGCGATTCTGCTGTTTTGCTTTACACGATGGGTGAGCGTTGTTTGCAGCCACTTAATCGGTGCCTCATGCGCTGCAACGGCACTTTTGTTTTCGAGCAGCACTATTATGGTTTCGGTAACGATATCTTCCGCATCGAACTTGTTTGGAAAAAATCTTTTCACACGTTTAATCATCATGGAATAATAATTTCTAAGAAGAAATTCCATAAGCTCGTCGACAAAGTCGCTGCCGTGCTCATCGCTCATTGAACCAACCCTCCCTTCTGTCGTAAAATGACAATGATGAGATATACATAAACAGTATAATGGAAATAAATTCCAAAGTCAACCCAATCCTCTGACAACTTTGCCGAGCGAGAGAATAAAATGATGATTTTACACGAATTTTACAATTGCGTCCTTTTTAACTTTACACGGAAAGGCTATCATAATAACTGAAGAAAAAAATGAAACACGGAAAGAGCTTTACAATGAAAGGAGCTGCGGCGATGAAGAAAGAATCTAAAGATAACGAATTTGGTTTCAGTTCCGCCGAAAATCAAAACAATGCGAGTTCTCCTCGGGAAAAGTCCGGGATGTCCGCGAAGCGAAAAGCGTGGATTTATTCGGTTCGTGCATTGATGACGGCTGCAACAGGAATCACTCTTGCGCTTGCGCTGTTTCTTGTTGTCTATGTTCTTGCAAAGGGTTTGCCCAATCTGTCATTTGAACTGTTGACAACGGCACCGAGTTATCTGTCGGGCAGAGTCGGAATTCTGCCGGATATTCTGAACTCGCTGTATACTGTTTTTGCAACATTGATAATTGTTCTGCCGCTTGGAGTCGGAAGTGCGGTATATCTTACGGAGTATGCGCGAAATAAAAAGATTGTTTCGGCAATTGAATATGCGGCGGAGGCACTTTCAGGTATTCCGTCAATCATTTACGGACTTGTCGGGATGCTGTTTTTCTGCCAATTTATGGGACTTCAAACCTCGTTGTTTGCAGGTGCGTTGACCCTTGCGATAATGAATCTGCCGACGATTATGCGAACAACGCAGGAGAGCCTGAAGACCGTTCCAAACAGTTATCGCGAGGGCGCATTTGCACTCGGAGCGGGCAAATGGCGAGTGATTCGCACGGTTGTTCTTCCGGGGTGTGTGGACGGCATAGTCACAGGCTGCATTTTATCGGTGGGCAGGATATTGGGAGAATCGGCCGCATTGCTGTACACTGCCGGGTTTGCGCATGTTCTGAACGGGTTTTTTGAGGCAATGTCCGGCTCGGGCGCAACTCTGACGGTTGCGCTGTACTTTTATGCAAAAGAGGAGGGGGCATTTGATGTCGCATTTGCCATTGCTTCCATTCTGATGATACTGACGCTTGCAATAAACCTTGCGGCAACGCTTGCAGGCAAACACTTTGAAAAGAGGAGAAATGCATGATGAACATAATCACAACGAATGACCTTTGCCTGTGGTACGGAAAAACTCAGGCACTGAGAGATATTAACATTTCTGTCCAGGAAGGGAGCATTACGGCGCTTATCGGCCCTTCCGGGTGCGGTAAATCAACATTTTTAAAAACGCTCAACAGGATGAACGATCTTGTGCCGGATGTTCGAATCACGGGCAGCGTTAAATACCGCGGAAAAGATATTTTTGCTCCCGGCACGGATGTGAACGAACTGCGCAGACAAATCGGAATGGTGTTCCAAAAACCGAATCCGTTTCCGATGAGCATATACGACAACATTGCATACGGCCCGCGGACGCACGGGATTCGCTCAAAAGCAAAGCTTGATGAAATTGTAGAGACGTCTCTTAAAAATGCTGCAATTTGGGATGAAGTGAAGGACAGACTCAAAAAATCCGCACTCGGTCTTTCCGGCGGACAGCAGCAGCGCCTTTGCATTGCCCGTGCTCTTGCGGTCGATCCGGACGTGCTTTTAATGGATGAGCCGACAAGCGCGCTTGACCCGATTTCAACAACACGTATAGAAGAGCTTGCAATGGAGCTTAAAAGCAAGTATACTATTATTATAGTCACTCACAACATGCAGCAGGCTCTTCGAATTTCAAACAAAACGGCCTTCTTCCTTTTGGGAGAGTTAGTCGAATGCGACGATACGGAAAAGATTTTTTCCAAGCCGCAGGATAAACGCACCGAAGATTATATTACCGGGAGGTTCGGATGATGAGAAGCAGTTTTGACAGCCAGCTGAGGCAGCTCAATAATGAGCTTATTGAAATGGGAGCATTGTGTGAGGAAGCGATCACTCTTTCCGCAAAGGCACTTGCCGAGGGCAGCGCAAAAATCGCAGGCGGGGTTGCACCGATCGATAACGAAATTGACAAAATGGAACGCGATATAGAGACACTCTGTCTCAAATTGCTGCTGCGTCAACAGCCTGTTGCAGGGGATCTTCGTCAGATTTCCGCAGCGCTCAAGATGATAACCGATATGGAGCGCATCGGTGATCAGGCCGAGGATATAGCGGAAATAATCGCCTTTTTGAACGGCAGAAGCGGAGCGGAGTGCGGAGATATCGACAAAATGGCAAAGGCGGCAACAAAAATGGTCACAAACAGCATTGAAGCATTTGTGAAACACGATGTCGAACTTGCAAAAGAAGTTATTGCTCAGGATGATATTGTTGACGATTATTTTAATCGTGTAAAGCAGGATTTGATTGAACGCATTTCTTCCGATCCGAGTGACGGCGAGTTTGCACTTGATCTGCTGATGATCGCAAAGTATTTTGAGCGTATCGGCGACCATGCCACAAACATAGCAGAATGGGTCATGTTCTCCGTGACAGGGGTGCATGTTCAAAACGAATGATTGACTTTGGCGGCGCTGCATGAATTTGAAAGCCACGCAGCGGAATCTCTCGCCGGTTGATTAATAATTGAGGGGTGTTCCGCGCCGAAAAAAAGGCAAGCCGGAGATTTGAAAGGAAGAATGACCATGATTTATTGTGTTGAAGATGATGCAAGCATTCGCGATCTTGAGGTTTACACACTGTGTTCAACCGGGTTTGCGGCGCAGGGGTTTCGTGACGGCAAGGAGCTTTTTGAGGCAATCCACAAGCAAAAACCGGAACTGATTGTTCTTGACATTATGCTGCCGGGGGATGACGGAGTTCAAATTTTGCACAGGCTGAAGAATTCATCGGAACTGAGCGAAATTCCGGTAATTATGGCGACTGCAAAAAGCATGGAATATGACAAGATAAAGACCCTGGATATGGGTGCGGACGACTACCTCGTTAAGCCTTTCGGAATGCTGGAAATGGTTTCACGCATCAAGGCCGTGCTTCGTCGCTGCAAAACTCCGGGCAGTAATGTACTTCGCGCTGCCGGCGTCACGCTTAATGAGGATGAACATACGGTTGCTGTGGACGGGGAGCGGATTGCGCTGACCTATAAAGAGTATGAACTGCTGAGGCTTTTTATGAGCAAACCGGGCATTGCGTTTTCACGCGAACAGCTTTTCAGCGAGATTTGGGGAATGGATTATTGCGGAGAAACCCGCACGCTGGACATGCACATTCGGACACTTCGTCAAAAACTCGGTGCATACGGTAAACTGATTGAAACGGTTCGTAATGTGGGCTACAGAATGTCGAACGCAGAGAATGCGAAATGAACCTGAGCATTTACGCATAAAATCAGTGGGAGGACTAAATTATGTCAAATAAAATTTTTCGTTCAATAATCACAACGGCAGCACTTGTTCTGTTGGCAAGCTTTGTTATCATAATAGGCGTGCTGTACGGATATTTCACGCAGGTAATTGAAAAACAACTGCGTGAAGAACTTGATATTGCCGCAGCGGCAGTTGAAGAACAGGGCGGAGAATATATAAAAAGGCTCCACACCAGAGCCGTAACCGTTGCGGACGGCAGCATAAGGCCGGATGGCGGCAGCATTCGACTCACGCTGATATCAAGCACGGGGGAAGTTATTTATGATACCAAGTCTGATGCACAGACCATGGAGAATCATATTGATCGCCGGGAAATACGTGATGCAATGAACGGCGGGTACGGTATGAGCCGTCGATATTCTTCGACGCTTACGCAAAAAACTATTTATTGCGCGAAAATGCTCAAAGACGGTTCATTCCTGCGTATTTCAACGGAAAGCGCTTCCGTTCCTGCGCTTGTACTCGGCATGATACAACCGATGATTTTTGTTGCGGTGATTGCGGTTATTCTGTCCGCCGTGCTGGCACACAGAATGGCGAAACGTATTGTTACTCCGCTGAATGAGCTTAATCTTGACACTCCCCTTGAGAACAACGAAACGTATCCCGAAATATCGCCCCTGCTGACACGGATTGATGTTCAACATAAAAAAATCGAGCGTCAGATTCGGGAACTTCAGCGAAAGAATGATGAGTTGCAGCAGATTACCGAAAGCATGAACGAGGCACTTGTAATGCTGGATGTTAACGGCTGTGTGCTTGGAATCAATTCTGCTGCGAGACAGCTTTTTGAGGTCGATAATTCTTGTATCGGCAGCGATTTTCTGACCGTTGACCGCAATCCGGAGTTCAACAGGCGGATAATGAATGCATTTGCAGGCAGCAATGAAACGTTTAACCTTCAGAAACACGGACGCGAATACAAGGTCGACATAAGCAGAGTCGAGTCCGGCGAAAATCTTGCGGGAATTCTCCTGCTTGCGTTTGATGTTACCGAGCAGGCAGAAACGGAAAAAATGCGCCGCGAGTTCACGGCGAATGTTTCTCATGAACTGAAGACGCCGCTTCAATCCATAATGGGCAGCGCGGAGCTTATTGAGAACGGACTTGTCAAACCGGAGGATATGCCGCATTTCATTAAGAACATACGCACCGAGTCTGCACGGCTTGTTGCGCTGATAGAAGACATAATCAGATTATCACGCCTTGATGAAGGTGTGGAAATCCCGAAGACCGAGGTTGACCTTTTGAACGTGGCAACGGAAACGGCGGAGCTTCTCCGCGGCAATGCTGAGGCAAAGAATGTTTCCGTAAAGGTACACGGCAAAAGTGCGGTCGTTTTCGGAGTTGACAGGCTTATATATGAAATTGCCTATAATCTCTGTGAAAATGCCGTGAAGTATAATATTCCGGGAGGTGCTGTAGATATCGGCGTTGATGCAAGAAAAGGCAAGGCTCTGCTTACGGTTCGCGACACCGGCATAGGGATTCCCAAGGAGCAGCAGTCACGGGTGTTTGAACGTTTTTATCGGGTTGATAAAAGCCGCTCGAAAGATTCCGGCGGGACGGGACTCGGCCTGTCCATTGTGAAACATGCGGCAGCCTACCATAATGCGGAGTTGACTCTTGAAAGTGTTCCCGGAAAAGGGACTTGCGTAACTGTCGCTTTTCCGCTGTACGACGGCAGTGAAAATGCGGAATAAGAGCATGTCCGTCGCGAACGTTCAATCGCAATCCGACAGTCATCCATGTATCTGCATACAAAATGGGAAGAAATCCCCCTCAGCCCAATGCAGGGCTGAGGGGGATTTTGTATAACGGACAAAAACAGCAAAACCGGCATGAACTCTTCGTTCGTGCCGGTTTTGCCTGTACCTGTGTATAAAAAGAAAAGAACAGACGCTTTCTGAACAGAATCAGTATTAAAGGGGAGTGTCCTCGGTCAAATCTTCAACAACAAGAACTTCACGTTGTGTGGGCCTTGAAGCGGCTGAAGCAGCCGGCTTTGCGGATGCCGGGGCAGGGGAGACGGTTTTATCCGCACCGGAGGGGACGGTTCCGTCGCGTCTTGCTTCAAAGAACTTTTTGGCAACCTGAGGGAAGAGTGCGTAGCTCAGAACGTCTTCTTCGGATTGTGCAAGGTCGCCAAGCTCTTTGCGGTATGTGTCAAGCTCGGGCTTTAACAAATCTGCCGGTCGGCATGTAATGACTTTATCATTGCCGATGGCCTTTTTACGAACAGCTTCGTTGACTTTGCCGGGCAGCCTTCCGTATTCTCCGCGCAGAACCGCTTTGGATTCCTTTGTAAACATTTTATAGCGTTCACCTGCGAGCACATTCAGAACGGCCTGCGAGCCGACGATCTGGCTTGTCGGAGTGACGAGCGGCGGATAGCCAAAGTCTTTGCGTACACGAGGAACTTCCGCAAGAACATCATAATATTTATCCTCGGCGTTTGCCTGTTTGAGCTGAGAAATAAGGTTGGAAAGCATTCCGCCGGGAACCTGATAAATCAGAGTGTTTGTGTCAACCGAAAGCACCTTCGGATCAAGGAAGCCGTCACGCTTAAGTCTGTCGGCGACAGTGCGGAAGTGTTTTGCGGCTTCACTGAGTTTTTCAAGATCAAGCCCTGTATCATACTCCGTTCCTTTGAGCGTTGCGACCAAGCTCTCGGTTGCAGGTTGGCTTGTGCCGTTGCCGAGGGGCGAGAGAGCCGTGTCAACAATGTCAACACCTGCAAATGCAGCCATGAGAAGCGTCATATCGCCCGTGCCCGTTGTGTTGTGGGTGTGGAGGTGAATCGGAACGTTAATTTCAGCCTTGAGCCTTTTAACAAGATTGTATGCGGGCATCGGCAGAAGCAAGTTTGCCATATCCTTGATACAAATCGAGTCGGCACCCATTTGAACGAGCTCTTTCGCAAGTTTAACGAAATAATCTTCGTTATGGACGGGACTGATTGTGTAGCTCAGTGCAGGTTCACAGTGTCCGCCGTATTTTTTTGTGAATTTAATTGCGGATTCCAAATTACGAATGTCGTTGAGTGCATCGAAAATTCGAATAACATCAATTCCGTTTTCAATTGCTTTACGGCAGAATTGTTCAACAACGTCATCCGCATAGTGCTTATATCCCAAAATGTTCTGTCCGCGGAACAGCATTTGAAGGCGTGTATGCGGGAGTGCTTTTTTGAGCTTTCGGAGACGTTCCCACGGATCTTCATTCAAAAAACGGAGGCAGGAATCAAAAGTTGCACCGCCCCAGCATTCAAGAGACCAGTATCCCATGCTGTCCAGAATCTCGCAGGCGGGAAGCATCTCTTCCGTGCGCATTCTCGTTGCGGCTTGGGATTGATGCGCATCGCGCAGTATAGTATCTGTAATGAATAACTTTGACATTTTCTTTAACCTCATTAAATCATGCGCCCCGATTCCATTCGGTGCAGAGCCTTAAGCCGAACCGCACGGCGGGGCGCGAAAAATAAATAATATCAGCTGAACAGGGAAAGAAATACGCCGGCAGCAATTGCAGAGCCGATTACACCCGCAACGTTAGGACCCATTGCGTGCATAAGCAGGAAATTGCCGGGATTCTCTTTTTGACCTACAACCTGCGAAACTCGTGCCGCCATCGGGACTGCGGAAACACCTGCCGAACCGATAAGCGGATTGATTTTCCCGCCGGAGAGGAAGTTCATGAGCTTTGCAAGCAGAATGCCGCCGATAGTGCCGAATATGAATGCGCAGATGCCCATTGCAAGGATGCCGAGAGTTTCAAACGACAGGAAAGCAGTGGCCGTTGCTGTCGCTCCGACACTTGTGCCGAGAAAAATCGTGACAATGTTGCAAAGTTCGTTCTGTGCGGTCTTGGAAAGTCTTTCCGTGACGCCGCATTCGCGCAGAAGGTTGCCGAGCATAAGCATACCGACGAGGGAAGCTGCGGACGGAACAAGGAGCGCAACCGCGATGGTGACAACGATCGGGAACACAATGCGTTCGGTTTTGCTGACCGGGCGAAGCTGTTCCATTACGATGGAGCGTTCCTTGCGGGTTGTCAGCAGTTTCATGAACGGAGGCTGAATAACGGGAACGAGTGCCATGTAAGAGTAAGCCGCAATGGCAATCGGCCCGAGCTTATCCGGAGCAAGACGGGATGTTACAAAAATTGCAGTGGGACCGTCCGCACCGCCGATGATGCCGATGGAGGCCGCAAGGTTATCATCAAAACCGAAAATCAGCCTTGCGCCGAGGTAAGCGATAAATATGCCGAGCTGAGCTGCCGCACCGAGGAGCAGACTCTTGGGATTTGCGATCAACGGACCGAAATCTGTCATTGCACCGACGCCGAGGAAAATGAGCGACGGGTAAATGCCGAGCTTGACTCCGAGATAGAGGTAGTCGATTAACCCGCCTTTTTGTGTGAGCATCTGCCAGTTGACATGTCCGCCGGAAAATATTTCGGCATTATACAGTCCTGCACCGGGAAGGTTTGTTAAGAGCATTCCGAATGCAATGGGAAGCAGCAGCAAAGGCTCGAATTTTTTAACGATTGCAAGATAGAGCAGGAAACAGGCAACAACGATCATAACAGCGTATTTCCAGGCACCCGGTTGGGTGAAGAAAGCAGCAAAACCCGTTTCAAGCGCAAAATCGGTAAAAACCTTTATGATGGATTGCATGATTCACACCGCCTTTTCGAATGTGACGGCTTAATGTCAAACGTATGCGATGAGAACATCGCCGGAGTTTACGGATGTGCCGCTCTGCACGGAAACAGAGACAACTTTGCCGTCGCAGGGAGCCATGATTTCGTTTTCCATTTTCATAGCTTCGAGGATAAGCAGAACCTGTCCGCTGCGGAAACTGTCGCCGGGTTTGACGTTAACGGCAAGAATGCTGCCCGGCATGGGCGCAGTGATGGTTTTTTCGCTGCCGTTCAGCTGTGCGGCTTTAGGTGCAGCTTTTTTGGGAGCGGATGCTGTTTCGCCCGCAGCAGCGGAATCGATTTCCTCAACTTCAACTTCATAGCTCGTTCCGTTTACATTAACAATGAATTTATGCATAGTGTTCAATGCCCCTTTCGAATATCTGCAAGTATATAATGCATCAAAGCGATGCAGCCGGTTTTGTTCGCTCCGAACATGATGCTTCGGAGAAAGCGGTGCGGCTCAACCGATTTTTTTGATGGATTTGATACGAAGCCCTGCGGCATCCGTGCCGATGGTTTCAGCAATTGCTGCGGAGATAACTGCGATAAGTTCGCGGCGCGATTCTCCGGTAAGCTTCTGTGCATTGCCGTCGGCTGCAACTTTTTCGGCTTCAATACCGGATGAGGAGACAGAGCCTGAAGTTTCGGCACGCCGTCCTGTTACAAATCCGCATATTACGCCCATAAGCTTAACAATGGCAATGAGAACAACCAGCCCGACGAATACAACAGCAAGTCCGATCAGCGGAACTATCAAGGTGTTCATGCAAAATACCGGTCCTTTCCAAATATTAGGGGGATTGCGAAGGATGCGTTAATCGAATAAATAATATACCGCAGAACGAACATTCTTTCATCCTCCCCCATTTATCGTTATTATTCATCGAATCCTTTTTTCCTGCAAATAAAAAACATATATTATCAATTCTGCAAAAGCATGATACTAAGCAAAGAATTTTCATTAAGCGATGAGGAGTGATTGAATTGAACTGAAAAACATGCCTGAGAACGCTGATTTCGGAGCACTCTGAATGATTTGAGTTCGGCAAAAAGACTTGAAATCACATTTTTGCCAAAATGATGCGGAAACAGAATCCTCTTAAGAAAAGGCGAACGCAGGCATATACTTTGTGTTGAAAAAAGAGAACGAGAGTTTTACGGACTGCATACAGCGCAGCAAACGGACAGCTGCCCGCTGCGGCATCGGCCGCAAATGTTCTCAACCGCAAGCATACTGCAATTGGTTTACTTTAAAAGCATTTCAAGCTCTTCCTGTGTTATGTAACGCCACTGCCCGGGCTTGAGTCCGTTGAGAGTTAAAGCACCTATGCCAACGCGCTGCAGGCGCAGAGTATCATGACCGAGAGCTGCAAGCATTCGGCGAACCTGTCGGTTCCGCCCTTCGTGAATCATCAACAACAGCTCCGTTTTTTCATCATGCGAACGCAGTATGCGCACGCGCGCAGGTGCGGTGAGCCCGTCGTCAAGCTGAATTCCGCGTTCGAGGGCGCGACATTCACTGCGGCTGAGTTCACCTGTGCAGAGCACGCGGTAGGTTTTGTTTGCACCGTATCGCGGATGCATAAGCCGATTGGCTGTTTCGCCGTCGTTGGTAACAAGAATCAGTCCTTCGGAGTCATAATCCAGCCGACCGATCGTGTACAGTCTGTACGGCAATTCGCTGAAAAAGTCGGTGACTTTAACCCTGTCTTCGCTGTCCGCATTGGAACATATGACATTTTTAGGCTTATTAAACGCAATAACGATGCGCTCATCGGCAGGGCGAACGGGCTTGTCATCAAGCGTTACCGAATCTTCCGGTTCAACGCTGCTGCCTAAAACAGCGACATGTCCGTTAACCTTTACACGTCCGGCGGAAATAATTTCTTCGCATTTGCGGCGTGAAGCAATGCCTGCATCGGCAAGGTATTTTTGAAGTCTCATTCAACGGTTTTCCTTTCGAAACCTGCAAAAAAACCTTTCCGATAATCCCGAATTGATAACAAAGAGCAGTGTCAGCCGTGGGGCAGTGCAAGCTCCGGAATCAACAGCATCAGCGGCGGAATAAATGCAGGATGTAGTTAAAGTAGAACAGGAAGCTTCTTTCGGCTATGCTCTCCGAAGCAACGAGGGATGTTTGCCCTATGCACAGATCGTCACAGAATAATTCGGCCGTGCCGAGTTCACATGATTCATGTACGGGGGCGCAAACATCCGAATCAAGGCGTACATGCACCGAAGCCGAAAGTTCGGTTCCCTTCTTTACAGGTATGATTATATCCTCTTTTGCCGCTAATGCCAATATACTTTTTTCACCGTTGAGTACGGTGCAGCGAGCCAACACGGTTCCCTTTTCAATGATTTTGCACATGGAATAGTTCTCAAAGCCGAAATTGAGCATTTCGGGCGCAACGTCGAACATTGGCCTGCAGTTCAATACGGCCCCAACAAGCAGCATACCGTCGCGTTCCGCAGCGAACAGCAAACAGCGTCCCGCCGCAGATGTATAACCGGTCTTGATGCCGACAGCATTGCCATAATCCCAGAGCAGCGCATTTTTATTTTTCATGGTTCGAACCCTGTCTCCGGTTTCTGCGGTGTAATACTGCGTCGAAACGATTTGACGGAAAGTTTCATTCTTCAACGCTTCGGCACCTATGAGAGCAAGCTCATATGCTGTCGTGTAATGCTCTGCATCATGCAGTCCGTTCGGAGTTACAAAATGTGTATTCGTGAGCCCGAGTTTCGCTGCTCTGTCATTCATAATGCGGACAAAGCTTTCCACTGTTCCGCCGACATGCACGGCGAGTGCAACCGCGGCATCGTTGCCGGAGAGCAGCATCAGCCCGTACAGTAAATCTCTCACGGAAAGTCTTTCGCCGCAGCTGAGGTACATGCTTGAACCTTCCGTTCCGGCGGCATCGGCAGTTACTTCAACCGTCTCATCGAGATCGCAGTTTTCAATGACAACAAGCGCGGTCATGGTTTTTGTGGTGCTTGCCATAGGCAGGCGTGAATTGCTGTTGCCGGACAACAGAAGTTTGCCGCTGTTTGCTTCGATCAGCGCAGCTGCGGCTGCTGTTTTCATGCAGTCTATGAAATCAGCTTTATTGCTGTCGGCATCATCAAAATCCGCAACTTGAGATATGCATGAACTTCCGCTGTTGTCAGCTGCTGCCTGCGCAATTGCGGATACGGATGACGGAAGAGCACTGCAGGCAATCAGCGCAATGCTGAGCAGAAGAAACGGAATCGTGTGCCGTTTCATACCGAAGCCTCGGTTCCGCCGGTACAGCCGCAGCCGGAACTGTTTCCGCTTGAACCTGTATTTGAAACCCCGTTGCCCGTATTCTCGGTGCTGTTCCCGTCGGTACAGCCGCAGCCGCAATTCGAATTTGTTTTTTGATTCCGCTTCTTTTCGCTGTCGGCGCATGCACACTTTTTATTGATGCAATCAATTCCCGTGTTGATAAGCTTTTCAACGCACTTCAAAACCTGAGGTATCATGTCCACAAGCCTGTCTGTCGAGCTCTTTCTGTCGGCAGGCATAACACGAACATTTCCCTGTTCCTCGGTGATAAATGCCAGCGGCGTGATGCACATACCGACGGCACTTGTTCCTGCAAACGGGAAACGGGAATCACGGTTTGCTTCATCAGCTGCCTTTTTTGCGCTGCACATATGGCCGTATTCTCCTCCGCCGACAAGGAAAGCAAGACTGAGCTTGGAAACGGGCAGTATCATTGTGTTTCCTGCGGTTACAATCGGATTGCCTACGACGGTGTTAACGTCCACCATTCGCTTGATTTGCTCCATTGAGGTCTGCATAATGTTTTCGATGGGATGCATTCTGTAAGCTCCTTTGTTTTTATTCTGCTTTATCCTTTCGGATAAATACATTCAAAAATAGTTTAATCAGGTTGACCCGCACTATTCCTGCCATATTAAGGTTAAAAGTGCTTCGGTTCGGTGCAGGAAAAATATTAATAACGCAGTTTTCGGATCGCTTGACTTTAATCAGAACGTTTAGTATAAATCGAAAAAGAGTGTCCATAAAAACAGAAACGATTCCGCAGATTAAAACGCTCAGGAATGCGTCGTCGCGTCTTCCGATTTCACCCGCAACTTCAATTTTTTTTACCGACAGCGAACGCGGCAAGGCTTTAACGATTTTTCTGAAAAGGCTGCCTCTCCTTTTTTTGCGCGGACGAACGGGTTTCAGCTGTCTGTTGTTAACCTGAAAAACAGTGATGCCGTTAAACGGCTCATATTCGAGACAATAACGAAGCTTAATTCGGATAATTCCGAAGAGAAGAATCACTTTGATTTTTATTTCACAGAAATATCCGCGCAGCAGCACCTTTGCATCAAGTCGAATTCCGTAAAACAACATAAGCAGTATAACGAAAAAAACGGAGGCTCCGAGCCGGGGCAAAGGCATGCGAACAGCAAAAAAACACTTAATCGATTGTAATGCGAAATTGAATCGCTCCATGCTGTCTTTCCTCTTTTCCTGTTTATGATCGTCGAACGCAAAACATGTCCGCACGGATTCACCGGCATATTTTGCCCGAAATGCCGTTGATTATGTGAGCATTCGGACAGGCTATCGGTCTTTCGACAAAAAAAGCTATACAAAATGAGCCGAATACGGTATAATTTAGCGGTGAATAAAACGACCGCGTACACACGCTCGGCTGTGAGCTTGAGAATTGATTTGCTTTTGCGCGCGGAAGTAAACTTTCAAAAAGAAGTACAGAAAGAAATATACAAATGAAACAGGTTCTCGGCTGCATCAGACGTGCAGATGAACGATACAATATGATACAGGACGGCGACAAGATTTGCGTCGGTGTGAGCGGAGGCAAGGACAGCCTTCTGCTGATGTACGGACTTAAGCTTTATCAGCTTTTTTCAAAGAAGAAGTATGATTTATGCGCTGTTATGCTTGACCTTGGAATTGTTGAACAGGACACAAGCGGAATCGAAATGTTCGCAAAGGAACACGATATTGATTTTGAAGTGCGCAAAACGGATATTGGAGATGTTGTTTTCAACATACGCAAAGAAAAGAATCCATGCGCTATGTGTGCGAAAATGCGGCGCGGGGCATTGAACGACATTGCACTTGAAAAGGGCTGCAACCTTGTTGCACTCGGACATAACCGCGAAGATGTTCTTGAGACTTTTTTGCTGAGTTTGTTTTTTGAAGCCAGATTGAACACGTTTGCACCCGTCACATACCTTGGCAGAACGGGTATCACAGTAATCCGTCCGCTCGTTTTCTTCCCGGAAAAGGATGCTGTTTCCGCTTCACGCAGACTGCAGCTGCCGGTTTTGCGTGCAAACTGCCCTGCTGCGGGCCATACAAAGCGTGAAGATATGCGCCTGCTGCTTCAAGACTTCAGGAAAATCGTTCCCGATGTCGAAACGAAGTTTATGAAAGCAATCGTGGACACGCATAAATACGGCATGTGGGACAGAATGAAGCTCCCTCCGCGGCAAACGGGAGGAATAAGGCTCGGAGAGATTGACCCGCTCGCACTTCCTGCCATAAAATCCTGCATGAAATGTGACGGAACATCGAGTGACGAGTTGCAGCCGGATGAAACGGCGATTGAATTCACAGAACAGTAACGTTGGTATTTGAGCTTAAAAATCAGAAAGGAATTCCCGCGGAACGGGATACGGAATGAAGGATGGACAACAGTATTCACAACGATGAGCAGATTGTGCAGCGACAGGTGATCAAAAAGTATAACGGCGCACGGCCGTGGCAGGTTGCGGTTTTGATGCTGATGAGTGCGGCGGTTGCGGCTTTGGTGCTTTTTGTGGCTCTGCTCGGCGGAAAAGGTCGATATCGGCTGATAGACGGCGGAGCAAAATATGACTCATCCATTATCAGCACGCTCCTGAGCGAAATAGACAAGTATTATTATTTTCATGATGATGCGCCGGACACCGAAAAACTGCTTGAAGATGCAGCACATGATATCGTTAACTCGATTGGTGATCCTTATGCGGCGTATTATACGAATGAGGAATACGAGGCGTTTGAAAACTCAATCAACGGCAGCTACAAGGGCATCGGTGTACTGCTTGGTGTGACGGACGGAAACGGTGCAGAGATAGTTCGTGTTTATGAAGGGAATCCCGCAGCGAAAGCAGGCATACGGGAAGGCGACACCGTCATTGCTGTCGACGGAAAATCAACTTTGGGGCTTCCTCATGAAGAGGTCAGTGATTTAATCAGCGGTTTGGACGGCACGACCGTTGCACTCACGATTAAACGCGGAGAAGAGACCCTCGAAATTGACGTTGAACGCGGCGACGTATATATTAAACGTGTTTATACGGAAATCCTGGAAAACAGCATTGGTTATATCCGAATTGAATCGTTTACAGGCAATGCCGCCGAAGAGTTCAACGAAGGCCTTGACGGTTTGCTCGGGCAGGGTATTGAGTCACTGATCATCGATTTGCGAAACAATCCCGGGGGTTCGCTGGACGTTGTTGTTGCAATTTGCGACCGCATTTTGCCGGAATGCACAATTACAACCCTTGAAGGAAAGCTTGTTGATCCTCCGCAAAGCTTCGAATCAACGGCAGAACAGTCACTGGAGATCCCCTACGCTGTTTTGATTAATGAAAACTCCGCATCCTCAAGCGAGATTTTTGCTTCCGCCGTTCAGGACAACAAATGCGCGGCACTGATAGGCAAAAACACGTACGGCAAGGGCATTGTGCAGTCAAGCTGGGCATTGCGGAACGGTCAGGGATACATAAAGCTCACAACCGACGTTTATCGCACACCGAACGGCAAGCTTATTCACGAAATCGGAGTTGCACCGGATATTGAGGTTGAACAAGATGCCGAGCTTGTCAACTATGATATATTTTTCATTATGCGTGATTTCGCGAATCGGGACCTGCAGCTGAAGGCAGCGATCGATTATCTTAATAATAAATAAGAAAACGACACCGAACGGCAAAAGACGTAATTTACATTTTCTTCCGTTTGTGGTATACTTTCGAGATAAATCGAAAGGAGGGCTCTTTCGCGGCGGGAGCTTATGCTTCGGCAAGAAAAAACTATCAATAAATATGGCAGAATTCATTCACGGCAATCAATCAATTCACTACGAACTTGCCGGGGTGCGGGAGTTCAGGCTCCGGACACCGGTTTTGTTGCTGCACGGCAATGGTGAAGATATGCATATCTTCGATAACATGATCGCACCGCTCCTCGGTGCAAAGGGCTTTGTGCTTATGGACAGCAGGATGCAGGGGGAGTCATTCTCGCTTGACGGCGGGGGGGAAATATCGTATTCGGCAATGGCGGATGATGCCGCTGCGCTGATGGACGAACTCGGAATCAACGAATATGATATCGTCGGTTATTCCGACGGTGGGATTATTGCGCTGCTTATGGCAATGAAAAGTTTCAAAGTTCGAAGATTCTTCACGATCGGCGCGAATACAGATCCATCCGGGTTAACTGCAAAGGCGGTTCGGGAAATTAAAACAGCATTGCGGCGGGCGAATCACAAGGGCGATGAGCGTACTGCGGCGTTGCTTTCAATGATGCTGAATGAACCGCATATAACCTCGCACCAGCTTGCAGGCATTATTGCCGAGGCGACGATTATACTCGGCAAAAAAGATACGGTCATTGACAGAAAGCATTCCGAACGAATTGCAGATGCTATTCCGCACGGCACTCATGTTTTGATTGAAGGCGCGGGGCACGATGTTCCCGTAACACATCCCGGAGTATTATCCGACCTTGTGCGCACGCTGCTGTAGCAGCCGAACTGCCGATTTGTGAGGGAGTAAGTTTTTTTAAAAATTTCCAAAAAATTTCCAAAAACAGGCAACCAAAAAGCGCGTTCGTGCGTTATATAGGTAGAAGAGGAACGGCAAGGGGTTCCGATTCATGAGTTTCCTTCCTGTTTTGTTTTGTTGGTGCAAAAGACCGTGCGCAACGGTCTTTTGTATTTTTATAACTCTGAATCCATAAATGCAAACGCAAATTGATATATCTTGACAAAAAAGAAAAAACGGGGTATCCTTTATAAAAATCATACCGGAAAGGTGAATTGAATATGATACGAAAACTTACAGCGAAAGATAAAAATATATTTATGGAATTGACGGGTGAGTTTTACTCTTCGGCAGCAGTTATGCACCCGATACCGGAAAAAAACCGCAGCGCGATGTTTGATGAGCTGATGCGGTCGAATGTTTATGCGGAGTGTTTCATGCTCGAATGCGAGGATGGCACCCCGGCAGGTTATGTTTTGACGGCAAAAACTTTTTCACAGGAAGCAGGCGGGCTTGTTGTCTGGCTTGAAGAAGGATACATTCGTGAACCGTATCGTTCAATGGGTTTGATGTCTGAGTTTTTCCTCTACATTGAGCAGCATTGTCCTGCCGCAAGGTATAGGCTTGAAGTTGAACCGGATAACCCGCGCGCAATTGCACTGTACGAACGCAGAGGCTTTCGCTTCATTCCGTACCTTCAGATGATAAAGGGCGAATAACGGCAAAACGAATTAAAAACTAAGGAAAAATTAAAGGATATTTACCCGCTGCGGATAAATATCCTTTTTTGTTTCCGTCTGAACGGAATTTGAAATTAAAAATTACTCTTCGGCGAAATAGTGAGCAACCAGTTCGTTAAGTGAATCTTGGTCGCGAACGCCCATTGTTTCGCGGCAGGAATGCATTGCAAGCATGGGAACGCCGACATCGGCCGTGCTCATGCCGAGTTGACTTGCCGCAAAGGAGCCGAGCGTTCCGCCGCCGCGCAGGTCGGGGCGGTTCATAAACCGCTGATAGGGAATACTGTATTTTGCGCAAATGCCTTCAATCATGCCTATGCCGACGGCTTCGGTTGCATAACGCTGTTCGTAATTCATTTTCAGCGCAGTGCCTTTGTTCATTACGGCATTGCAGGAAGCATCGGAAAGCTCCGCATGGTTGGGGTGCTTTGCGTGTGCAACATCACAGGAAAGCATGAATCCGGATGCGAGAGAATCGATGTATTCGCTGCGGGAGGCACCGAGAGCACAGGCGATTTTTTCAAGCATCAAGCCGAGAGTTGCACTGTCAGCTCCCTGCTTTGTTCCGGAGCCGACTTCTTCATTGTCGAAAAGCACCGCGGCCGTAACGCCGTGGGCACGGTTGCAGTTAACAATTCCGTAAAGCACCGCAAATGCGGATGTGATGTTGTCAAGCCTGGGCGAAGTGAGAAAATCCTCGTCAAAGCCGCAGAGCACGGGCTTTTCGGCATTGTAAATGCAGAGATCGTAGCTCAGAATCTGCTCCGGAGCGACTCCCGCCAATTCTGCCAGCTTAGATACAAAATATCCGTCCTTGTTGAAATCCTGCTCAACAGACTTGCAAATCGGGAGCATGTCCTTATTGGGATTCAATTCAACACCCTTGTTAACACTGCGGTTCATATGAATCGCAAGGTTGGGAATTGTGAGGATAGGTTTTTCAAAATCCACAAGGCGGCGTTCGGGAGCAAGCACATTGTCACTCTTAAGTGTGATCATGCCGGCAGCGGAGAGCGGTCTGTCAAGCCATGTGTTGTGAATCATGCCGCCGTAGGGCTCGATGCTGAGCTTTGCGCAGCCTCCGGAGACTTGTTCGGGATTGGGCTTTATATAATAGCAGGGCCAGTCAACATGACACGCTGCAAGACGAAAGTCTTCGCCGGGCACATATTCGCAGCCGACATGAAATGCAATAAGCATGGTGCCGAAGCATTTTACATAGTAGTTTCCGCCCTTTTCAAGTTTCCAGGGTTTATTTTGTTCCAACGCCGTAAACCCGGATTCGTCCATGAGTCGAATTGCCTCCGCAGTCGTATGATAGGGTGAAACGGATTTTTCAAGAAACGAAATGAGATCCGCTGTGTTATTCTTAATCATTTTTTCTCCTTTCTGCAAAAAAAGCTTTGCGAAAATTCAACAACGGCGGTCGAAAGCCCGCCTGCAGTGCAATTATCGCAATTTCGTATTCGTTATAATTATAGTGCCGATATGTGCTGCTGTCAAACAATTTTATCCATCATGTTTTTTTCAAAAAAATACCTGTTATAGCTTCGCCGAAAACGGACAAATTAAGACTGCACGCCGCACGAAGCGACAGAATTCGGCACGGTGCTGCAGGATTTGGCAGCTAAGGAAACTCGAATTCAAGGAAGCTTTTGCGTGAAAAGACCATAGATTCGAGTCTTATCCCGCAAAAGAACAGATTATGACGAGTATTCCTAAAGTCCGGAACATACGGTGTGCTGTGATTACACAAAACAGGCTCGGTGCTGATGCCGACACCGCTGATGAATTCCGAAGATGAATGCTTCGGATACGGCGAAGAATGTGAAATCAAAACCGGAGTTTCGTGCACGTGATTATATAACGTCCGCTTTAAAACGCAACTGAGGAGAAAGGCTTTTGAAGCGGACGGCAATGAACGGAGGTGAAAACTTATGGCAAGGAGCAATCGTGTTGCAGTTCCCGAGGCGAAGCAGTCGCTGAAGAACTTTAAAACCGAGGTCGCTAACTCGATGAATATAACCCTTAATGATGGTTATAACGGCGATATTTCCGCCCGCGATGCAGGCAGGATCGGCGGCCAGATGGTTAAGCGCATGATCGAGTATGCCGAGCGTAATATGAACGGCGGCAGCAATATGATGAAGTAAGTCGGAATGACTTGCGGCACTGCTGCCGGCGGATATAATGCTGAGGGCGTGAAGCCTGTGAAGCATAGCCGGCACTCTGCACGGTGCGGATATGATGCACATGCATCAATTAATTCATAAGTGTTGCGTTGAAATAACAAAGCAATAACAAAAGAACTCATCCCTCGGATGCAAGCCGTATCTGAGAGATGGGTTCTTAGGTTTCCGGATTTTAATTACGCGAGCTTTTTCAGAGTTCACTCGGCACTGTGCATTTGCAGAGCTGCCTGTTTTTCGGCAACTTTGCTCATAAACTTATCATTATTTATAACGAAACGTTCATGAACGCCTTCTCCGACGGGGCCGAAATCATCATGCGCAATGACGTTGAAAATGAGCTTGCGCCCATCGATTTGTGCGAGTTCGCATTCACATGTAATGGTTGATCCGACAGGGGAAGCGCTGGTATGCTTAATGTTCACAAGAGTGCCGACGGTACTCATTCCGGCATCAAGAAACGGCCGGACCGTTTCCGAACAGGTGTATTCCATAAACGCAATCAGCGAGGGCGTTGCGTAAACGGGAAGCAATCCGCTCAACATACGTTCAGCAGTGTTTTCGGTTGTGACAACAACAGTTTTTTTGCCTTTAAGTCCTACTTGCAGCATGATTAAAAATTCCTTTCAATATGAGTTTTGATATACTAAACCATAAAACAGAAAGGAACTGCAGCAGTTCCTTTCCGACATGACGGCACCGGACGGTGCACAGAGTTTTGATTTTAACCCTTACTCCTGAACTTCCTGAACGGAGGCGGGGGATTCGGCGGCGGATTCGGATTCAATCTGAGCCGGCTTCTTTTCGGGAAGAGGTTTATTCTCGAAAAGCGCCGCGAATTCCTCGCCGGTTATCTGCTCTTTCTCTCTTAAAACGGCTGCAACGCGCTCAACACCGTCTCGATGTTCATCCAGAATCTTGAGTGCACGGTCATTCTGCTCATCCATGATCCGACGAATTTCGCTGTCAATCTTGGCCGCAACATCTTCGGAGAAGTTGCGTGCGTGTCCGAAACTCTTGCCGATGAAGACTTCCTGCTCGCCTGCCAGATAAACAGGTCCGATAACATCGCTCATGCCGTATTCCGTGACGATTTGACGTGCGATTTCCGTTGCCCGCATGAGGTCGTTTTGTGCACCTGTGCTGACGTCGCTGAGGAAGAGTGCCTCTGCGGCACGGCCGCCGAGATAAACGGCGATCATGTCAAGCAGCTTGTGCTTTGTAACGTTTTCATATGTGTCGGAGGGCAGCATTCTGGTGTAGCCTGCAGCACGGCCGCGCGGTATGATAGAAACCTCATGCACGGGCTCACCGTCCGGTGTGCAGTGTGCAACGACTGCATGACCGACTTCGTGATAAGTGACAACGCGCATATTCTCATCGGAAACAACGCGGCTCTTTTTTTCGGGTCCGTAAAGAACGCGTTTGATAGCCTCGTCAACATCGGCGGAAGAAATCGCCTTTTTGTTTTTCCTTACGGCAAGGATGGCGGCTTCATTCAGCATATTTTCAAGATCCGCACCGGTGCAGCCGGGAGTCAGCTTTGCGATTTTTCCAAAGTCAACGTCCGGTTCAAAGGTCTTGTGCTTAGCGTGAACCGCAAGGATCTCCTGTCTGCCCTTAACGTCAGGATAGTTGACCGTGATGCGTCTGTCAAACCTGCCGGGACGGAGCAACGCAGGATCAAGAACATCGGGACGGTTGGTCGCCGCAATAACGATGATTCCCTGGCTGTTGGAAAAACCATCCATTTCAACAAGAAGCTGGTTTAAGGTCTGCTCACGTTCATCATGGCCGCCGCCGAGTCCCGCGCCTCTCTGCCTGCCGACAGCATCGATTTCGTCAATGAAAATAATAGCGGGGGCGCAGCGCTTTGCGGTGTGGAAAAGATCACGCACACGGCTTGCACCAACGCCGACGTAAAGTTCGACGAATTCGGAACTGCTGATGGAGAAGAAGGGGACTTTGGCTTCACCGGCAACCGCTTTTGCAAGCAGTGTTTTGCCTGTGCCCGGAGGGCCGACAAGAAGCACACCTTTGGGAATTCTTGCACCCATTTCGGTGAAAGCTTTCGGATTGCGCAGAAAATCGACAATCTCGCGCAGCTCCTGTTTTTCTTCATCGGCTCCGGCAACATCTTCAAACGTGACATTGTTTCCGAGTTCATCCGCCGTCTTTGCGCGGCTCTTGCCGAAATTCATGCCCTGCTTGTTGTTTGCACGATTCATAAAGATAATAAATGCCAAGAGCACTCCGCCGATGATAAGATAGGGGAGAAGCACAAGTATCCAGCTGACCTGAGGGGTAGGGTTAAGCTGACAATAGAAACCGTAGTCAAGCACGGTGATATTGTCTGCAATCAAACCGGAATTAGGGTACTTGCCCGCGATCAGGCTGGCCATTTCCTTCTGGAAGGCTTCGGCAGACTGAACCGTCACGCTGAAATCATAGGTTTTACCCTTTTTGAACTTTTCAAGTTTTTTACTGAAATCTTCGCTGCTTTCAGATTCCCCGTTCGGCACATACAGGCCGTAAAGAGTTTCCTCCGTGACCTGAACGGCAGCGATTTTCGTGTTCTCAAATCCATTGGCAAAATCATCGTAGCTGTCAGGCAAGCCTTCACGCACGAGCTGGTAAAAATCGGTTGTTTTCAGCTCATCGGGCTTTTTATTGACGCTTTCGTTGCCGCTTGTTACGAAAACAACAAGCGCAGCGATGATCAAAACGTAGATGACTATTGTAAAATAGTTAAATTTTTTATTCTTCAATGCAGCCTCCTCGGTTGTATGATCCCGCAGCGAATCGAGGCATTTCGGATGTACCGAACCGCAACGTTTCGAGCAGAGTTCATTATGTCCTTATAATGATACCACGAACTATAGTTTACCGCAAATATTTTTTTCCGAATCATACCCAAAAACATGTATTGATTGTGGCAGCTGCAGGGCAGGGGGTACAAATCGGGATTATTGGTGCATTTCGCGCGCCGGAAGCATTCGGAAATTTATATTTCGAAAACTCCTGTTGACGCGCCGCAAAAATAATCCTATAATGCAGGTGTGTAATGCAGCCGCCGTATCCACATTCCGTTTCGCGCCGCAGAACGAAGCATGACGCTTTGTTGATTGCGCAGGCAGAGTATAACAGCGTGCACAATCTGCATTTAAAGCCGCTGCCGACGGGCGTATTGCCTTGGAATAATCGGTTTTGCGTTAAAACGGCTCGAACCTGAGCCTTTTCTGCGCGAATAACCGTAAATCAAAGTTCCCTTAGTATAACCCGAAAGCCTGCTTTACACGCAAACGGACAATCCAAGCATTATTCAAAGCAGAATTGCAAAGACTTACGGAGAAAATCCGAAGGCTGTGAGAGTATATTTTGCTCTGATAATACCGCTGAAAAGAGTGAAAAGGAGAAAAAGTTATGAAGAAGGACATGAAAAAGAACTTAATGAAACGAATTGTTGCAATGATCACCGCCGCCGTGATGCTTTTTTCGCTGGCAGCATTCGCCGCCTGCTCAAAAAAGCAGGATGATACGGAAATACGCATTGCCGCACTGAAAGGCCCGACCGGAATGGGCATGGTGAAACTGGCAGATAAGCAGAATTACCCAAATTACACGGTTTCAATTGAAGCATCGCCCGATGCATTGAATCCGCGCATCATTTCCGGCGAAGTCGATGTTGCGGCCGTTCCCGTAAATCTTGCATCCGTGCTTTACAACAAGCTGGATGGCGATATATCGGTGCTTGCAGTCAGCACGCTCGGTGTTCTTTATGTTGTTGAAGCGGGTTCCGAGGTGAACTCTGTGGCTGATCTTGCAGGCAAAACTGTTTATGCGACCGGACAGGGTGCAACTCCCGAATACATCCTTAATTATCTGCTTGATAAAAACGGAGTCGCGGGGTCTGTTGAGGTAAACTATGTCGGCGAGCACGCTGCGCTGGCAACCATGCTTGCAAACGGCAGTGCCGAAATCGGCATGCTTCCGGAACCGAACGTGACGTCAACTCTTGCCGGAAACGACAACCTGCGCATTGCATTGAACCTCACCGAGGAATGGAACAAGGTTTGCTCAACGGAGCTTGTTCAGGGCGTTGTTATTGCGCGCAAAAGCTTTGTGAACGAACATCCGGAGGCAATTGAACAGTTTTTGCGGGAATATGAAAAGAGCTCCACATTCGTAAATGAGAATATCGATGAAGCCGCAAAGCTTATCGTTGATGCCGGAATTCTCGGGAATGTCGAGATTGCAAAAAAAGCAATTCCGAACTGCAACATCAGTTTCAGCAAAGGCGAAGCGATGCATAAAGCGGTTGAAGGTATGCTCACTGTTCTGTTTGAGGCAAACCCGAAGAGCATCGGCGGCAAACTCCCCGACAAGGATTTTTATTACGGAATCTGAGTTGAACACGGGGTATTTAGTGTTAAACATGACAGAATGAACATATATATTGAGGCTGAGCCAATGTCGGCTGTATGACCGACATCGGCTCAGCGGATTGAAATTTGCATTTGATTTTAATGGCAATTGAACGCAAAAAAGATAAATACGGGAATAAAATGCGGCATCGCGGCGGAGCATTGCTTCGCATGACTGCCGCAATTGTGTTTTGGCTTCTTGTTTGGCAGCTGCTCAGTTTTTTGATCGGCAGTGAGCTGCTGCTGCCGTCGCCTTGGGCGGTTGTGCGCAGTTTTTGCGGGCTTGCGCAAACAACGGAGTTTTACCGCAGCATTCTGCATACCCTTTTGCGCGTTGCGGCAGGCTTTGCAGCCGGCATGGCAGCAGGCTTACTTGCAGGCACACTGACGGCGTTTTCACGTGCTGCCGACGTGCTTCTGACTCCGCTCAAAAACATCATAAAGGCAACGCCCGTAACTTCGTTCATTGTGCTCATCCTGCTGTATTTTTCGTCCAATGTGACTCCCTCTGCGGTTGCTTTTCTTGCGGTGCTGCCGATTTGCTGGTCTAATGTCTGTGAAGGACTGCGTCAAACGGATAAAAAAATGACGGAGCTCGCGCATGCATATGCTTTCGGCAGGAAAAAAACACTTCGGGAAATATACTTTCCCGCCGTTCGTCCCTACTTATCCGCCGCGGCAACGACAGGTCTTGGTTTCGCATGGAAATCCTGCGTTGCGGCTGAAGTAATTGCGCTCAGCAAAAACAGCGTCGGACGAGCATTATATGAAAGCAAGCTGTATCTCGAAACGGCAGAGCTTTTTGCGTGGACAGCTTCCGTTGTGCTTATCAGTGTGCTGTTTGAAAAACTACTTGTGCATAAACTCTTTAAAAATAAGAATACGGAAGGCGCGGCCGGGACGCGAAGCGAGAGCCTTGAACACGGGCATGCAAGCTGTGAGGCCGAACTGCAATATAAATCCGATGCATATGCCGAATACGGCAGAGATGAGGAACGAAACATATGATTAAGTTGAACAAAGTCTGCTTTTCATATGACGGCGAACACCCCGTTCTTGTTGATTTTTGCATGGAAATTCCGGACGGCGGCGCAATTGCGGTTATGGGAGCGAGCGGAAGCGGAAAAACAACATTGCTTCGGATTCTCCTTGGTCTTGAAAAACCGAATTCCGGTGAAATATTGGGGTTGAACAACAAGCGGTTTGCAGTTGTTTTCCAAGAAGACAGACTTTTGCAGCACAGAACGGCAAGGCAGAATGTTGAAATTCCGCTTATCGGAACGCAGATTGAAAAAACAAATGTTCACAAGATTGCCGGAACAGCACTGAGGGATGTTGAACTAAACGGATTTGAAGATTTTTCAGTAAGAGAACTTTCCGGCGGAATGTGCCGCAGGGTTGCGCTTGCGCGCGCAATCGCATTTGCAAGAAGCGGATTGGGCAGAGATGCCGCAATTCTCGATGAGCCGCTGAAAGGTCTTGATAATGCCATGAAAAAGCGCATTGTTCCAAGGTTTATTGATGCGTTCGCGACCCGCGTTATTATTACTCATGACGAAAATGAAGCAGAGCTTTTCGAATGCGGCACGATAATCAGATTGAACCGAATTTAAATCGGCAGCGCTTGTTTTTGAGGAATGCTTTGAATAATTCGCTTTGTTTCCCTAAATATACTTGCTATTAAGGAAAAAATGAAATATAATTAAAAAGATGGAAGTCCGTGCGGCGTCCGTCCTGCGGATATGCCGCGCTTTAATCAACCTGTAATCACGAAGGGAGAAATATTATGTCACAGAATTATCGCGTACTTGCGATCAATCCCGGCTCAACTTCAACCAAAATCGGAGTTTTCGAGGGCGAAAAACTTGTTTACGAGGGTGTCGTACGCCACACTGCCGAAGAAATTGCAGCTTGGGGCGGAGTTATTGCTCAGGCTCCCATGCGCATGAAGCTTATCAAAGATCTGCTTGCAAAAGAGAATATTGACCTTGCGACAATGGATGCATTTGTCGGCAGGGGAGGCATTGTTCGTCCTCTTAAGAGCGGTGTCTACACGATCAACGAAAAACTTCTTGACGATCTCTACCATTTGCCCAGTGCAAGCCGTCATGCTTCCGCTCTCGGCGGAATCTTTGCCCATGAACTTGGTGAAGAATACGGAAAGCCTTGCTTTATCGCCGATCCCGTTGTTGTTGACGAAAGGAATGACATTGCGCGTGTAACAGGTCTGCCCGATGTAGAGCGCACCTGTGTTTTCCATTGCCTCAACATTAAGGCAACTGCAAGGAAATACTGCAAGGAACATGAAAAAGATTACAACAACACGAACCTTATCGTTGCACATATGGGCGGCGGCATCAGTGTTGCGGCGTCTGAAAAGGGTGTTGTTATTGACGTTAACGATGCAATCGCAGGTGAAGGCCCGTTCAGCCCCGAACGCACAGGTTCAATTCCTATGAAACTCGTTCTCGATATGTGCTTCAGCGGTGATTATACAAAAGAACAGCTTTACGGCTTCTGCTCAAAGACCGGCGGATTTGTTGCGCACATGGGCACAAATTCTGCTCTCGATGTTGAAAACGCTATGCTCGCCGGAGATGAGAAGGCAAAGATGGTTTTCGAGGCTCTCGGGTATAATGTTGCTAAAACGATCGGCGAAATGGCAACCGTGCTTAAAGGCAATGTTGAAGCGATTCTGCTGACCGGCGGCCTTGCATACAGCAAGCCTCTCTGCAAGTACATCTCGGATATGGTTTCATTTATTGCTCCGATATGCGTTTATCCCGGTGAAAGCGAACTTGATGCGCTCGCGGGCAGCGCAATTCGTGTTCTTTCCGGCGAAGAGGATGCAAAAGAATACCTTGGATAATCCTTGCTGAATCGGGGCGTTGACATGATTCCCGATTCAATCACATGAAATCACATGAAAAATAGAAACGGACGTGCTCACTTTCCGGCGAGCATGTCCGTTTTACGTTTGGATCAACAAAAACTTAATTGTTGATTGTGCGTTGAATTATTTTTTCTTAAGTATGGAAACCGCATCCGAAATTGTTTTTTCGTATGCTTCTTTGCCGTACTTATCAACCTCGGCCTTATTCTTTTCACCGTGTGTCAGACAGCCTGCGCCGCCGATACAACCGCCGGAGCAAGCCATGCCCTCGATGAAGTTCTCCTTAAGCAGACCGCGGGACTTTTTCATCAGCGCCGCACGGCAGGCTTCGATTCCGTCGCAGGCTGCGGGGTTGAGTGCGAAATCCTCATGTCCGGTTTCTTTGAGTGCTTCGGCAACAGCATCCGCAAGACCGCCGCTGCGGGCAAAAATCCTGCCGAAATAGGAAGCATTGTCAAGAACATCCTCTTCAAGGGCAGTGATGTCGATATCCTTGCTGTCAAACAACGCCTGCAGCTCTTCAAACGTCAGCACGCAGTCAACATGGGACTTGACGTCCTCAAGCTGCGCTTCCGCTTTTTTCGCCGTGCAGGGCCCAATGAACACAACCTTGCAGGGAGAATCCGTCTCTTTCAAATATTTTGCAATTGCCGCCATGGGAGACGGATTGTGTGAAATCAACGGAATCAGATCAGGGAAGGATTTTTTAATATAACTCACGAATGCGGGGCAGCATGAGCTTGTCAGGAAACCCTTTTCAACAAGTTCCGCAGATTCGGTCATTGCAACCATATCCGCTCCGAGAGCAGCCTCAATAACGGTATGGAAACCAAGTTTTTTGAGCCCTGTGATAACCTGTCCGAGTTTTGCATAGGTAAACTGGCTCGAAATACTGGGTGCAACAACCGCAAACGTCTTATAGCTGGTATTTTCTTCGCTCTTTTTGATAATGTCAATCGCGTCAAGGATAAATGATTTATCCATGATCGCGCCGAACGGACACTGATAAACGCATGCACCGCAGGAGATGCACTTTGAATTATCGATATGCGCAGCAGAGTTTTCTCCCATGGAAATAGCCTTGATTTTGCAGGCATTTTCGCAGGGACGTTTGCGGTTGGCAATCGCGGTGTAAGGGCAGACCTTTGCGCATGCACCGCAGTTGACGCATTTCTGCTTATCGATATGCGCTGTATGGTTTTTGTCATCGAAAGTTATTGCATTGCGCGGGCATGCATCTTCGCAGCGATGAGCAAGGCAGCCGCGGCAGGAGTCCGTGACTACATATCCGCCGACAGGGCATTCATCGCAGGCAATATCCATAACCTCGATAACATTCGGATTTGTTTTGTCTCCGCCCATTGCGATTTTGATGCGTTCTCCGAGTATTGCACGTTCCTTATAGATGCAGCAGCGGATTGACGGTGTGTTGCCGGGGGAAATGATCTTCGGCAAATCCAGAAGATTTTCCGTCAGCGTGTCCTTCCAGGCAAGTCTTGCAGTCTCCCGCAAGACTTTATATTTCAAAAACTGAACCTGTGTATCAAACTTTCGCATATATTCCTCCAAGTTGGTTAATTAATTATTTATTAAAAGTAGCTGACCTTAATGCGCTTGCCCATTTTTTTGAGACATTCCGCAAGCTCATTTACAAGGTTCATCTTAATGTTGAAGTTAATCGGCAGATCAGGGTTCTGATGTGCGGGATTTACGGCTCTTCCGACATAGAAGTTTATATCCGTCGCTTCGTCAAAAAGCATCCTTGCAATCTCGGCGGCTCCTCCGCGCTTGTAGCTCCAGTCACCGTAGAGTGCATTTTCGCCGATATGATCCTTGGCATATTCAAGCACACGGTTCATGGTTATAACGCCTTCGGTAACGAGATCGACACCTTCGATTTCCCCTTTTGCCGGAATGCTCGGATCGTCACCCGAATCCAGACTGACCTTGAGCGGTTTGCCGAGGTACTTTGCGGCAATTTTGCTTGTTGTTCCGCCGCAAACGATATGCTTGCCGCCTTTTGAAAAGAACAGAGACATCATCCTGTCGCAATCATCCGGATTTTCGGGCGGTCCGATCAAAAGGTTGACTTGGTTGCGCTTGCGGAGTTTGACAACGCAGACGGTTGAGTCGTCGCCGGGAGATCCCGAATACTTTGCGTAGCATTCATCAAGCAGTATGGAGCACAGCGTTTTTGCAGAGAAACCCACATCGGAAAAAATTTCCATGTAGTCAACAATGTTTTCGCGTTCCCACCCGAAGGCATAAGACATTCCGCCTGCCTGCACGCCGGCATGAATTACACCATCACTCATGAGAATGAAAGTGTCGTTCTCAAGAAGTTTAACCTTTGTATGGGTTATCTCTTTGCCGTCAATGTTCATGCTGACATAGGGCAGCTCAACATTCTTCCCATCGCGCATAAAAATGACGTCAGGATTATCGTATTGAAATATCTCCGCCTCTTGCGTCGGAAGAATCTTCAATATCGTGAAGGTTGAATAGGCAAGCCCGCGCACCTGGCAGATAGGGAGCGTTGCGGCGATGGTTTTGACACATTCCGAAATATCGATATTTTCGGAGACCATTGTTGAAATGATCTTTGAAGTCAATGTGGACAGGATGCAAGCCTTAACACCGCTGCCCAAGCCGTCTGCAAGCACAGCAATAAATGTGCCGTCTTCGCATGTGATCGTGCTTACATTGTCGCCGCACAGCACTTCGTTCTTTTTTATAAGACTGTTGAAGCCGACATCAACGCACAGATCATTCATTTGCACTTACCTCTTTCAGCTTTGTAAGTGCAATCTTTGTTTCGGCGGCGGTTTCGCCGAGCAGCATTGCTATTTCCTGAACGATGCGCATTTGCTTGTCAACAACCTGATCGGCAATTTCAACGGTTTTCCGCCTTGCTTCGTCTTTTTGACGGCGCATGGTTTCCGCCTCGGTAACATCGCGCAGAATGCACAGAAGAGAACGATATTCCCTGTCGTAAATGATGGTTTCTTCAACATGACGCCCGTATTCCGCAAGGTAGCAGGGCTTTGAACGTATGCTTCGCTCCGTTTCGAGAACCGATGCAAAATCACCGGGTTCAAGAATGCGAACGACGTTGCAGCCCATGATATCCTCGGCACGACGCATATTCATGATTCTCAGTGCAGCGTTGTTGATATTCTGCACTTCGAGCTTTTCGTTAAGCACAAGAATGCCGAGAGGAATGTTGTTTATTACGCTGTCGGAAAAATTCGTTGCTTTTTCTTTCAGGTAGGGAAGACACATGGAGACTTCCGCCTTGCCCTGATAGATTGCAATGGCTTTTTCACGACATGTGTTGTAGCCGCAGGAGCCGCAGTTCAATTCATCGGAAGATTGCTTCTTTCCCATTTGAAGCAAAATCTCTTTGATTTCACTTTCGGAAGGCATCGGAGCACGCTGCTCAATTGCAGACATCTCTTTTTGCAGCGCGATTGAATCAGGCTGCATAACAGGGAAGTCTTTGCTGCCGGCAAAATGCGTGACCGTGACATAATCTTTTGCGGGGTAGCTGTGAAACTTCTCCATAACCGGGCCGCCGATGCAGCTGCCGACACAGGCAGACATCTCAATGAAACACTTGTGAATGCGCCCGCTTTCAATATCGCGCAGCACGGCAATGCAGTTGTCAACACCGTCTATTGCCATGTATGTGTAATCACTGTTGCTGCAATCCATCGTCTTAAGGATACCGCCGGTGGTGGGGAACAGGCGCGCACGGCTGTCCTCCTTCGGAACAATCTTTTTCTCGGGTTCAATACCCTTTTCTTTGAACCACGCGCTGAGTTCATCGAACGTCAGGACGGCATCGACAATACCGTCATAATGCTCTGCTTCATCTTTTTTTGCAACGCAGGGCCCGATAAACACCGTTTTAGCCTCGGGGTGACGCCGCTTAATGTCACGGCAATGTGCCTGCATTGGGGAAAGAACGGGTGCAAGACAGGACAGCTCGCGAGGGTAGTGTTTCTGAATCAAAAGATTCACGGAGTGGCAGCATGACGAAATGACAACATCCGGTGCATCCTCACGCAGCATGCGTTCATATTCTGTTTTTACAACGGTTGCGCCGATTGCGGTTTCTTCAGCGTCAAAAAAACCGAGTTTCTTCAATGCATCACGCATGGCTTCAATGCCCACGCCGTCGTAGTTGGCAACAAACGAAGGTGCGATGCTTGCAATAACAGGCGCAGGCGACTGAATAAGGACTTTTGCCTTTTCTGTTTCGTCAACGATTTGTTTAGCATTTTGAGGGCACACAACGAAGCAATGCCCGCAAAGAATGCATTCATTGTCGATTATGTAAGCCTGGTTGCCTGAAAACCTGATAGCTTTAACAGGACAATGGCGAATGCACTTGTAGCAATTTTTGCAGTTGGATTTTTTTAAAGCGATGCAATTCACTGCATGAAGCTCCTTTCATTTTTTGGAATAAGTCGAGCAATTCGCTTTTCAAAAGCATTCCCTTATCTATCGCGGGTTTGTCCGGATAAACAAAGCAATAACCGCTCGGTTTATTTAAGCTTTGCGAGAACGTTCTGCTCAAAAAACGAATTGACCGTTGCGGGTGAAACAGAATGGAATTCGTCGTCAACGGTAACGCAAACACCCTGCTGGCATTTGCCCATGCAGAACGTGCCGGCAAGCTCCACTTCATCGGAGAGATGGTTGCTCTTGATAAGATACTGGAGCTGTTCAACGACCTGGCGCGAACCCTTGATGTGACATGATGAGCCGATACAAACAGTGATTTTCATAGTTGTTCCTCCTGAAACATTAAGTTTAATATTGATAATTTCAAAGTAATCAACGATTAAGCGGGAAAGCATTCGGTTTTATCCCGAAACCAATCAGAGGTTACTTCATTATTGAAAGCAGCAGTTTCTTTCCGGCTGCATTTTCACGGTTATAAAGCATGGATGCCGCAAACGGCAAAAGTGTCGTAATTGCATCGGAAGAGCAGGATACGTTACGCTTTAGATAGAGCTCGAAATATTCGCGTGCCGTTTGTTCTCCGCATGTGAGCCAAAGCATAAGGCAGCATATTGCAGCATCGGATTCCGGAGTTCCCGGGTAAGCGTACGCCCAGTCGATAATATAAAGCTCGCCGCCTGAAGATAAAATGACATTTTCGGGCGCAAGGCTGCCGTGACAAAGCTTATCCCCGGTAAAAGCCGCATGTTTACCGCTGTTAAAAGCAATTTGAACGATATCCGCTGCGTTCGGTTCATCGTGCGCCGTACATGCAGTACCTGTGCTGCGAAAATTCGGCACTGTGCGCGGATTGCGGATGCATTCGGGGCAGCGTGTACCGTTTATCGAAAGCTGAGCATCAATAAGCAGATTCAGCCGCTGCGCGCGGAAATCAGCATCATCCCTGTCGCTGCACAAAATCGGACTTCCGACGATATAGTCATAGGTAATGAGGCGTTTGTTGCCGTGCAAATTGACTTCACGCAGCTTGGGAACATTCAGCCCGGCTTCGGCGGCGGCGACCATGTTTGTTGCTTCGGAGAGCACAAAAGAAGCGGGAAAGTCATCTTCCAACACTTTTATGCAGAGTTCTCCGTCTCGAAAAACGGTTCTGTTGTTGCGGACGGAAATTATTCTGTCAAATTGCATATGTGCACTCCTTTTATAACCGATCACAGCGATTGAGCTTTAAGCACAGCAAGTGATTGAGCAATATTCTCGTAGCGAATGATAGTATCGTTCGGCGGGATCAGCTTGCAGGGCGCAAGGCAGAGCATCATCTTTATTCCGGCATTGTATAATTCGTTGCAAGCCTGCTGTGCTGCTTCGGCCGGAACTGCAATAATGCCGATCCTTGCATTGTGTTCGCTGCAGAAAGAATCAAGCTTTGAAACAGGATAAATATATTTACCTTTTGGTGAAGCAACAGGTTCGGCAACAGCAATGTCGAAAGCGGCAAGAATATTTAAACCGTAATCCGCAAATCCGGCATAGTCAAGCAATGCCCTTCCGAGTTTCCCGGCACCGATAATAACTGTTCCGCCGTCCTTTTCGCTTAGGCAGGAAGCAAGGCTTGCCGTCAATTCGCCGACTTTGTATCCGGTTTTCGGCTTTCCGGAACCGCAGAGTGCGCGCAAATCTTTCCGCACCTGAACTTCGCCCAATTCAAGTTCTTTTGCAATCGTTGTTGCGGATATATTCGCCGTGCTGTCTTCAATTCCGCGCAGAAACTTAAGGTAAGCGGGTGCGCGTCCGAGCGTTGCACGGGATATCTTGGGGTTGATCATTTCGGTTCCTCCTTTGGCATTGATTCATCCGCATTTCGGCAGGCAAGGCTTTGTCGATTTTTCGACTGACTGCACTTTTCATGTTGATATTCTAAAGCAATGAGCGGATAATTGGAATTGCCGTTTTCGCATAACGGTATTGAATTTATCGATATACATGAGTTTATTTAATTAAATGAAGGAAAAAATACGATACTTACCGGATTGTGAAATGAAAAGCGCACTCAAAAGAGTACGCCGAAAACTGTATATATCGATCTTATCTGTGTGCATCGAGGACTTTGCGTTTGGATGCGCAAAGCTCTGCAATGAATAGCCTGTCTAAAGAAGATAACGAATAATCTTTGCGGTGAATCAGAAGGTCCTTGTAGATTTTCAGTTCCTCGTTGCAGGGAATTTCGACAAGATCAAACCTATCCAAGGTTTCTTGGGGAATCGGGGAGACCCACATAAAGCAATCGCTGTTTCTGCTCAACAGTTCGAATTGACTGCCGCGCTCGTAAACAAAAATACGTCGATTTGAGTTGTCGGGCAGCTCCTCTTTTTTTGACGCAGCAAACGGCATTGAGGGCACATAAGGGTCGGCATGAGCAATTTCGATATAGTCTTTAAGCATATTGAACTTAACACTGCCGGCGTGTGCAAGATTGCTGTTTCGACCTGCAACCAAAACATAGCGGAATTCGGCTACGAGTTCGTAGGCGAGATTCTTTTCTTCAAGCATGTCCTTATAGTACTTGTCATATTCCGCAGCATAGCGTACAATGCCGAGGCGATAATCCTCCTGCAAGACATTTTTCACAGTGTTTGCCGAGTTGGTTTCATAGTAAAACGCATCGATGGCATCCGAGGGCTTAAACAGCAGTGAGAATGCCGTGAATGCATCGGAAATATAGCTTGCACGGGGGCATGAAAGCGAAAAACGCTGACGCCGAGTGCCGGAACGACGGAAGGCGGCTTCAACTTCATCAACCTGTTTAAGAATAGCTTTTGCATATCGAATAAAAACTTCACCGTCGGGCGTCAAAAACATACCCTTTGCACTGCGGTCAAATATTCTAATGCCAAGATTCTGCTCAAGCTCCTTTATTGCGCGGCTGAGCGTAGGCTGCCCGACAAAAAGCGTTTCCGATGCTCTGTTGATTGATTTTGCTTCCGCAATCTCAACAGCATATTTCATGTGCAGCAGGTTCATGAGAAGCCCTCCGGTTTCTGTTCGTGACTGAGGCAAAGAATGATGCAGAAGCAGAACATAAATGCGCTGCGCTGCGCTTTCCGAGCTGTTGCCTGAATACAGTATAACCCAAAATCGACAAAAAAGCAACAACAGCTCAATTCGCACGGTGCTTGACAGAAGAAACAAATAATGATATATTATGGACGTGAATTTGGACAGAGAACAAAAGAGGGCGTCACTGAACGATGACTGCCGCATATCGACGGAAAACAGCGAACCTTTCTTCACAGATTCGTCTGTTGAGATATGCACACTTTCGTACGCAGCATATTCCTTTTCGGAAAAACATGCATTAAAACATGAACTGATGCCTTTTTTTTCGGAGACTCGACTCGGAAAGATTGGCCGTTGGCTGCTGAATCCGCAGGATTCTTCCCTGTCTGAAAAACACATTTCCGCTTTGGAACAATCTGCTGCGGCAGAGCTTGCAATCTGTGCAGCAATGAAAAACAGCGGGCGACCGTTTGCTCCGTCTGATTATGCATATAAAGAGAGCGGCCAACCTACAATCCAAAATGGTCATATTTCGATTTCACACACAGAGGGATATGCTGCCTGTGCAGTTGCCCGAGAGCCGGTCGGGATTGATGTTGAACGCGGACACACATTCAGCAAGGCTGCGGCAAAGCGCATCTTGTCTCCTCAGGAGGAGCTGATGAGCGATTCAACAAATGCGGACGAGTTGCTTTCCCGTATATGGACTGTTAAAGAAAGCTTCCTCAAAATGACGGGGGAGGGGATACCCGGCGGAATGCGTACATTGGAGTTGATTGCCGCAGGCGATGGTTCTTCCGATGTATGGACAATTAAGCGCGGTACGGAGCTTGAGGCAGGCTGTGCCACAATTTTGAGTATTTCAGGCAGCGGGAATTCAGCGGATTTCAATGATGCATATTTATCCGTTTGCACAAAGAAAAAAGCAATGATGCACATAAATCGTTTCGAATCAGTCGAAAGCATTCTTGAATTTCTGAATGAGCCCTGATTCTGTTTTGAATTCGGGCAAAAAAAGTTTTAATTATATTTATTGCTCAAGGTTGCCGAGGAATAGCTTTTGAGTTATAATATCACTCGGAATATCAATAAACTCTATGGAGGCATAAAATGATCCAGTTTGATTTGATTCGGGCACATGATCCCGAGCTTTGCGGCTACATGGAAGAGGAGCTTGCACGTCAGCGCAGCCACCTCGAGCTCATCGCATCCGAAAACTTCGTCAGCGAAACCGTTATGGCGGCAATGGGCAGCCATCTCACCAACAAATACGCAGAAGGCTACCCCGGAAAGCGTTACTACGGCGGTTGTGAATGCGTTGACAAGGTTGAAGATCTTGCCCGTGATCGTGTCAAAAAGCTCTTTGGTGCGGAACATGCAAATGTCCAGCCCCATTCCGGCGCACAGGCGAACCTTTCCGTTTATTTTGCGCTTCTTAACCCCGGCGATACGATTCTCGGCATGAATCTGTCCCATGGCGGTCACCTTACGCATGGCAGCCCCGTAAACATGAGCGGCAAATATTTCAATGTTGTTCCTTACGGCGTAAGCAAAGCGGACGAGCGCATTGATTATGATGAACTCCGCCGCATTGCGAATGAATGCAAGCCCAAGCTTATCGTTGCGGGCGCAAGTGCATATCCCCGTGAGATCCGTTTCGACATCATTTCCGATATTGCAAAGGAAGTCGGCGCAATCTTTATGGTCGATATGGCACATATTGCAGGTCTTGTTGCAGCCGGTCTGCATATGAATCCTGTACCCTATGCTGACGTTGTCACCAGCACCACTCACAAGACCCTGCGCGGTCCCCGCGGCGGTATCATCCTCTGCAAGGAAGAATATGCAAAAGCAATCGATAAGGGCATATTCCCCGGCACACAGGGCGGCCCGCTTATGCATACCATTGCGGCAAAGGCTGCATGCTTCCACGAAGCACTTCAGCCTGAGTTCAAGGTATATCAGCAGCAGGTTGTCAAGAATGCAGCAGTTCTTGCCGACAGCCTTCAGAAGGCAGGCCTTCGCATCGTTTCCGGCGGCACGGATAACCACCTGATGCTCGTTCATCTGACCGCAAGCGGCAGAACCGGCAAGGAAGTCGAGCACCTCCTTGACGCTGCAAACATCACCGTCAACAAGAACACCATTCCCTTTGAAACCCGCAGCCCGTTCATCACCAGCGGTATCCGCATCGGCACTCCCGCACTGACCACCCGCGGCTTCAAAGAAGAAGACATGGTTATTATCGGCGGTTTGATTGCAGATATCGTATTTAACGGCGAAGATGCAGTCGAAAGAGTAAAGGCTGAAGTTGCAAAGCTTACCGAAAAGTATCCTCTGTATCCCGAGGACTGATTATTCAATTTTAAAATGAAAAGATGAGCTGAAGCTCAAAAGCACGGGAGATACTGTCTTCCGTGCTTTTTCACAGTTCAATAAAAGAAACCCGCGTTAAAAACGCGGGCATAAACTTAATGATTGCGGGAAAGATGAATTGCGTCTATTCCTCTCGGAGCTTTGCGAAAACCATCTTTCCTGCGGATGTTTGCAGAACACTTGTTACTGTTGCTGTAACGGATTTTCCGACATAACGCTTTGCACCGTCAACAACGACCATTGTGCCGTCGTTAAAGTAGGCAACGCCTTGATTGAACTCTTTTCCTTCTTTAACAATATCAACAACAACATCTTCGCCGGCAGCAACACTGCTTCTGAGTGCGTTTGCAAGATCGTTGATGTTGAAAACGGGAACCTTTTGAACAGTTGCAACCTTGTTGAGGTTATAGTCGGTGGTAACGATCATTGCATGATGTTCGGATGCAAAACGCAGCAATTTAGCGTCAACTTCAGCGATATCGGGGTAGTCGCGCGAGTAAACGGCAATCGACTGCACAGCCGCAGAATTTTGAATATCCTGAAGCATATCAAGTCCGCGCCTGCCGCGCACACGCTTGACCGAATCCGTGCTGTCCGCAATATGACGCAACTCATCAAGCACAAACTGCGGAATCATCACGATTCCCTCAATTATGCCGGTTTTATAGACGTCAAAAAATCTTCCGTCAATGATTGCCGAGGTGTCGAGAACTTTCGGAGCCGCAACCGTGCGTCCGCCCTTTTCTCCGAGCCTGAACCACGACGGCAGAACGATTTCCTTACTGCGCTTTGTGGGAATCAGCCAGCCGAGGGTTCCGAAAATTAAATACGCGCTGACTGCAAGAATGATGCCGATAAAATGCGGCTCAATGTTCAGCAGGAAGGTGCTCAGCAAAAATGCGACAAGCAATCCGAGAATCAGTCCGATTACACCGACAAAAATCACGGAAAGCGGCATGTCGGTGAACCTCCGCATAATGCTGCCTGTGACAAAGTGATACGCTTTAACCAAACGCGGCGCAATCACATATCCGAATACACCGAAGCCTGCACCGAGAACGCAAAAAATACATATGGGCAGCCATTTTTGTGCTTTTTCGCCGAAAGACGCAATAAAGCTGCCGCTGCATATAAGCTGAGCGGCACTCAAACCCACTGCCACGAAGAATAGTGCTATGATCGATTTAACAATACGTTTGCTCATCGCTTAATACCTCTTCCTGCGTTCCCGTGATGCTGCGAATGCAGCCGCATCACAATGATTAATCGATTTTTATAAAATGCAGATGAACTCATGCGATATTCAGTGCGATTTCCATCATTTTTGTAAACGTGTTCTGCCGCTCTTCCGCCGTGCAATCCTGACCCGGATTAAACGGACAATCGGAAATCGTGCATATGCAAAGAGCGTTTTTCCCTGCACGCGCCGCGTTGCAGTACAACGCTGCACTCTCCATTTCAACAGCAAGCACACCCATTTTCTGCCAATCGGAAAGACTGAGAGCATCATCGTAAAATGTATCGGAGGAATAAAGGTTCCCAACCATGTAACGCACACCTGCTTTATCCGCTTCGGCAACTGCCTTCTGCAAAAGATTAAAACTTGCTGTCGGCGCAAAAGTGCCGGGCAGTCTGTATTGGGCCGCATAGTTCGAATTTGTGCATGACCCCATGCCGAAAACGATGTCTCGAATCTTTAATTCCGGATGAATTGCTCCTGCGGAACCGACACGAATGATATTTTTTACGTCATAATAATTAAAAAGTTCGTAGGAATAGATTCCTATGGACGGCATGCCCATTCCGCTGGCCATAACGGATACACGCTTGCCTTTATAATAGCCGGTGTAACCTTGAACTCCGCGGACATCATTAACAAGCACAGCATCATTCAGATAAGTTTCTGCAATGAACTTTGCCCGCTTGGGGTCGCCGGGCATAAGAACGGTTTCAGCAAAATCGCCTGCTTTTGCCGAAATATGCGGGGTCGGAATGTTGTTCATATGAACTAATCTCCTTTATTTCAAGTTAAATCAAAATCAGCATTGAAATTATATCATATTATTGCCTGCTTAACAAGAGCAAACCGGAATAATAATGTTTATATTTTTGCCGGAATGTTGACAGTTGACATTTTTATGCTATAATCAATATGCTGATTCGGACGGGTTCCCGAGCGGCCAAAGGGAGCGGACTGTAAATCCGTTGTCACAGACTACGATGGTTCGAATCCATCCCCGTCCACCAATAACAGGAACATAAAAAGATTTTTCCGTGAAAACCTCGATTTTATCGAGGTTTTTTGCTTTTTAGACAAATTGACGAATAAATCGATAGAAAAACAGGAGAAGCTTTTGTTTTTGTATTAAACTCATTGACAATGACGTCGATATACTGTAAACTATACTCAGCACCGTTAAATGAATTTTAACAATCAGGAGGAATTCTATGGGAACATGGGGAACAGGAATATTCCAAAGTGACTATGCTTTGGACGTCAAAGACACCTACATGGATCGTATTCGCAAAGGAGAAGACGATGAGTCTGTAATGAACAGCTTAATCGCTGAATATGAGCGAGAAGGAGACTGCAACTATGATGATACGCGATACGTATTCTGGTTGGCATTAGCTTATATTCAATGGAAAACCGGACGGCTTGACCCAATGGTCAAGGAGCGGGCATTAAGCTGCATACAAGACGGAAGCGAACTTGAACTTTGGAAAGGTGAAACAGAAACAACGTATCGCCACAGAAAAAAGGCATTGGCAGATTTGGAGGAAGCTTTGCTTTCCCCGCAGCGAAAAAGGACGGTTTACAGGCAGTCCAGCCCGCCGGGCAGGCTGCGGACGAAATCCTCGGCGCAGGCGGCGCGCAGCTCCTCGAGCTTCGGCTTCAGGTCGTTCAGTTTGCTCTTATATTCTTCAAATTCGATCATGACAGTATTCTCCAGTTTCGGAATATCATATATAGTATAGCCGAAAGAAGCCCTCCTGTAAAGGGAAATTTTCTGCCCGTTCAGCGCGCGCTGATCTCATATTCCTCATCCGCGAAGATAAGATCATCCACATCTCCGCCTACCTGCTCCCACCATGGCATGGTCCTCCCTCCCTTCCGCCTTTTGACGCTCAGGCCTCCCATTGTATGCGTCCGGAAGGGAAAAATCGCGCGACTTTTGGCGCTGCCTCTTGACATTTTTTCAAAAAACCGCTAAGATGATTCGGTAAATACACATGTCCCAGTAGCTCAGCTGGATAGAGCACACGCCTCCTAAGCGTGGGGTCGGGAGTTCGAATCTCTTCTGGGACGCCAAAACGAGGCGGCTTGTGAGAAGGTCCGAGTGGGCTCTTCACAAGCCGCCCGCTTTTTTTACCCTGCGCAGGATGATGCAGGCGGGGCCACTGCGTTCGGTCATCAGAGCATCGCGCATGGATGCGCTCCATATGCGATGAAATGAGCGATGAAAAGGCACGGTTCAGACAAGCGTCTCATCCCCAAAAATCAATGCCTCTATTGAAATATTCACGGATAAACCCGACAACATTTCAATGGAGGCTGTTTCTGTATGATCGCAGGCAGGCCCGGCGAAAACGCCAGGCCCTTCGGGTGAGATCCGGGCTGCATCCGGCGGCCTGACAGATAATAACTCCCCGGGATCCATTGAGATCCCGGGGAGCGTTTGGCATATTCCGAATAAATTCAGCGCTTGCTGAACTGAGGAGCCCGACGGGCGTCTTTGAGGCCGTATTGAATCAGTTTTTCGCCTTTTCCCCTGTATTTTCAAGGGTTTCCTCGTTCTGTCTTGCCGTTTCCCCTACGAGTTAACCCATCAATTAAGCCGATTCTTTTTCACTATTTGTGCTGAAAGCTTGGTTTATCACCGGTGCCAGTTCCCAAGGCTTATTGTACTTCACCTTGGCGTAAATGTCCATAGTCACCTTTTGATTTGCGTTGAAAGCATCTTGCTGTTTTTTCTCGAGCGGGGCGGTCTTCCCACGGACCGCCCCGCAAAGCCGTTACGGCTCGATGATGTTGAAGGGGTTGGTCCCGGTGATCGGGAACTGGTTCATATTCTCCATCATCAGCGTCAGCAGCTCTGCGCTGCCCTCGACCTTGACGGCCTGTGTAACCGTTTCCTGATTGTTGGTCAGGATCGCAAACAGCGCATTCTTCAGACAGGTAATAGACACGTCCGCATCATCAGACAATGTATCCGCATAGACCAGCAGCACACCATTCTTCACGCGGAGCATGTGCTGTTCGCCCACGTCAGGCAGGATCACGTTCATGGTGAAGTCGCGGTCAGCCAGCGCCTGCTTGTCCATAACAATGGCCATATAGTCAAACAGCATGGGCGCGGAGAGGGCCTTGACCATGTCGCCGGTAGATTTGGTGGAAGCGGTGAAATTGGCGTTTCCATGGCGCAGCTCCTGCGCGGCGGTCAGATATTCGTTGCGCCACGGACCGGACTCCGCCTGATACCCCAGCTGCTCCAGTGCATCGGCGCACAGAAGCCGTGCATCGGTGTTCGTCGGGTCGGCAAAGACGATGGTGTTTGTGACCTCGGCGACCCACTGATATTCACCCTTGTCAAAATCCGCCTTTGCCATTTGCAGGACCTTGTCAACATCCCCCAGGTACTCCACCCATTTTTTTGCGCTGTCGCTTGGCATGAGGGGGTTCAGGTTGACAGGGTTGCTGTCATACCATCCCATGAACTTCTGGTAGACCGCCTTGGCGTTGTGGGCGACCGTCCCGTAGTACTGGCGGGTGTACCAGATTTTATTGAGCGCCTCCGGCAGCTCGATCATGTTGGAGATCTCGTCGCTGGTGTAGCCCTGATTGATATAGGTCAGAGTCTGGTCGTTAATGAACTTATACACGGCAGCCGTGTTGACCATGTAGTCGTTCACCACGTTGTTTCCCCAGTGCGGCCAGTTGTGGGACTGGAAGGTGACCTCCGCGTCCTTGCCGTAAAGGGAGATGGCCTCGGTGATATAGCTTGCCCATGCCGCGCCGTCGCGCACCTCCGCGCCGCGCAGCGTGTAGAGATTGTGGAGTGTGCCGGTGCAGTTTTCCGCCATCCACAGCGCCTTGTACTGGGGCAGCCACGTGTTCATTTCGGCGGGCGCTTCCGTACCCGGCGTGAGCTGGAACTCCAGCTCCACACCGTCGATCGTCAGCTTTTCACCGGACTGCGTGATTTCATAGCTGGGCGTCATGAACGAGACCGTTCCGGTGGACTGTCCCATGCCGATGCCCTGCGCCAGCTTGCCGGTCACGCCGGGGGTCAGCAGGATACCGTACTGATAATTGCTGCGGCGGCCCATACCCTTACCGGCGTAGACGTTTTCCTTCACAGAGTGCTCCGTGAAGCCCACAGGTGTGATCACGGGGATCTTGCCGCTGGCGAGCTGATCTTCAATAGAAAGTGTCTCGTCTGCCTTATCCTCTTTCGCCATCACGCCGGCGATGCCGCCAAAATGGTCGGCGTGGGAATGAGAGATGATGACGGCCTTGACCGGAAATTTACCAAAATTCTTTTCGATCAGCTGCATGGCAGCCTGACTGCACTCCACGCTCATCAGCGTGTCAAAGACGATCCAGCCGGTATCGCCCTTGACAACGGTGAGATTTGCCATGTCATAGCCGCGGACCTGATAGATGCCATCCGTCACTTCAAAAAGACCATAGGCATGGTTGTTCTTCGTGTTCTCCCAGAGGCTGGGATTTACGCTGTCAGGCGCTTTTTCATAATCGCCTAGGAATGCATAGGCTTCCTGACTCCAGAGGATCGTCCCATCCTCGTCCTTTAGTTCCAGTGTTTCCGGCGCGTCGATCAGTCCACGGGTGGCGAATTCATATTCCTGCTTATCATCGAAGTCAAGTTCATCGTAGACGGCGGCATTTGCCTTTGCCGTAAAGTCTGTGGCGGGCTTGACCTCGGCGGTCAGACCCAGGTCTGCCTTTTCCGCGCCCGGCTCTTTGAGCCCATCCTGCGCACAGCCGACGCAGGACAGCAACAATACCGATGTAAGAAGTATTGCTGCAATGCGTTTCATAGCCATTCTTTTTCCATCTCCTTATTGTTCGCGGATAACAGGTGGCTGCCAGCTATCCAGTGCTGTCATATCCGGTACATAGATCCGCATGAACAGATGAAATTCCCCGTCGGAAACAGGCAGCCAGTTAGAGGTGTCTTCCGGTGCATCCTTGGACAGGATAATATCCAATGTGCCGTCCGCATTCAGCTTGAAGTCGGAGCGGTCGTTGATGCAGTAGCGGTCGATGGAATTGTCAATGAGGAAATCATCCTCTCCGTAGGCGGTCACGGACCAGAAGCCGCCCTCCAGCGTGGGAGGAAGGGTTTCAAAGTGGAGCGTATACTTTTTTTCTCCGGTCAGCGCTGCGCCGGTCTCATCCACCGCTGTCTTGGGATAGATTGCCACGTCCACGGTGTTGGCGCCAAGCCCCACCAGCGCTACCATCGCGCGGTAGGTATACTCCGTGCCGAAGTCGCCGATGGGCTTGCCGTAATAGATCCACTGACCGAGTTTCTGCGCATACTTCGCGCCGTCGGCGGCAAGCGTGGCGCGAAGCCCCTGAAGCATCTGCGTCCAGCGCTCGGCAGCTCCTTCGCCCAGGAGAGCGGCGTCGAAGGTCTTACCCGCGCCCACGTTGATGGCGGAGAGTTTCTTCAGCAGTTCCTTATCCGCATCGGCGGGCGGGTTGACCTGCATCAGAGCGTTCGCCGTATTGAAAAACTCTGCTGGCGTCATGGAAAGCACCTTGTTCACGGGAACAAAGTCATTTTCCTCTTTATAAGCTCCCTGCGGTGCGGCATACTCGCCTCCCTGTATATAAGCCGAAAGAGGCAGGAGCTGCATCTGCTCCTGAATGGCATAGACATTGGGCAGATCCTCGTTCCCGGACAGCACCGTGCGGGTGATCGACCACACCGTTGCGGTGGGCACGTCCACGCGCGTCACACCGTCGGGCAGCTCGCCCTCCCAGCCGGGAAGCGCGATGGCATAAGCACCCGCCTTGTCCAGCACGGCGGCGGTGTTCGTCCACGCATCCAGAAGCTGCACATTGCAGAAGCGATCCGTTTCCGGCAGGACGTAGACCATAGGCTCTGTGCTGATGTCAAGCCATGCCTGCGAATAGACGGTATCGACGTTCGGCGTCACGACGGTGCGGAAAGAGGCGTCCGCCAGCTTTTTTACATGGTTGAACTGATTGATGGGCGCACGGCCAGTCATGGTCCCGTCCGTATTGGTCGATAATGTTTTGGTTGCGTCGGTCAGCACCAGCGGGAACGCATAGATGTATGCCTCACTGACCGTTTCCCACACGGTTTCAGTATCCAATGTATCCGGCTGCGTTTTTTCGGCAGAGCAGGCGGAAAGAAGTCCGCAGGAAAGCAGTGTAAGCAGCGATAGTAGAATTGCAAGTATCTTTTTCATGTTGTCCTCCTATGATTCTCTTCTGTTTTTGGTCATCTCCTCGGAAGGGTTTGTGCGTATGGATTGACTATGAAGTCGTTTGTGATTTTCTCTTTATGGTAAACTATCGATTATTCCGCCCCTTTCTTTCTGCAAGCCTTGAAAGCTCTTTTTTGACTGCTTCGATTTGTGGGTCAAACAGCGCTCGCTCGGCAAAGATCATATAATTGTTGATGGCGAGGATCGACAGATGAACGAACGGCGCAACCTCTTCGTCGGTGCAGCCGAGGATCTCCGCAATCCTGCCCGTGTAATAAGGGTATCTTGCCGCAAGCCGCACAAGGGAAGGCTTTACCTTTTCTCCGTATTCGCGCGACACACATACGCTGACCAGAAAGCGCATGGTAGGCGACATTTTATCCGCCAGCTCACCGAGATGATCCATCATGCTTTTGATGTCACGAATATCTTCAAGCACGATGGCAAACGCGGCTTTTTCAATTCGACTGATCGCTTCTTCGGCGCAGGCAAGAACGATTTCCTCTTTGGTGGAGAAGTAATAGTAGATGCCGCCGTTTTGCAGCTTTGCCGCCTTACAGAGGTCCTTTGTCGTGGCAACGGTCAGCCCCTTTTCGACAAAGCAGTCAAGGCAGACGCCTACAAGCTCCTGTCTCTTTTCGGCTTTCTTTTCTTCCCGCAAAACACAATCCCCCCATTTCTGTGCATTATCCAGTGTTTCTTATAATAAGATATCAGACTTCGCAAAACAAATCAAGCGATTGCTTGAATAATAATTATAAATTTTTAGGATCACATTGCTTGATCAAACATCACCACAACCTCATTTGGCGGCTTTGCCTCCGGTAAGCTCTGTATGTGCCGAATCGCCGTCTTTGCAAAGATGTTGGACTTTGTCGTATCCCAATCTGCAAGTTTTGCGATCTCCGTTGTGCCATTCTCAAAATCAAACCGCAGCTCACCCCATCCGCCGTCGTTGTCTGCCTGATACAGGTAGGCAGCGGCGGCTATTTTTTTGTTCTTTTTCGTGCTTTTCACCTGTTTCAAGGTCACGGTATGCACCATGCCGCTCTCCATGAGCTTCAGGCGTAGCTTGTCCAAAGCGCGGCGGTATGCAGACTTTGATGATCCACGACTTTCGCCGAATCTGCTATCCGGCTAAAGCTGGAACGAAAGTGGTCCAACCGGTACCGCCCCGCAGTGCGGCATCATTTTCATCTGAGAGGGTGAACAAGTAAACGGGCTGGTGGAATCCCTTGCTGTCGGTCATATATTCGAGCTTACAGTCAGTGACTCGCACTTGCCGTGGGGACAAATAGTTGAACATGGGCACATCACGCCAAGAGAACTGCCCAGCACAAAGACGCTCATACGCCTCTTGGGAAGAGATAACTGCAGCATTTCCATGAAGGGTGCTGACAGAAAGATGGTTGTCTACCTTGTAGAGGATACCGCCCTCTGCCACCCAGCAGACCAATTCGCCATTGGTAAGCACATCGTCCTCTACTACACATTCTGCCCGAAAAGCGTACCTTCCCGCGCTCTCGTCCGCGGTGACAAAACTGGCCGCATCGGGGATCTCGACGCCCAGCTTGTCCAGAGCGGCACGAAGATCGTCCTCTGTGATCGCTCCGCCCTTTTCGCTGTATCGTTGTTTACTGTCCACGCGATAATCCGTGTACTCGTAGGAGTGATCATTGTAACACACCCACAAGGCATAGGTGCGGTGGTCAGAGTAGAAAGCTCTGCTGTCATAGTAATCTACATCGGGAGTACCGAATCGAATTTCCGCTCCCTGTCGCCCAACAAATTCTGACGCAAAGGCATCGCAGTCCTTCCTTGTGAACGGCTCCGTCCGGTACACTCCGGACGGTCCGGGCGCATTGGACAAAGAACATTCCTGCACCCATTCGATTTCCTTGGTCTTCGCGTTGTAGATCGGACCGTCCGCAAGGTTGCCATAGGGCCGGAAATGATAGGTGAGGAACACACCGGCCAGAGCAGCGATGGACAGAACGGGAAAAATAACATAGACTCCGGCGGTTTTCCATTGTTTCCTCACCAAGCTGACGAACAGCATACAAAAGCAGTACCCCAGCATGGCCCCCAAAACATTGCATATCAGATCGTCCACATCGGCCTGTCCACGACCAAGGACATACTGAAGCAGCTCGATCACAAGAGATGTGCCGACCCCGGCGGTCAGCATCCAAAACCACCGTCGGAAACGCTTTACCGCAAGAGGAAGCAGTACGCCCAGTGGAAGGAACATGGCGATGTTCAGCAAAGGGTTTAGCCAAATTTGCAGGGTAAAGTTATTCCACGCCTCCCAAAACGCCAAAAAGGGAAGGAGCTGGACGCCTGTTCGCATACCATCCATACGGTTCATTAAAGTGATGGCAGCAAGCCCACCCAAGTAGCACAACAGAAGGAGAAAGGCGACAGCTTGCCCTTTCGGAAAACATTTTCCTTCTCGACGGCACTTCAGATTCAGCATAACAAGAATTACTGCACCTGCCGCCAAGCCGATCAAAGCGAGGGGAATTGCATTTCGAAAAAAATAAAAAATGGTTCCGATAAAATCATGCACGGTAATCCTTCTCCCTTCAATAAAATCGTATGCGAGCGAAGAAGCACGCCGAAAGGCGCACAACGCCGCCGCCTGTGAGGATGCGAAACAGGTGGATATTTAGTTGTGTCGCAAAGGCATTATAGCATATTCTATCTGGCAAAAAAAGAGTGAGGGTAAGATAATACGATTTAAGAGTACAGATTATTGGATGGAAAGTCGAGATTTGCGTTGCAAATCAAACACAAGCTGTTGTCAGTATGGTCCAGAGCAGCCTGCGAAGTGCTCCGCTGCTCCGGACTCCGTAATGGGACTACGCAGCGCTTCGGCACTGCGGCGCAGGAGGAAACTGCATCCGCATGTGCGGACGCAGCTCCCTCCTGCTTTTTCGCTCACAGCTTATTCATTATTCAGTTTTTGCGTGACCTCATGCACAGTGAACGAATTGTGCCTCGTTGCATTTCAGCAGCGGAGTGATGTTTTTATCAAATATAGACGCAAAAAAGCAGCAAATCTTTTTCAAGACTTACTGTTTATGTGCCGATGTGATAGGCAACCGTTATTTGGCTGTAAGAGACGGCGATAGAAAGATTTGCTTCTTTAAGGTATAATGTTTATAAGAATATCCCCTTTGAAAACTGAAAAAGTGCCAACTCTACGATTCATAGGTTTCGATTCTAAGTGCTTTTTGATAAAATATAGCTAACAGGGGGCAAGAATATGGACAAAAATATAACAGGTCGCTTTATTGCCGAACTCAGAAAACAAAAGGGTTTTACACAAAAAGAATTGGCCGAAAAGCTTATGGTAACAGATAAAGCAATTTCACGATGGGAAACAGGAGTTTCCCATAGTTAAAGATACCACACCAAATATGATGAACCCACGCTTATAC
>OMBK01000087.1_pt1 | contig 65652 bp, 73 predicted proteins | sample 1644881 | NCBI WGS metagenome assembly OMBK01 (sample SAMEA103958132, study PRJEB25191) | human gut metagenome | biome: human-associated habitat [ENVO:00009003]; feature: intestine environment [ENVO:2100002]; material: feces | place: Germany | collected 2013/2015
CCCCGGCGTGCCGAAAATGCCTTTTCGCCCGCCGCATAAGATTTTGCATCTTTGAAGAAGATGCAAAATCTATGGATCCGAATGGCACAGGACACCCTTCTTGGGTTTCCCGCACACCCTTCCTTACCGCGGCTGTAAATTCCCACTTTTACAGCAGCCTGTCCGGCAAAAGGCCTCGCAGCCGAATAAGAATTTTCGCCCACGCACATGTCGCGGGCGAAAATGATCTTTTAGGCGTCAGCAGACGCAAATTCTGCGAGGTCTTTTGAACGGTGGGGTCTCTTTTTTCAACCGTTGATTTTATGGTTCAAATACTGCACGCAGTCCCGGACGGTCTTGAGCCCGGCCAGATCCTCCTCGTCGATCTCGCCTACGTCAAACTCCTCCTCCATGGCCATCACCAGCTCCACCAGATCCACGGAGTCGGCGCCCAGGTCATCCACGAAAGAGCTGTCCAGGGTAATCTCCTCCGCATCGATGGCAAACTGCTCGGCGATGAGGTCCTGCATCGTTTTGAAAATTTCCTCTGCTGTCATATCGAGTTTTTCTCCTTTCGGATATGTCTTGAAAAATAATACGGCATCGGCGTATGTATGTCAATAGTCAAATAGGCATTTACTGCTCAATTTTCATCAAATTCACATTTTCCTCAATTTTTTCAATAAGGCCGCTGCGGGCGAAGGCCGCCGCCTGACCGACGGCATTTTCAATGGCCTCGGCGTTGGAGGCCCCGTGGGCCTTGATGACGGCCTTGGAGATGCCGATGAAGGCGGTGCCGCCCACCTTATTGGGGTCCAGCTGCGCCTTGAAGGCGTTCAGCCCCGGCAGCACCATAGCGCCCGCCAGCTTCGTCAGCAGGTTTTTCTTGAAGATGCCCTTCAGGCAGCTTCCGGCGTAGGAGCCGATGCCCTCGATGGTTTTCAGCATCACATTGCCGGAGAAGCCGTCCGTCACCAGCACGTCGCAGCCGCCCTTGATGGCCTCCTTGGCCTCGATATTGCCGATGAAGTTCAGCTTGGGCTGCTCCAGCAGCAGCGCCCTTGTCTGACGCTGGAGGTCGGTGCCCTTCTCCGCCTCCACGCCGATGTTGAGAATGCCCACGCGGGGATTCTCGATCCCCAGCACGTGGCGGGCGTAAAAGCTGCCCAGATAGGCGAATTGCAGCAGGTACTCCGGCGTACACTCGGCGTTGGCGCCGCAGTCGATCAGCACGCAGCGTCCGGTGGTGGTGGGCATGACAGGAGCCATGGCGGCCCGGCGAATGCCCCGCACACGCTTGGTAATGAGGGTAGCGCCGGTCAACAGCGCGCCGGTGGAGCCGGCGGAGATAAAGGCGTCGCCCTCGCCGTCCCGCAGCAGGGTCAGGCCCACGCCCATGGAGCTGTCCTTCTTCCGGCGGAACACCGTAGCGGGATCGTCCTCCATGGTAACTTCCTCGGTGGTGGGCACGATATCCATGCCCTGAGGCAGCTCCTGTACGCCGCACTGGGCGAGTGCTTCCCGGATGGCGGTCTCGTCGCCGGTGAGGGTGATGTCCACGCCCCAGCGCTTCTGTCCCTGCAGGGCACCCTTGACGATGGCCAGCGGCGCGTTGTCGCCGCCCATGGTGTCTACGATGATCCTCATTTGGAAAGCACCTCCTCCCGAATTTCCTCGATGATGGCCAGCGACCGCTGGCTCAGCTCTGCGTTTTTGTTGCGCTTGCCCTTCACCCGGTGGTCAAGGGGCGGGATAATGCCGAAATTGATATTCATAGGCTGGAACTCCGCCACGGACTCGTTGCTGACATACAGACCCAGTGCGCCGATGGCGGTTTCTCTGGGAAAGTCGATGGGTTCCTTGCCCAGCAGACGCCGGGCCAGCTCCACGCCCACCAGAAAACCGCTGGCACAGGACTCTACATAGCCCTCCACGCCGGTCATCTGTCCGGCAAAGGCAATGCGGGGGTCGCTCTTGAGCCGGTAATACCGGTCAAGAAGCCGGGGCGAATCCAGATACGTATTGCGGTGCATGACGCCGTAGCGCAGGAACCGTGCGTCGTGAAGGGCGGGGATCATGGAGAACACACGCTTCTGCTCCGGCCATTTCAGGTGGGTCTGGAAGCCCACCAGATTATAGATGGTGCCGTCGGCGTTGTCCTTGCGCAGCTGCACCACCGCGTAGGGATCGCGGCCCGTTTTCGGATCGGGCAGCCCCTTGGGCTTCAAGGGGCCGAACCGCAGGGTATCCTCGCCCCGGCGGGCCATGACCTCCACTGGCATGCAGCCCTCGAACACATTCTTATCCTCGAAGCCGTGGACTTCCGCCTCCTCGGCGGCGGTCAGCGCCTGCCAGAAGGCCAGATACTGCTCCTTGTCCATGGGGCAGTTGATGTAGTCCGGCGTACCCTTGTCATAGCGGCTGGCGAAGTAGGCGCTGGTCATATCCACGCTGTCAAAGGCCACCAGCGGTGCGGCGGCATCGAAGAAATGCAGGGTATCGGTGCTGCCGAACAGCGCCGCCAGCTTGTCCGCCAGCGCGTCGGAGGTCAGCGGGCCAGAGGCGATGACCACATCGCCCTCCGGAATGTCCGTCACTTCCTCCGCCACTACGGTAATATTGGGGTGATTACGGATGGCTTCCGTCACCATGGCGGCAAAGCCGTGGCGATCCACCGCCAGCGCACCGCCGGCAGGTACCGCCGTGGCGTCGGCGCACCGTAGGATCAGGCTGTCCAACCGCCGCAGCTCCTCCTTGAGAAGTCCTACGGCGTTTTCCAGCCCTGCGCCCCGCAGAGAATTGGAGCAGCACAGCTCGGCAAAATCATCGGTCACGTGGGCGGGGGTGCGCTTGAGGGGCTTCATCTCCCGCAGCGTCACGGAAATGCCCCGCTGGGCCAGCTGCCACGCGCATTCGCTGCCGGCAAGACCCGCGCCGATCACAGTTACATGGTTCATTCCCCGCCGCCTTTCTCCGCCGCCTTTTTGGCAGTAGTCTTTTGGGTGGTGGCCGCTTTCTTTGTGGTGGTTTTCTTCGCTGTGGCGGTCTTTTTCGCGGCGGTGGTCGTCGTCTTTTTTGCCGCCGTGGTCTTGGCCGTCGTCTTTTTGGCAGCAGACTTCTTGGCGGGCTTTTCCTCGGCAGGTGCTTCCGCCGCTGTCTCAGCGGTGGTCTCGCCGCCCTCGGCGGCGGTGTCCTTCTTGCGGTGATAGCCCCGCTTGTCCTCCGGCAGGAAGTTGGCGCACTTCTCGTTGATGCAGAAGGGCTTGCTGAAGCCGCGGCCCGCCCGCTTGAACATGGTCTGGCCGCAGAGAGGGCAGTCCTCCTTGGTGGGCACGTCCCACGTCATGAAATCGCAGGTGCGGTCGCCTTTTTTGTTGTTGGCAAACTCGCAGCAGTAGTAGGTATACTGCTTGCCGGAGGTCTTGCTGGTGCCGCTGCGCTTCATGAGCCGTCCGCCGCACTTGGGGCAGCGGCCCGGCATCTCCACCACCAGCGGCATGGTAAAGGTGCACTCCGGATAGCCGGGGCAGGCCAGGAATGGGCCGAACCGACCCTCCCGCTCCACCAGATTGCGGCCGCACACGGGGCACAGCTCATCGCTGACGGTGGGCTCGGGGCGAATATAGTCGCCCGCTTCGGCGTCGGTCAGGTGCTGGGCGAAGCCGTCGTCATAGAACTGGCGCAGCACCTGCTTCCAGGGCAGCTTGCCCTCCTCCACGTCGTCCAGACGCTGCTCCATGTTGGCGGTAAATTTCAAATCAGCGATATCAGAGAAATACTTCTCCATCCACGTGGTGACCGCCTTGCCCAGATTGGTGATATACAGGCACTTGCCCTCTTTCTTCACATAGCGGCGGTCAAGAATGGTGGACACCGTGGGCGCATAGGTGGAGGGACGACCGATGCCGTTTTCCTCCATGGCCCGGATCAGCGCCGCCTCGGTATAGTGGGCGGGCGGCGTGGTGAAGTGCTGTGCGGGCGCGAAGTCCTTCAGCGTCAGGGGCTCGCCCTCCTTCAGATCAGGCAGGGTGGGCTCCTTCTCCTCCTTGTCGTCGTCATCCCGGCTCTCCTCGTACACGGCGGTATAGCCGGAGAATTTCAGCTTGCTGGCGGTGGCCCGGAACAAATGCGCGTCGGCGCTGATATCCACGGACACGCTGTCATAGATGGCGTTGGCCATCTGGCTGGCCAGAAAACGGCTCCAGATCAGGCGGTACAGCCGGTACTGCTCCGCCGTCAGGTCTCCCCGGATGGCGTCCGGCGTCAGGGTCACATTGCTGGGGCGGATAGCCTCGTGGGCATCCTGCGCCCCGGCCTTGGTCTTGTACTGGCGGGGCGCGGCGGGCACGTAGCCCTTGCCGTAGCGCTCCTGAATGAAGCCGCGGGCGTCGGCCTGCGCCTCGTCACTGATGCGCAGCGAGTCGGTACGCATGTAGGTGATCAGACCCACGGTGCCCTCGCCGGTGATATCCACGCCCTCGTACAGCTGCTGGGCGATGGCCATGGTGCGGCGGGGCGTCATGTTCAGCTTGCGTGACGCCTCCTGCTGCATGGTGGAGGTGGTAAAGGGCGGCGAGGGGGAACGGTTCTTGTCGGTGCGCTTCACCGACTTGACGGCGAAAGCGGCGCTGCGCAGCTCGTCCATGATGGCCTGCACATCCGCCTGGGTCTGAGGCTCGTATTTCTTGCCATTTTGGCCGTAATAATGGGCCTTAAAGGCCACTTTTTCCCCGTTTTCCAGCACTGCGTCCAGCGTCCAGTACTCCTGAGGCTGGAAGTCGGCGATCTCCTGATCCCGGTCAAACACCATGCGGGTAGCCACGCTCTGCACCCGTCCGGCGGACAGGCCCCGGCGGATCTTCTTCCACATCACCGGGGAGATCTGATAGCCCACCACGCGATCCAGCACACGGCGGGCCTGCTGGGCGTCCACCAGATCCTGATCGATGGCGCGGGGATGGGCGATGCTCTCGCCCACCACCTTGCGGGTGATCTCGTTGAAGGTGACACGTCTGGTCTTATCGTCCGGCAGGTTCAGCAGATGCTGCAAATGCCAGGAAATGGCCTCTCCCTCGCGGTCTGGGTCGGTGGCGAGGTAGACGGTATCGCTGGCGGCGGCGTCCTTTTTCAGCTGGCGGATCAGCTCCTCCTTGCCGCGAATGGGCTTATATTCAGGTTCAAAATCGTGTTCAATGTCCACGCCAAGGGTACTCTTGGGTAGGTCCCGCAGGTGGCCCATGCAGGCCGTTACCTGATAGTCAGGCCCCAGATACTTGCCGATGGTCTTGGCCTTGGCCGGAGACTCCACGATCACCAGATGCTTCTTGCTCATGCTTTTTTATTCCTCTTTGCTTCCTTCTAACTCAATTTCCGGCAGCTCCACGGTGCGCACAAAGCTGCGCGCCCCGTTCTGCGCCGTCCAGCCGCTGATCTCCAGCAGCGTCAGCGCGGGCAGCACCCGCTGAATGGGCAGGCCGCTGTCCTCCGCCAGCTGGTCGGACAGCTTCGGCTCATCTGTCCGCAATACTTGCAGCACGGTCTGCTGCTCCGTTGACAGCGCCGCCCACTCCTCTGCCGTCAGCCGGGGCAGAACGGGTGTCTGCTCCGCTTCCGGCGTATACGGATATTCCTCTGACTTTGGCGCTGGCTTTTCCGCCGCCGTTTTGGGCTCGCCCGCCATGCGGGGCAGCGGCGGCATAGGCGGCGCGGTACGCCGCAGCTTGTGGGGAAACCGGCTCTCGTACTCCGAGAGAATGTCTCCCGCGCAGGTGGCTAAGATCGCGCCCTCCCGGATCAGGCGGTGACATCCGGCGCTGTTGGGCGCGTCGATGGGGCCGGGGATGGCGAACACGTCCCGCCCCTGCTCCATGGCGTTTTCGGCGGTGATTAGTGCGCCGGAGCGCAGCGGCGCTTCCACCACCACGGCGGCCACACTTAGGCCGCTGATAATACGGTTACGCATCGGAAAGCGCCACCCCTCCGGCTCTGTCCGGGGCGGGTACTCCGACAGCAGCACGCCGGTGGCGGCGATATCCTCGTACAGACGCCGGTTTTCGGCGGGGTACACCACGTCCACACCGCCGCCCAACACACCGCAGGTAAAGCCGCCGAACCGCAGCGCGCCGCGCATGGCCGCACCGTCGATGCCCTTTGCCATGCCGGACACCACCATAGCGCCCTGCTGGGTCAGCTCATAGCCCAGCTTTTCGGCACAGTGGATGCCGTAGGGCGTGCAGGAACGGGTGCCCACCACGGCCACCGCCGCTTCCTCGTCAAACAGGGGCATAGCGCCCTTGCCGTACAGCAGCAGCGGCGGTTGATAGATGTTCCGCAGCCGGTCGGGGTACATGGCATCCGCCATGGTCACCAGAAAGATATCCTTCCGGGCGCAGTCCGACAGGATGCGGTCTGCCGCCGTCAGCGATTTGCTGTTCAGCAGCGCCGCCTGTTCCTTCTTCAGCCCCTCCACCTGCCACAGGGCTTCCTCGTCCGCGTAGTATATGTCCTCCGGAGAGGAAAAATGCTGCAGGAGCAGCAGCTTGCTGTGATCCGTCAGGCCCGGCAGCGTGGTCAGCCAGACCCAGTATTTCAACGCCGCCATGGCCCGCGCCTCCTCTCTGTGTTTACCGGTAGCTCTCCCACAGCAGCACGGCGGCGGCAATGGCCGCGTTCAGGGACTCGCACCGCTGCGACATGGGGATCTTGACGGTCTTCTGGCACAGGGCCAGCACCGCGTCGCTGATGCCCTGTCCCTCGCTGCCGATGACGATGGCGCAGCGATCCAGCGGCACGGCACGAACATCCTCCGTGTCCTGCCGCAGCGCCGTGCCGTACAGGGGCAGGCTGCTGCGCGTCAGCAGGCCGGGCAGCTGCGCCGCCTTCAGGCACCATACGGGGCGGCGGAACACCGCCCCCATGGAGGAGCGCACGGTTTTCACGCTCCACGGGTCGGCGCAGCCCTCCAGCAGCAGCAGGCCGTCAAAGTCAAAGGCATCCAGCGTCCGCAGGATGGTGCCCACGTTGCCGGGGTCCTGCACGCCGTCCAGCACCATGTAGCGGCTGCCGGGCAGCGCTTCGGGAACGGCGGTCTCCGGCAGGGTCACGGTAAACAGTGCGCCCTGCGGGGACTTCATGGGGGAAATGGAGGACATTACATCCTCCGGTATCTCCACCGCTCGGACAGTCTCCGGCAGCGGCGGCAGCGGCACGTCGGCTGTGACGGCGATCTCCCGCACCGGGGCATGCCACTTGAGGGCTTCCGCCAGCAGCTTGGGACTGTCGCACAGATAGACGCCCTGTTCCCGGCGGTAGGCGGCGGAGGCCGCCAGCTTTTTCATATGAACCAGCAGCCCATTGCTGCGGCTGGTAATCTTTTCCACGGCTCCCGCCTCCTTTATGATTGGAATGGAAAGGCTGACCCGACAAGCCTTTGTCGGGTCAGCGGGGTAAGGTAAGGTGAACTTAACCGACTTCAGGCGCGATCAATAGAGCTTTGCACCAGCCGGAATGTGGGGATCGACCATCAGCAAATGCAGCTTTTCCTGTCCGTTTTCATGGTGAACCGCAGAGATCAGCATGCCGCAGGAATCAATGCCCATCATGGGTCTGGGCGGCAGATTGGTAATGGCGATGCAGGTCTTGCCCACCAGCTCCTCCGGCTCGTAATACTCGTGAATACCGCTCAGGATCACGCGATCCGTGCCGGTTCCGTCGTCCAGAATGAACTTCAGGAGCTTCGTGGACTTCTTCACGGCCTCGCAGGCCTTGATCTTTACAGCGCGGAAATCGGACTTGGAGAAGGTGTCGAAATCCACGAAATCTGCGAACAGCGGCTCGATCTCCACGTTGGAGAAGTCGATCTTTTCCTCCGCCACGGGAGCGGCGGGAGCAGCCGTCTCGGCGGGCTTGTCAGCCTTCTTGTCGGTATCCAGCGGCTTCATGGTGGGGAATAAAATTTTGCTCTCTCCATCCCGCCTCATACCGCTCCGTAGTGCGCAAAATCCGCATAATTGCTGGGTTTTTGAAACTATTTATCATCCGTCTTGTGTCCTATTGGGCCGTCCGCTTCACTCGAAAAGTTGTATAAAAATTGTAGTTGTTTGTAGGCGTATTTTTTTGTGAAAAAGTGTGTCAACTCCAAAATGTCAAAAATTGGATAAATCTTCCACAAAAAGGACTGGCACATTGTAGAGCCGTGAAGAACATCCCTGATACTGTTTCTTTATCGCTTTTAGCCTATATTATAAGGTATCGATGCTAAAACTGCGGAAACCAGCAATGCACAAACTGCTTATTTGCAGCTCATACAAATATGAGTATAACCCCATCAGTTATTCAAGTCAACATTTTTCAATGAACTACTTGTCTGCATAAAAAACTAGGAGGTTCACTATGCCAGAATACCAACTTCAAATTAAACAAGTGGTAGATTACCCACGATGCCGGATTTATCGTGAGTTCATCCACAAACTGATCAACGACCGGAGCATCCGCATAAACGGAGGCTCCGGCCTTTTTCATTTTACTGTACTTTGCAGCTATGCAAACTTCCGCACCTCATACCGCCGTATTGACGGGATCAGTTATACAGTCTCGCCCGGCGAATGGGTTTGCACCGTCAAGGAACTGTCTTGCTGGTTCCGCACCCGCTTTCATCGGCAGGCGCTGTCCATGCTGGATACTCTTCAGAAGCAGCACTTGATTTCCTATACACTGCTGGGCCGTGGCAACGTAGTCAAATATAAAATCCTCCACTGGGCCCGCCACAATTCCGCACTGGAATACAATGCCCCCTGCCAAAAGGATACCGGTTTTTTCTTCCTGCCAGTCTCTGTTGCCCTGGAACTGGTCAGCTCTGCCCGCTGCTCTGAAATGGACATCGTTCTGGATCTGTGGGTATCCGCTGTCTACAACGATACGCAGGTGCAGGGGTCAGAGGTCGGTCCGGTAGCCTACTTTCGCAATGGTACAGGAAACCCGTTGGTCAGTTATACCGAGCTTTCCTGCCGCTGGGGGCTGTCACGCGCTACCGTATGCCGGATACTGAAAAAGCTGGACGGTCTTGGGTATATCTCTATCATGTCGTTTCCCGGCCGGCATGGAAGCGTGATCTACCTGCAGAACTACCTGTCCACCATGTTTGAGATTTCCGATGTTTTAATCGACAAGGAGGAAGTTGCCATGACCTTAAACATTCATCTGGAGCTTCCGGAAACTGCTGAAACCGAAGAGAGCCATTCTATCTCTGAGCATGAGGTCATTGTTTCGGATGCACTTTCCAGCGTTTCAAAATCGCACATTGAAACGATACTCCGCAAGATGGCTGACATCCTATCTACGCAAGGGATTTCCTGCTTTTCTTGCCCACTCTCCCGCTATAAGTTATATCCCTTATCGGACGACTGCTGGGAAGAGTTGATTCCGCGTGCGCGAGGGAAATCTACAGTCCACTTTGGTCTGACCATCCTCTGCGGCACAAATACTTCAATCGCCACTTTTGAACTTACACTCACTCCCTCTGAGGAGCACGAAAATAGGAGGAACCTGAAATGAGAAAATTTGTTGAACCTGATGTTGCTGATAATCCCCTGTACCATGATACCTGGAAACTGCTGAAAAAATACCGGGATGTTGTGTGGAGCCTGGAGCTTTCTGTCCAGCATGTCCGCACCAAGTTTGAGATTGAGTATGGTACCTCCATTGAGGATTTTCTGGATTCAGTCTATCTGGCTGGCGCTGATTTGGCCGGAAGCGACATCGAGCATCATGCCAAATGCATTGAACGCAGCCACAAAATGCTCAAGCTGCTGGATTCTGCAATCGAATTGCTGCGTACCAAGCACAAAAACGGTGAGGCATATTACTGGTTGCTGTACTACTCCTTCCTCTCGCCGCAGCAGCTCAAAAATGTTGAGGAAATTATCGAGACCCTGCGACCGCATATCCGCGACATCAGTTTCAGAACTTACTACCGCAAACGCCGGGAAGCCATTGAAGCCCTCAGTTCCGTTCTTTGGGGCTATACCTCCAAGGACAGTTTAGACATGCTGGAGCAGTTCTTCCCAGAGCCAAAATCATCTTCCGGACAATCGGGCAAATAATTGGCACAATTCGGGAACAAAATTGGCATGGTTCTGCTCTTTCAGTGTAAATACCGATGTGTTAAACTGAATATGCTCAAACTTGCACCCAAAACCGAACAGGACAGTAACGGCACCTTTCATCAGGGTGCTTTTTTGCTGCCCAGATGGCCGCCCAGCCATTTGAAAGCCCACATTTGTTTTGACAGGTGTGGGTTTTTCTGTTCCCTATTGAGCATCAAAAAATCATTCAGAATTGGAGGATCGCAAATTGAAGAAAACGAAAACCCCTCAAACTCCGCAGCTTCAGGAGCCGGATACCCAGTTCAAGCGCAGGCTTTCGCTGCCCAAAGTGGCTTACAGCGCCTTCCTGTGTGTGATAATGTCCATGATATTCTGCCAGCCGGCTTATGCGGCAACAGATGTATGGACCAAGGCCAAAGAGATCATGCAGGATGTATACACCCAAATCCTTGCCGTCTCCACTATCGCCGCCATCGTCACTGCTTCGGTAGCCTTGCTGCTCATGAACTTCTCCCGTTCCGGACGGACGGTGGATGAAAGCCGCGCCTGGCTCAAACGAATCTGTATCACCTGGGCTATCCTCAATGGCTTGGGCTTTATCATGGCGTATGTGACGCCGCTCTTTAGTGGCGGACAATGGACAGGCTGATTGACCGTCTGACTGCTCGCTGGAAAGGAGGCTTGCATTTATGGGCATTTTAGACGGCATAGTGGAATGGATCGCAGAACAGGTAATGGCCGGTCTTGATCTGGTGACCACATCGGTTTTGGGTGCGCTGGGCTGTGATATGGCTGTATTTCTGCGTTATTTTCCCGCTGCAGAGACTATGTACTCTGTTTTCGTGGCTCTGGCAATCGGGATCATCCTGCTCAACTGGGTCTGGCAGTTATTCAAAAACTTCGGTCTTGGCGCAGGTGTGGAAGCAGAAGACCCGGTAAAGCTGAGTATCCGTTCCGTTATTTTTATCCTGCTGACGCTCTTTTCAGATGAAATCGTCAATATTGTTCTTACCATCGGCGGCACCCCCTACCACTGGATCATGGAGTCCGACCTTCCTGCATTAAGCTTTGCAGACTTCAATTCCGTGATGCTGGTCATCATCGGTGTGTGTGCCAATGGGGCTGTGGCACTGATTACCTTGATTTTGGTTCTCATCCTGGCCTGGAACTACCTAAAACTTCTGTTCGAGGCAGCCGAACGGTATGTGCTGCTCGGTGTACTGGTCTACACGGCTCCTGTGGCTTTTTCTATGGGCGCCAGCCAGACCACAGCAAACATCTGGAAATCCTGGTGCCGGATGCTTGGCGGTCAAATTTTCCTATTGGTCATGAACGCCTGGTGCCTGCGCCTGTTCACAAGCATGGTGGGGTCCTTCCTTGCGAACCCGCTTTCGTTATAAGGAGGTCTTATCCTTGAAGAAACTCAAAAAATTTTTATTTGCGGCCTTTACAGTCGCAATTCTCTCCTGCCTGCTCTGCCAGCCGGCTTTTGCCGCTATCTCCGAAAGCGATGTGCAGGCTCAGGTAGACGCTGTGGGAAAAGAAGCCGTTTCCGGCAATGTGTTTATCTGGTTTCTCTGTGCTATCGGCTTTCTCAAAGTCGGTCAGAAAATCGATTCTTTCCTCTCCAGCCTGGGTGTCAATGTAGGACATACCGGCGGCAGCATGTTGGCTGAGGCTATGATTGCTGCCAGAGGCATCGGCGGCATCAAGAACTTTTCCAGTCACCACTTTGGCGGCGGGAGGAACAGCAGTTCCACCAATGTCAACGCAAACGGTGGTAAAGGCAGCGGCGGCTTTGGAGCAGGGTTTGCCAGCGGCGGTCTTGCTGGAGTGGTGAGCCGAAAAGTCACAAACAGCGCCATCAAAACAGCCACCACAACTCCCGGCTCCAAGCCCTCCGGTCTTGGCAGTCTTTTAGGCGATGCTGCAGCCGGAGGGATCGGCGGCCATATGTACGCTTCTTCCGTCAGTAAGGGCGGCAATTTTGCCAACAATGTAATCGGCAGCGTAGCCACTGGCAGTATCAGCCAAATGGGTTCCATTTCCGGTGAAAAAGCCGCCGAAGCCCTGCACTCTTACATGGGATACGCGGCACTGGAATCCGGAGCTGAAAATGTTCCGACCTTCCAGAATGTCGAAATCGGCGGCGGCCGCATCACCGGTACAGAAGTAACTGCAGAACATCCCGAAGGTATCTCCTTTGGTATGTACCACGCAGACCAATATGTTGCCCCGGAAGGCCAGTACACCACCGTTCATGCCGTGGATGGTACAGCATGGTATAAGCAGTACGCTGTGGATGCTGTTGACAAATCGCCCTATATGGCCCCTGACGGTTCTATCGCCTTCAACGAGTCCATTGTCAAAAAGCTGCCTCCAGCCCCGAGGAGAAAGGACAAGATATAAATGCCAGAAGATCAGAAAAGCGGTTTTTCCGAAGCTGTGGAGACCGGCGCCTCCGCAGCGCATACCATCCGCAGTGCAATCAAAACCGGAAAAGCTATTTCCTCCGCTGCCAAAGGCGCTGCCGCAGGCGGTCCTTACGGTGCAGTTGCAGGCGCAGTGTGGGCAGGTCGGAAGCATATCGGAAAAATCATTGTGGCAGTCATTGCCCTGCTTATGCTGCCGGTATTATTTGTTCTCATGCTCCCCGGTCTTATTTTCGGCGGACTGACCAATGCCTTTTCGCCATCTGACCCCGAAATTCCGATTTTGAATAGCGAAACAGCGATTATTGAGAACGCCAACGAGATCACCTTTACCCTCAACGGCATCTTGGGCGAGGCACTGGATGATGTACTTGCCCGGATCGAAGCTGACTTTGCGGCATCGGGAGCCGACCATATGGAGGTCAAAAATGCTTATTCCGGCGGGCCTATTTATAACGCCAACCTGTTTATTTCTCAGTATTGTGCAGCCAAAGACAAGGATTTTGAAAGCATTTCTCTAAATGACCTTGCCGCCACCCTGCGGGAAAACAAGCAGCATCTATATTCCTACACCAGCAAGCAAGAGATTCGTGAGAGCACCGTGACCGATCCGGAGACTGGGGAAGAAACAACAGAGCCAGAAACATGGATGGTCTATACTGTCCGTTACAACGGTGAGTCCTATTTTTCTGATGTTGTATTCCAGCTTACCGATGACCAAAAGGAGCTTGCAGCCGATTATGCCTCCAACCTAAGCCTGTTCTTGGGCGATGGTCTGCTGCAGAATCTGGAAGCGTGGACCGGAAACAGCATCACCTCTCTGGGCGATGTTACTTTCACCGATGGGATCACACCTGTTGTTTACTACAATCAGCTGGATGAACGCTATGCCGGTAAAGCCTATGGCACGGACAATATTGGCGGTTATGGCTGCGGCCCTACCGCTATGGCAATCGTGGTGTCCTCTCTGACAGACGATATGGTTGACCCTATGGAGATGGCCGAGTGGTCTTACAACAACGGCTACTGGTGTAAAAGCAGTGGTTCTTACCATGCACTGATACCTGCCGCCGCTGGGGAATGGGGGCTTCCGGTTTCCGGCTGTACCACTGCGGAACCACAGCGCATCACAGACGCACTGGCTAATGGTAAACTGGTAGTAGCAATCATGTCTGAAGGCCACTTTACCTCATCCGGTCACTTCATTGTCCTGCGTGGCGTAAAAGACGGCAAGATCATGGTGGCTGACCCTGCCAGTTACACACGGAGCGAACAGCTCTGGGATCTGTCCATTATCTTAAATGAGGCCAGCCGGCGCGCTGGAGCTGGCGGTCCGTTCTGGATTATCGGCTGATGTGCCCGCCCGGCTTCGGAAACGAGGTTAATCATGAATCATAAAATCGACCGAGATACCTACATAATACCACCGAATTTCATCGAGTCAGGCACCTTCTTCGGTGGTATGTTCAAAGCCCGAAATGTGATTGAAGCCGGCATCCTGGCATTTGCCATTGGTGTGCCGGTTTTTTCATTGCTCCCTCTTAGCCTGACTGCCCGTATCATCGCTTTGTGCCTGACCGCACTGCCAGCAGCATTGGTGGCGCTTATCGGAATTTCCGGTGAGAGCCTTTCCTCTTTTCTGCTGATTTTCATAAAGTACCTGCGAAACCGCCGCATTATAGGCGGTAACAGCGCAGAAGATGCGGTTCCGGCGGCAGAGCATGGCGGCAAGCATATTAAAAAGAAGGTACACAAGCCCGACAAGGCTCCCAGACGGTCACGGCGCTCCGGCAGAGAGGATTTCCCAGCGGAGTTTGATGAAGTTCGTAGCTACGAGATCCGCCAAAAACTCCGTCCTGTGAAAAAGCAGAAGCCTGCCAAGGAGAAGAAAGCCGCCAAGCAAAAAAAGAAGGTCTCCAAGGAGCGCAAAGTAAAACGCCCTATCCGCACCCAGGAGCCGAAGCCCGCCTGCCTTAACCCGGTAGCAGATTATCTGCCGATTTCCAAAATTGAAAACGGCATCATCTACACGAAGGACCACCGCTATGTCAAGGTCGTCGAGGTAGTACCCATCAATTTTATGCTGCGCAGCGCCCAGGAACAGCGGAACATCATCTATTCCTTTGTATCCTACTTGAAAATCAGCCCCATCAAGCTGCAAATCAAGGTACTGACACGTCGGGCAGAGATCAACCGCCATCTGGATACCGTTCGGAAGGAGATGGAACAGGAGACCAATGAACAGTGTCTGCTCATGCAGGAAGACTACCTCCAGTTCGTTCAGCAGATCGGTTCCCGTGAGGCAATTACCCGACGTTTCTTCCTGATTTTTGAATATGAGCCGTGGAGCAACACCAAGCGCTCTGATGAAGAAGGCGAGGCAATCAATGCCCTGCAAAGTGCAGTCCATACTGCTACCAACTACCTCCGTCAGTGCGGTAACGAGGTCATCGTTCCGGAAAACTGGGATGAGTTCACCGTAGATGTCCTCTATAACCTGCTCTGCAGAAATGAAAGTGCTGTAAAGCCGCTCTCCGTCCGGGCACAGGAGGTTGTGGCTGAGTACCTTGCCAAAGGGCGCGACAGTGAGATCGACCATATCCCTGCCACCGAATTCTGTGCGCCAAAAAGCATTGACTTCACGCATGGTCACCATATCTGCATTGACGGTCTGTATTATGCTTATTTGCTGGTGCCCTCTGATGGCTACAAAACGCAGGTTCCAGCCGGCTGGCTCAGTCTTATCGTCAATGCCGGTGACGGGATCGATATGGATATGTTCCTCTCCCGTCAGCCCAAAGAAACCATCATCCAGAAAGTCGGACAGCAGCTGCGTATCAACCGTTCCAAAATCAAGGACGCCAGCGACACCAACACCGACTTTGATGACATTGATGGCGCTATCCGAAGCGGGTACTTTCTCAAAGAGGGCCTTGCCAACAACGAGGACTTCTACTACTTGAATCTGCTGATTACCATTACTGCCTCCAACGAGGAAGACTTGGAATGGAAGGTCAGCGAAATGAAAAAGCTCCTGCTCTCACAAGACATGAACGCCTGCACCTGCCATTTTCGGGAGGAACAGGCGTTTTTATCTGCCCTTCCATTGGTGGCAATGGAAAAGAAACTGTATGAGCGCGGTAAACGCAACCTGCTGACAGGCGGTGCGGCAAGCTGTTATCCCTTTACCTCCTATGAGATGTGTGATGATAACGGTATCCTGCTGGGCGTCAACAAGTACAACAGCTCCCTTATTATCGTGGACATCTTCAATTCTGCGGTCTATAAGAACGCCAATATGTCGATCCTTGGCACGAGCGGAGCCGGCAAAACTTTTACCATGCAGTTGATGGCGCTGCGAATGAGGCGGAAAAATATCCCCATTTTCATTGTTGCGCCCCTAAAAGGCCATGAATTCCATCGCGCCTGCTCCAATGTGGGCGGCTCCTTTATCCAGATTTCACCGGCCAGTCCCCACTGCATCAATGTTATGGAGATTCGGCGGGTAGACCGCTCGGTGAATGAAATTCTGGACGGTCCAGGCATTCAGTTATCTGAACTTGCAGCAAAGATCCAGCAGCTCCACATATTTTTCAGTCTGCTGATCCCCGATATGTCTCACGAAGAACGACAGCTTTTGGACGAAGCCCTTGTTCGTACCTATAACACAAAAGGCATCACTCATGATAACGCCTCTTTGGAAGACCCTGCACAGCCCGGCCAGTACCGTGAAATGCCGGTGCTTGGTGACCTGTACGAAATTTTGAAAACCTCCAAGGAAACGATGCGCATGGCCCACATTCTAAACCGTCTGGTAAACGGCAGCGCCAGCACCTTCAATAAGCAGACCAATGTTCGGCTCGACAACAAGTACACTGTTTTGGATATTTCCTCCCTCACGGGAGATCTGCTCACCGTAGGTATGTTTGTGGCGCTGGACTTTGTTTGGGACAGAGCCAAAGCCGACCGTACAGAAGAAAAAGCCATCTTCATCGATGAGTGCTGGCAGCTTCTATCCGGCGCCGGTGCTGCTGGTGTAAGATTGGCTGGCGATTTCCTTTTGGAAATTGCCAAAACCATACGCGGTTACGGCGGCGCCTCGATTTTTGCAAGCCAGGATCTTGCCGATTTCTTTGACCTTGACGGCGGCAGATTTGGTAAGGGCATCATCAACAACTCCAAGACCAAGATCATTCTGAATCTGGAGGACGACGAAGCCCAGCGGGTACAGGAAGCCCTGCACCTGTCCGATGCTGAAACAATGGAGATCACTCACTTTGAAAGAGGTCACGGTCTGATTTCTACCAATAACAACAATATTATGGTGGAATTCAAAGCCAGCCCTCTGGAAAAGGATCTGATTACTACCGACCGCCGCGAGCTGCGTGAAATCGTAGAGCGAAAACGCCGTGAACAATCCACATCTGCCGAACAGCAGATATAACAATTTGAAGAGCGAGGTGATTCCCATGTGCAACTTTCCTGCCAGACGCCGCTATGCGTCTGCTTTGCGTCTGCATTACGCCTAAAAGCCAGTTTTGCCAACCAGATCATCTTTTGGCTTACACTGACTGGCTTTCCTTCCTATTTTAATGCGTCTTGAATACGCCTATATTACGCCATTGGAGGTGATACCCATGAAGACCAGGGCTGAAATCTATGGAAATGAAGCTGCGGCTCTGCTGCGGATCGTCACGATGTATCCCGGTCTCAATATGCAGCAGCTTCTTTGCTTTCACCCTGGCAAAGAAGAAATCATCAAGACCCTGCTCTCCCATCTACAAAAGCAGGGCCGTATTTTTCAAACTGATACAGGCGGTTACTTTCCGTCTGGTTGGGCAGCAAAATCAGACAACTCCCTGATACGGGCTGCCTGGGTACTCTTGGATTTTATCGGGCAGGTGGAATACCATGCTCCCGGTGATTTTCCGGTCAAGCTTATCTTCTTTGCAAACGGTGAACTATACGAAATCGTCTACGCAGCTTCCGGCCAGGAGGCCCTGATCAACCATGCGCTTCGGGATGACCGCAGCGGTGGACGCCGCATCATTTTGGTCGATAATCCGGAAGACATTCGCCGCATTGACTGCCCTGGCATTTCCGGTTTCTGCACCGTGGATGCAGCGGGCCAGGTGCATTACTTTAAGAAAACAGGAGGAACTTGATTGGAACGAAAAATCATCTCACACCGAATCGGAAGCATTCTTGATGATATATCCCGTTTGAGCAATGCTCTTTACGCGATGGATACCACGGATATTCAGCGCTATCCGGACAACTATGAAGTCTTATCCACTGATGCCGCCCTGCGGGCAGAGAAAATTGCCTGCAGGCTGCGGCATTTGATATATTCCAGCACCACCATCCGCAAAGGCGATTACCTGACATCCGCCGGTATTGTACACGGAATTGAGGTTGTCTATGAGGACGGTGTACTGGAGGTCACCCTGCCTGGTCTGCTCCCAAAACGCAAGCAGAGGCAAAACACTGAGTTTCTGCTCGACCCGTTCTACTTCTCATTGGAGCAATACGCCAAAGAGCATCCCATGCCCCGCTTCAGCGATTGTGTGGTGTGCTTTACGCAGGTTTATGACCAGTGCCTTCCCACCCGGCGTATCCGTGACTACGACAATCTGGAAGAAAAGCAGCTTCTGGATGTCCTCTCCACCTTCGTCATGGCTGACGATACCGGCCTGCTCTGCGATGCCTACAACACCGCTGCGCTGGGCGAAAAGGACTGTACCAGAATCAGTGTCATGGAAAAAAAGCGGTTTCCCGCCTGGCTTGCTGAGCATGAAAACACCCTAAAATCCATCTCGGATTTTTGAGCATTTTCAGCCATTGCTTGTCCGACCTGCCGCAACATCGTATTTAGCCCCGGATTTCGGGGCTTTTTTCTGTCGTTACACCACGGATTTTTACCGAAGTTCCTTGCAGTCTCGGTAAAAGCCACACACCACAAGGAGGTGATCACTTGGGAAATTCCCACAGCCAGACACGATGGCGTACAGGCTTCTCTCTCTGACTGCCATCTCCGGCGAGTTCCCCACAGACCAGCTTAACAGACTTCCCGGCAGTCCATATTATCTGGAGTCTGTTGTCACTGCACTGAAAAAAGACGGGCTGCTGCGTACCTATTACCGGGATAAACTGCGCGGCTACCGTCTGGGGCCGCGAGCCAAAGCCACTCTGCTGGAAAGCCGGCCGGACAGGTTTGCCAGCTACCTGACAGGAGATACCGACACCAACCGTTTGAAATGCGAAATTGACCGAAGACTCCGGCTACACCGCCTGGCAGAAACCTATGTGACCATGGATAATGCGGGTGTATGTGTGTATCGGGATGAAAAACCGGCAATTTTTGCGCCGGATGGTTACGCTGGCGGCAGGATTGTCTATCCTGCTTTTTTCAGTTCCAGAGAAGTGAAAGAAATGGGGATCGACACCACGAAGATCCGCAGTTCCCGCTCCACTGGAATACTCCTTGCGCCCTCCGGCATCTTCGTGACCTACAACAGCAGCAGCGCCCTGATGAAGTGGCGCTACAAATCGGAAATGCGGGTCAAGGCATTGATTTGGAGCGTAATCTGCCAACAGCGCCTGGCCCCACAGTTTCGCCATGAGGATGTTCATGGACTGATTCTGGGCAACAGCATGGATCTGGCTTACCAGATTTTGACCAGCACCGGAGGACGCAAACATGATTTCTTCATGCTGGATGGCAGCTATGAGCATTTTCTTTATCTTACCAACAACCATCAGGGGGAGGTGATACTTGCACTGCTGTGCGACCCTGTGAAAACTGCGGAGCTGGACCGCATTCTGCTCCAAGGTCTTACTGCGAGGCAGCCCGGACTGGCTATTGAGCATGACGGTGTTTCACCGGATGGCTCACCAGTCCTGTTTGGCTATTTCTGCGATCTGCCCCGTATCGCACGCTTCAACACCTCCCTCGAACTATCCGAGCGCCCAGGCACACTGATCTGTTTTGACTTCCAGGCAGAGGTACTTCGCAGCTACTGTGGTTCCCGGGTGCGCTTCCAGACCATTGATTTCACAAAATTCGAGGGGAGGTTGTTCCCATAAACAAGAAAAAACTGATCGTAAGCCTGATTGCAGCGCCCTTTGCCATTCTTGCGATTCTATACGCAGGCGGCTTTCTGGCACAGCTTTTGGGTAACTATGCAACCTGGAAACAGGGCGGCGGTATTCCCGGCGACGGTACTTCACCGCTGGCCGCTTCGCCCGACTTCCTTCTCTGCCTTTCCTCTGTGCTCAGACCGCCTTATGGCGTGTATGGCATTTTGATCTGCATTGGCTTGTTAGCAGTGCTGCTCATCATGGTCATGCGCATGGGATATGGTGATGCCGGTGAGTATGATGAAGACCGCAATTTCTCCTACTCCGCCAAAGGCACTTATGGCACCTCCGGCTGGATGTCCCGCAAAGAAATGTCCGGCGTACTGGATCTGGTGCCCGATCTGCGCAAACACAAGGGTGTTGTACTGGGTATGCTGGATGGCAAAGCAGTCTGCATACCGGAAGATACCAGAATCAACAGTAATCTGGCAGTCTACGGCGCCAGTGGTTCCATGAAAACCCGTTCGTTTTGTATGAACCGTATCCTTCAGGCCACTGTCCGAGGTGAAAATGGCGCCGGAGAATCGTTGATCATCTGCGATCCCAAATCGGAATTGTACGAGAAGTCAAGCGAATTTCTCCGCAGCCGGGGCTATTGTGTCAAGGTATTCAACCTCGTTTCGCCTGAAAACTCAGATTCCTGGTGTTGCCTTGCCGAAGTTGAGGGACAGGAACTAATGGCCCAGCTTTTTGTAGATGTCATCATCAAGAACACCACGAACAACGGCAAGAGCGACCATTTCTGGGATGCCTGTGAGATGAATCTGCTCAAGGCCTTGGTACTGTATGTGGATCAAGGCTATGCGGAAGAAAACCGCAACATTGGCGAAGTCTACCGGCTGCTGACTCTCAATGGGGAATCCCAACTTGACACATTGTTCGAGGCGCTTCCTTCCACGCACCCTGCCAAAGCACCCTACAGCCTGTTCAAGCAGGCCAGCGACACAGTGCGAAGCGGCGTGATTATCGGTCTGGGCAGCCGCCTGCAGGTATTCCAGTCTGAGCTGATCAAAAAAATTACCGCTAAGAATGAGATCGATCTGGAGCTTCCGGGTCAGCAGCCCTGTGCCTACTTCCTCGTTACCAGCGACCAGGACAGCACCTTTGATTTTCTGGCCTCGCTGTTTCTATCTTTCTGCTTCATCAAACTGGTGCGATATGCAGACCACAACTGCGAGGGCGGCAAACTGCCTGTGCCTGTCCATATCCTTGGGGAAGAACTGACAGCGTGCGGCACGATCCCCGACCTCTCCCGCCGGCTCAGCGTAATACGCTCCCGGAATATCTCCATGTCCTGTGTGTTCCAAAATCTCGCAGGATTGCAGAACCGATACCCGCAGAATTTGTGGCAGGAGATCATTGGAAACTGTGACGCGCAGTTGTTTTTAGGCTGTACAGACCAGCTTACTGCCGAATTTATTTCTGCCAGGACAGGGCTTGCCTCCGTAGCAGTATCCAGTAAGTCCAAACAGCTGGGCACCTGGCGTATCTCCAACTATACACCGGAGTTTCGTGAGACCTCTGGTGTTGGAAAACGCCCTGTACTTACTCCTGATGAAGTCCTGCGGCTCCCGCTGGATCAGGCGCTCATCATCATCCGTGGCAAGAAGGTTCTGCAGGTAGACAAAATGGATTACTCCAAACACCCGGAAGCCAAGTACCTGCGTTCCTGCAAAGCATCTGCCCATGTACCGGAATGGCGCCGCTTGGAAGAAGAAGCCGCCAAAACACCGCAGCCCGCGCCGAAACCGGCTCCTGCAGCAAAGAAGCCGGCAAAGCGCAAAGCCACCAAACCGGCATCCCCCACGGATAAATCACCCAAAGAGGCTCCGGCCCCCAAATCTGCCGGTACGCCGGAAGGCATTATCACCACAGACAAGGATTCCATCCTGTCTTAAACAAAACTATCAAATTCATAGGAGGTTTTAATCTATGGCAACCAAGAAAAAAGAACTTCTGGAACAGGAGGCTCCTGTTACCGAAACCGTTATGTCGGAAGGCGAAACTCTGCCGGCCGATACTGCTCAACCTGAATCCCTTCCTGCTGATACTGGCAATAGTCTGGATTTGAACGAACTGCTGGGGCAGATGGATCAGCCCCTGGAGGACACCTCTGCCGAAGATATGGCTGAAGATCCCCTTCCTGAACTCACCGAGGAGGAAATGTTCGGAGATACGCCTGCTGAAACAGACGATCAAAGCGCTGCTCCCACTGATATGCCGGAAGACTTTGATGTGCAGCCGCCTGATGTTTACGAAGATAACGCCGACGCTGTGCAGGAACCCCCTGCATCTCCCAAGCCCAAGCGTACCAGCCGAAAGAAGAAAGAAGCTGCTGCTCCTGAAGAAGCTGTCACAGAGGAAGTCCCTGCCGAAACAACAGAGTCGGCGGATACAGCCGACTCTATTCTTGATACGGAGGAACCTGCTGTGGAGCCTGATGTTCCTGTCGTGGAAGAAGCTGCCGCTCCTGCCCCTACTCCTTCTCCTCCCCAGCGCCAGCCCCGCCCCCAGCGCGGCGAGGCCCCCGTCCTTACCATCCGCAGCCGGGATGATGTCGAGACTGCCGAAGACCGTGATGATGTAATCTGGCATGAGATCCATAATGCCTACCGCACCCGCAAGATCATCACCGGCAAGCTGGGCGGCATTGAACAGCTGGACAACCGCAAGACGGTGGCAGTTGTGGATTACAAGGGGTTCCGTGTCATTATCCCTATCAAGGAAATGATGATCAATCTGGGCCGCAGCCCTTCCGGTCAGGAATACGCCGACCTTATGCTGCGCCAAAATAAGATCCTTGGCAACATGCTCGGTGCTGACATTGACTTCATCGTGCGTGGTATCGACTCCAAGACCCGCAGCGTAGTTGCCAGCCGCAAGGAGGCCATGCTGCGCAAACGCCAGATTTTCTATCTGGATACGGATGCTGCCGGTATGTACCGTGTCTATGAGGGACGCATCGTCCAGGCACGTGTGATTGCAGTGGCTGAAAAGGTTGTGCGCGTGGAAGTTTTCGGCGTTGAAACCTCCATCCTTGCCCGTGACCTTGCCTGGGATTGGATCGGTGATGCCCATGAGCGTTTTTCCGTAGGCGATGAGGTTCTGGTCCGTATTCTCAGCGTGCGGCGCAACAGTCTGGAGGACTTGGGCATCAAGGCTGACATCAAGAGTATTTCCGAGAACACCGACAGGGACAACCTGCAGAAGTGCCGTATCCAAGGCAAGTATGCCGGCCGTGTCACAGATGTCCACAAGGGCGTTGTCTATGTGCGCCTCTCCAATGGCGTCAATGCGGTAGCCCACTCCTGCTATGACTACCGGATGCCCGGCAAAAAGGACGATGTATCTTTTGCCGTCACCCGTCTGGATATGGAGCGGGGTGTGGCCGTAGGTATTATCACCCGGATCATCCGTCAGAACCTGTAAGCAAAGCGCCTGGGAAGCAGCGGCGAACTGTTTCCCAGGCTTGCTTTTTATCATTACCGAAACTCCCACCGCATATCCTCTCCACACGACTGTTCTCTTAAATCCTCTATATAGATTTTTATTTTTCATTTGCGTTGATTTTTCACAAAAATGCGGATATAATATATTATAACAAGGATTTAGGAGGTTGTTTTATGCTGATTCAATTTAGTGTAGAGAACTTTCTCTCTATCAAAGATAATGTCGTGTTATCCCTGCTTGCCAGTAAGGATAACGAACATCCGGAGCACCTGATTGTGGACGGAAACAAAAAGCATTTGAAGTCTGCCGTGATTTACGGCGCCAATGCTTCCGGAAAGTCCAATGTCTTGAATGCGTTTTGGTTCATGGTAAATTATGTGCTGACTTCGCATAACCAGCAGCTCCACAAAACCATTGAGCGTTCGCCGTTCAAGTTTGACCGGGAAACACCCTCTCGCCCCAGCAGCTTTGAGGTCATCTTCACCACAAATGGCATCCGATATGCGTATGGCTTTTCTGTAACAGACAAAGCTGTTATTGAAGAATATCTGTATTACTATCCCAATGGCAGGCAGGCACTCATTTTTGAGCGAAAAGACACAAAAGATTTTCGCTTTACCGTTGATGTCGATGAACAAAATACTCTCAAGGATCGCACTTCGGCCAACAAGCTCTATCTGTCTGTCGCATCAAACTGGAGCTATTCCAAAGTGATTCCGGTTCTGGAATGGTTTGCTTCCTGCCAGATCATCACGAAAAATTCTGTTGCAGACGCCTACGGCCTTGAAGCAGAACAACTCAAAGATGATGACTACCGGCATGTGATCGCCTCTATGCTGCGTGTTGCAGATTTTGGCATACAGTCCCTTCAGATGCGTGATACAGAACCCGCTCCTTCTCAGCGTAATGATATCTTTACCAATATTGAGGCCATTCACACGGTACAGGATACAGAGGGAAATACTTCTTCCTACGCGCTGAACATGGCAGAGGAATCTGATGGCACCAACAGTTATTTCAAACTGATCGGTGTTGTAAAAAAAGTACTGGATGAAGGAACGCTTCTTGTCGCTGACGAGATGGACGCTCATTTGCATCCTCTTCTGACAAAGCATCTGGTCTCGCTTTTTAACAGCGTGGAGTTCAATCCAAATGGAGCCCAGTTGATTTTCACATCACACAACACCAATCTTCTTGACCTGGATGTACTGAGGAGAGATCAGATTTGGTTTACCGAAAAAGACGAGCAAACAGCGGCTACCGATCTGTTCTCCCTTTACGATTTTTCCATCCGCAAGGATGCCAAGGTGGAGAAGGGCTATCTGATTGGCCGTTATGGTGCGATCCCCTTTATCAAGGGAGGGCTGTAAAATGGCACGTGGAAAAATTGAAAAGCGTGGACAGCGACGCAGAAAAATAAAGCCTGTCATTCTGATTGTGACGGAGGGCTCTCAAACTGAGCCTAAGTATTTTGAACACTACCGCAACCGTCAGACAAACATTGATATTCGTGTGGTCGGCAGCCGCACCAGCGGAGGTGAAACTGATTACCTCAGCCTGATCCGGAAAGCCGTGGAATATCAGAACAAAAATCAGATTTCCGTATCAGAGGGAGACTCTGTATGGGTAGTTGCAGACGGCGATGTGAACTACAACAACCCTGACCCCATCACTGCAAAGGACAATCTGCTCTCCAAGGCAAGGAAAATGGCAGATGCGAAGGGGATTCAGATTGCACTCTCCAATCCCTGCTTTGAATTTTGGTATCTGTTGCATTTCCAGTACACCACCAAATTTTTCAAAGACTACCCCGCAGTGAAAAACGCATTGACCACTTATCTCCCTGATTATGAGAAAGCTGGCGATGTATATAACCAGTTAGCAGAGCATACAGCCATTGCGATTCAGAACGCCAAACGTGTAGAGCAATACCATCTTCAAAATGACAGCAGCAAACCGTTTGGAATTGCTGTCAATCCATTTACCGACATCTATCAGCTGGTGGAATCACTGCTGTAATGTTGCAAAGAAACATGGTTGGCACAAAATTGTCTCTACATTGGCACAGTCCTGCCCTTTCGCCGTAAATCCATATCTGTTATACTTGGTACAGTCAAAACTTTGCATAGCAGCCGCTCCGGTTTGGAGCGGCTGTTTTCAATTTCAGTAAAGGTGGTGGTTTCTATTCTCTTTCAAAAAGCCCGGAAGGTGCTGAACAACGAGCGGGGAGAGGCCAACTATTTCAGTACGGTGGTCTTCATCTTCATCGCTGTCCTGCTGCTGGCCTTCATTATTGACCTGTTCAGCATCATTTCCACCAAGCAGGAACTTGACCATGCCGCCGATCAGATGGTCAAACAGATCCAGCTTTCCGGCGGCGTCAACAGTGAGACCGATGAACTGTTTGAATTTTTGAGTTCTCAGATCGAAGGAGCCGAAAATATTTCCTACTCCATTGACGCTACCTACACATCACCCAGGCCATCCGGTATGACAAATGCCATCCAGTTGGGCACCCCCTTCTTCATTACTATCGAGGGAGATGCTAAACTGGGCGGGTTCTGGAATTTTGATCTGGTAAACATTACAGTGGTTGCCCGCGGCAGCGGCGTCAGTGAGCACTACTGGAAGTGAGGTGACCTATGAAACGCATATTCCTGCGACTGAAACAGCCGCTGCGAAACGAACGGGGCGAGATCACCTTTTTCGCCTGCTTTTTTGTGGTAGGCATCGTGATGCTGATTTCCTTCCTGCTCCTGTACGCTTCCATACGGATCACCTGTATCAACATCCGCAACGGCGCTAAAATGGAGTTAAATAACCTTAGCGGCACGATTTATGCAGATACCTACCGTTCCCAGCGTGAAACCAACTTTGAAGAGTACCTAAATACCCTTTACTCCAGCAGTGACTATACCGACATGCTGGAGGCTACGGTAGCAGGCGGGCTGGACTCCAAGATTCCGCTTTCAACGGAGGATTACAAGGTTTCCGACATCAGCCTGGAGTTCAATGTAGAGAATGGACGGGTTGAGTACATCTTCTACTGTGATGTGGAATTCTATGTGCGGATGTTCGGTCACAGTTATCCGGCTATCACCCAACGGGTGGAGCTGACAGGCTACCACAACACAAAATTCTAACAATACTGTTGAAAGCCCGGCACGTTATACCGTATAGGCTTTATATAACAGCAAAAAAGGAGTGTATGTAAAATATGAAAAAGTTTTTCCAATCCAAAGGCTTTATTGTTTCCTCGCTGGCTCTTCTCTGCATCACTATTCTGGGCGTCTGCTGGTTCGTAAGCCGCGACCGTACCGGAGATTTTAGACCAGATGAATCCCCACCCAGCAGCGTCACCGGCGATTGGTCAGATGGCGGCACGCAGACAGATGGTGATAATGGAGCAGATGCTTATGCCCCCGGCCAGTCCACAGACGCCGAAGAGGAATATCCTAAAGTAACCTCCCAAACGGAGGATGAGGTTGTGATCGACTTTACCGATACCGAAAAGCCTGAAGACACGCCTCCTCCGGTACCGGAAGGTAAAACCGAAATCAAAGATCCTGGTCAGGAGCATACCGTCAATCCCGACCCATCAGTTCCGGAAGTCACTGCCCCGCCTGCCGAGCAAACGCCGCCCAGCAATGAACCGGCTCCAGGCTCCAGCAACGGAAATGGAGCTGTATACGATCCGGTGTTTGGCTGGGTTGTTCCCGGAGATGTACAGCAGTCCACCGGTGACAGCGATGGCGATCTGAATAAACAGGTCGGCAATATGGGCTGATTTACTACAACTGAATATGGCACTACTTGGCCGTCACAGGATTGTGGCGGCCTTCTTATTTTCAAAAGGAATGGAGCGTGATGTATTTGAAACGACTTCTCGCCTTCCTATGCTGCTTTGCCTTTGTTTTCTGTCTATTCCCCTCCTCTGCCTTTGCAACGGGCGGAAACGGAAACATAGATGGCGGCGGTGGCAGCATGGGTCACGGCACAAGCAGCAACTTCTGGAATTCAGGCAATGATGGTGTCCGCATTACTGTTGTTGACGCATCCAGCGGAACTGCCGTATCTTCTCCGCTGGACTTTTCAAACCGGACGCAGAAGACCAGTCTTCTCCATTTTGGCAAAGTCAACAAACTGCAATACCTGGGCGGCACCGGCCTCTCCCTCCAGTCCGGCGTTGCCTATTCCTGCATTAGACCTGCACAATCTATGCCCACAATCGTCAGCAGCAAGGGGCAGAGCAACATCGAAGCCATCAAACGGTATTTCTGTTCTGAATATGCGTGCATGATGGTCGCTCAGGCAGCCGGAGTCGATTATGAGCGGATGATTGCCGGCGAGTACAAGCTGCTGATCGAGCCCATTGCCTATTTCACGCACAACGGCCAGTATTACTGCATGACAGCTACTGAAGCCGGCTTGTATGATCAGATGTCCGGCGGCAATCTGCGAAAAACCATGACCTCACTTACCCATAAAAACCTGCCGCTGTCAATGTTCCTGGAATTCAGCGACCTTGGCATCTCCGCCTGGACAGGCAGCACCACTGGAAAGCAGAACAATTCCGACATCATCAGCACCCTTGGCGTTGGTATCGTCTGGTTTGATGAAGCTCCGCCGGAAGGAGAAATTGAGGCCCCTGATGTCGAATACCGAGTAGATACGGATGTGATCACCGCCGTCACACTGCGGACAGATCAGGATCTGACGCCGGATAATCCGGCATCGGTTACCTTCCATATTCTCGGCACCACCTACCGGGTCAATGATATAGTGATCCCAGCCGGTGACAGTCAGGTAGTCTGGGTCAAATGGCATACCCCCTCCACCCCACAGACCGTGACCATTACAGTATCTGTCAGCGGCGCCTATACCGCTCAGGATACCTTTGTCGCAAAAATCGTGGATCTGAATGAGCACATTCCACCTGACCCTGTGGCAACCGACACGAATCCCGGCTACTCTGTGCCGCCCCTCCCCAGTGAAACGCAGAAGCTCACTGCCAACTGGGGCGTCTGGAGCTGCTACTGGGTGCCTGTATGGGTATGGTGCGACCACGGTGAAGATGGCGGGCACTGGGTGGATGAAGGATATTGGGAATACGAATATACGGGCTACTCCGCTTCCATCAGCGGCGAGATGTCCCTAATGCCAGACGATATTGTACCCACAGCATCCGGCAAGACGATGAAAAGCGGGTACGGCGTTAAAACCGAAGTGCGGGCAACGCTGTCCACAGATGCCCCGACCAGCCACATTACTTATCCCCAAACTGCTTTTTCCGTATTTCCTGAGTTCCAGTATCAGACCTATCTGCGGCTTCTGCAGCGTTCCGGCGGCCAAAGTGCAAAATTCATCTTCAAGCCCAACGAGTTTTCCACCTATGACCGGACAGTGCATTTCACACCGCTGTGGTTCCCCGATGCCACCGACTACACCATCTATACACAGGTGTGGGATACCTGGACTCCTGACGGCATGTTATCCATCAACCTAAATGACTATGTTTCAATCCAAGGGAGCCTTTATGATGACTGGTATACCAATCGAGAATAACCTCTGGACAGCTTACCTGCTTACCATATTTTTTGTGGTGGCCGGCTTTGCTGTCTACGATGTGCTTTACAGACGGGTGCCTGACCGGGCACTCGTCTTTTTTATCCCCTTAGCTACCCTGGCGCCGGTCCTGCAGGGGTATTTCCTGTTAAATCATGGGCTCCCGCCGCTCTTCCTCTGGCCGGTCGCTACCCATGCCCTGGTAGGCGCCCTGCTCGGCTTTTGTATTCCATTGGCAGCTGCACTGGCAACAAACGGCACCGGTCTTGGCGGCGGGGATATCAAGTTCTGCGGGATATTAGGGCTGGTCTATGGCCCTTCCGGCATGGCGCTGGTCTTTCTGACTGCCGCTGTTACCGCAATGCCTGTAATCTTTCTTCTCAGGCGGCTTTATCGAACCGGGCAGCCCCTTGCTATCCCGTTCCTGCCATTTCTCGCCTGTGGCTGCTGTACAGCGACCCTGGCCCAACTATTTTTAAGATAGGAGACAACGCTTATGAAACTGAATAACCGATTCATCTTCGGTATCCTCTCTCTGCTGTTGGCGGCAGTTATCGCCTTTGTGGCACTTCCAACCATCGCCCGTCAGACCAATGGAAAAGAGGAAATCGTCCGTATCACCCAGCCGGTATTGAAAGGCGAGCAAATCTCGTCAGAAAATGCCGAGGTGGTTGAGGTAGGCGGCTATAACCTCCCCTCCAACATCGCCCATCAGCTCTCCGATGTAAATGGTCTCTACGCTACCGCCGACTTGGCTGTGGGTGACTATATCCTTACCAGCAAGATCAGTTCTGTACCGGTTTCGTCCGATGTGGCGCTCAACAGCATCCCTTCCGGTAAGGTTGCTATCTCGCTGACCGTTAAAACACTTGCTTCCGGCCTCTCTGACAAGCTTCAGCCCGGTGACATCATCCGTATTTACCACTTTCTTGATACGGCGGCCGAAGTACCGGAACTGCGTTTTGTCAAAGTATTGTCCGTCACAGACTCAGACGGCATCAATGTGGATAATGCCAAGGAGCCCACGGAGGATGAAGAAAAGCAGCAGTCAGCCACCATCACTGTGCTGGCAAGCCCTGAACAGGCGAAGATCATTACCGGTCTTGAAAATGACGGCGTAGCTCATGTGGCCCTTATCTCCCGCAACAATGACAAACTGGCAGATGAGCTGCTTGCCGAGCAGGATAAGACTCTGCAGGAAATCTACTTCCCCGAAACTTTGATTGAGGAAGAAGCGGCAGATGCGAAAAATTCTGACGCTGAAAGTGAACCCCAGGAAACGGAAACTGCAGAGTCTGCACAATCCACTAATGAAACTGCACCCTCGGCAGAATAATCAAATCAAGGAAGGAGGATCTTCGTTATGGGTAAAGTTATCACCGTCTGGGGAAGCCCCGGCAGCGGCAAATCCATGTTCTGCTGTATTCTGGCAAAAGCCCTAACCCGGGACAAGCGGAAAGCCATCATTATCAATGCCGATATGAATGTCCCTATGCTGCCGGTCTGGCTGCCGGAGCAGATCATCCAGACCAATACCTCTATCGGCCAGGTTTTGAGCAGTGTGGAGATTGATACATCTCTGGTTGCCAGTCATGTGACAGTGCTGAAAAACTATCCCTTCATTGGGATGATGGGCTATGCGGCAGGAGAAAACCCGCTGAGCTACCCAGAGGTCAAATATACCATGGTGCTGCAGCTCATTCATGCTGCTGCCAAACTGGTAGATTTCGTCATTCTGGACTGCAGCACCAGCATGACCAATGTGTTCACTCCCGCCGCCATTGAAGCCGGCGATGTGGTCATCCGTATCCTCACCCCGGACCTAAAGGGCATCAACTACCTAAAAGCCCATCAACCTCTGCTTGTGGACGAGCGCTTCCGGTTTTCTGAGCATATGACATTCGCCGGTCTGGCCCGTCCCTTCCACGCCTTGGATGAAATGGGCTATATCATTGGCGGGTTTGACGGCCTGCTTCCCTACAGTAAGGAGATCGACCGCTGTGCTACCGAAGGCGGTATGTTCAAGGCTATCACCTACTGTAACCCCAAATACACTGCTTCACTGAACAAGGTACTGGAAATCCTGGAGCAAATGGAACTGGCCGAGCAGTCAGAGGATGATGCGGCGTATGAATGTGAGGAGGATGCCGATGAGTAATTTGAATGATATATTCTTCACACCCGCCGCCAATCAGGAGCTGACCTATGACCAGGTACTGGAGGATGTACAGCGGTATTTTGCCGAAAACCATGCCTCCACCATTGCCGAAGCTGGGGAAGGCAATGCAGAGCGTGCCACAAGCCTGCTGAAAGAACTGATGGAACACTACATTGTCAAACGCAAATATGCCCTTGACGGGCTCTCTACAAAAGAACTGTGTTCCAAGCTCTATGAAGACATGGCCGGCTACTCCTTTTTGAAGAAATGGATCTATAAGCCCGGTGTTGAGGAGGTCAACATCAACGCCTACAACGACATTGAAGTGATCGAATCCAGTGGGCGCAGTATCAAGATCCCTGATAAATTCAGTTCGCCCCAGCACGCCATCGATGTGATCCGCCGAATGCTCAACGCCTGCGGCATGGTCATTGATGATACTATGCCCAGCATTGTGGGATTTCTGGACAAGAACATCCGTATTTCGGTGGACAAAACTCCCATTGTGGATGCAGATGTAGGCGTCAATGCCTCCATCCGTATTGTCAATCAGCAGACCGTCAGTGAAGAAAAACTGCTGAACTCCGGCAGTGCCACCGCTGAAATGCTTCACTTTCTGACTGCCTGTATCCGATATGGGGTGTCCGTCTGCATTGCCGGCTCCACCGGCTCCGGCAAAACCACGATCATGGCCTGGCTGCTGTCCAATGTGCCCAATAACCGGCGCCTTATTACCATTGAAGAAGGCAGCCGCGAATTTGATCTGGTCAAGCGGGATGCGCAGGGCAATATCCTTAATTCCGTAGTACATCTGCTGACCCGCCCCAGCGAGAACCCTGCGTTGAACATCAATCAGGATTTTCTTCTGGAGCGGGTGCTGCGTAAGCACCCGGATGTCATCGGCGTAGGTGAAATGCGGTCAGCGGCAGAAAGCCTGTCCGCAGCCGAAAGTTCCCGTACCGGCCATACCGTATGTACCACCATCCACTCCAACTCCTGCAACAGTACTTACCGCAGGATGATGACCCTTGCCAAACGCAAGTACAACATGGATGACTCCATCCTCATGCAGATCATGGTAGAGGCGTATCCCATCATCGTCTTTACCAAGCAGCTGGAGGATCGTTCCCGTAAGATCATGGAGATCATCGAGGGCGAGGACTATCAGGACGGGCGGCTGATTGCCCATTCCCTATACAAATATGAAGTGGAGGACAATGTAACTGATGACCGAGGTGAAACCCGTGTGATAGGGCACCATAAAAAAATCGGCTTGATCTCCGATTCCTTGAAGAAAAGGCTGCTGGACAATGGCATTTCCAACAAGGAATTGGAAGAATTCATGCAGCCGCCAAAGGAGGTGGGTTAATTGCAATGGATCTATCTTATCTGTTTTATCCTGCTCAGTGCTGGGCTTTTAGCTCTGTTTGGTGTGAAGCCGGGTGATTTTATTGACGCCTTCTTCCGCTCCCAGCGAAAATCCGCCACCTTGTCGGATGAACTGAATGTTCTCCTGGGCACGCCGGCCAAGGGCTTTTTTAATCAGGATTACGAACTGAAACAGATCTTGAAGGGCACCGGACGAGCGGACCGCTATGAGGCAATAAAAAGACTGTCCCTGATTCTGTTCGCTGTGGGGGCTGTGCTGGCTCTTTTGATTGGGAATGTGTACATGGTGCCCATTCTGGGTATCGGTTTTTCTCTTATACCGATCTGGTATCTGCGCAGCACTGCCGCCAGCTATAAAAAGCACCTGAATGAAGAACTGGAAACCGCTATTTCCATCATCACGACTTCCTACCTGCGCACCGAGGATCTGATCCGTTCTGTCAAGGAAAACCTGCCCTATATCAATGAGCCGGTAAAAGCCAACTTTGAAGCCTTCGTTTATGAAGCGGAATTGATCAACGCCAACATCACCAGTGCTATCAACAGCCTGAAGATGAAGATTCCCAACCGGGTCTTCCATGAATGGTGCGGCACCCTCATCCAGTGCCAGTCCGACCGCAGTATGAAGAATACCCTTCCTACCATCAACCAGAAATTCTCCGATGTGCGTGTGGTGCAGTCGGAACTTGAGGCAATGATGCAAGGGCCGCGGCGTGAAGCCATCACCATGATATTTCTGGTTATCGCCAATGTGCCGCTGCTCTATTTCTTGAATGAGGATTGGTTCCACACCCTTATCTTCACCACACCGGGCAAAATTGCACTGGCGATCTGCGCAGCCATCATCCTATTTGCGCTGACCCAGATCATGAAACTGAGCAAGCCCATCGAATATGGAGGTGATAGCGTATGACTTTTCTGGCGCTCATCGCCATCATCTTCTTCGGTTTTGCTGTCTACAACCTGACCTGCGCCTTTGTGGACATCCCGACCAAGAAGACCTCACAAATGATGATGCTCTCCCGCAAACAGCAGGGCACCAAAAACGAAAAGCTGCTTGATGTCTATGTGACAAAAATCGCCGGTTGGATCGCCCCTTATTTGCGGCTGGACCGGCTCAAGCGCAATAAGATACAACGTGCTCTGGACATTGCAGGTCTGCAGCTTACCCCGGAGGTCTATACAGCCAGAGCCTGGGTAACTGCAGGGGCAGTTGGCCTGTGTGCCATCCCCATGGCACTTCTTATTCCGCTGCTGGTGCCTATTTTGATCGGTCTTGCAGTGGCGCTGTGGTTTTCAACCTACTATGCAGCCTTTGATTTTGTTAAAAAACGCCGCAAACTGATTGAGGGCGAGATTCCCCGATTTGCTTTGACCGTCGGCCAGAGCCTTGAAAATGACAGGGATGTACTTAAAATTCTGACTTCCTACCGCCGTGTGGCTGGGAAAGACTTCGGCGCCGAGCTGGATCAGACCATTGCTGATATGAAGACCGGCAACTATGAAAATGCCCTCATTCGATTTGAAACCCGCATTGGCAGCCCCATGCTGTCCGATGTGATCCGTGGCCTGATTGGTGTCCTGCGCGGTGATGACCAGCGGATGTACTTCAAAATGATTACCTTCGATATGCGCCAGATCGAGCAGAACAATCTGAAAAAGGAAGCTGCCAAACGTCCCAAAAAGATCCAGCGTTACTCTATGATGATGCTGATTTGCATTATGATCATCTATCTGGTGGTGCTCTGTACCGAGGTTATGAGTTCGCTCGGGGCATTCTTTGGCTAATCGGCATCCGCCACGGTACTTCCGGGCGTTTTCATACCTGCTCCTCATATGGAAGACAGATACACAGGGAGGTGAGCGTTTGTACCCAAGAGATTTTCCATAGCGGCAGGCACACCATTCTTTTTCATCTGGACTGAGCCGGACTGTTTCATCAGCCCGGCTCCATTTTTTACAGGAGAATGCCTATGCCCAAAAAGAAATTTTATCCGCCGAATGATACCGGCACCAAAAAACGCCGCTTTCGTTGCTTGCTGTTCCAACGGCCTAAAGCATATCCGAACCGGCCCCGTTCCAACAAAAACAATCTGATCAAGCCTATCCGCCGCGCTTAACAGACGGTGGACTTGATATACCTATCCACTCAATCATCAAACATATAACAGGAGGTTACCCATGAGAAAATTCACGACCCATATCTATACCAAAGCCAACTATCTGCTCAACCGCGGCCGTATGGCATTGTCCAATCAGCGCGGCGATTTTTACATTTCGGACGCCGTCAAGATCATTATCGCCGTAGTTTTGGGTGCGCTGCTCCTGGCGGCTCTGACCCTCATCTTCAATGATACGGTCATCCCCCGCATCACCCAGGAGATTGAAAGTCTGTTCTCCTAAGCACCAAATCAGGGGCCAGTTTGCAGAACTTCTGCAGCTGGCCCCCTTTTTTATTTGCAGATAACGAATAACGGAGGTGAAAGCATGAATCAAAAACCGTGTCAGTTCTATTCCTTTCTGCAGGCAGTCCGGGGTAACTGGCGTAACGCCCTGTTCATCCGCTGCAGCGGTTCACTTTGTCCAATGATCCGGCAGGCATCCTGTGAGGGATTCCTGATGGCAGCAGACGCAGGCTGTCAGCCGATCTTTCTGTCCGTCCAGACAGTGCGGAAGCTGAGTGGAGAAGCAGTAGACCCCGAAGAATGCTCTGCCATTCTGGAGTGCCGCTCGTTCCGGACTGCTTATAGCAGGTTTCTGGAATGGCATACCTCTTCGGACCATGTATGTCCATTTTTACAGCTGGCTCCAGATAAGGATACCTACTTCGGGTGATTCTGCCTGTTACGACGCAATGCCGCCGTCATCGGCGCGTAATGGAGGTGATTTTATTGAAACAAAAGCAAATCAAATGTCCGTACTGTCATGCTCACGCTTCTCTTCGGCCTGCAAGCCTTGTGTATGGGGTTACCCCACAGGCCAGAGGAAAGTACCTGTATGTCTGCGACAGATGGCCGGTCTGCAATGCCTATGTCAGTGCTCATGAGCGCACATTGCTCCCAATGGGGACACTGGCGAATGGCGATCTGCGCCACAAACGCATTCTGGCCCATCGTGCCCTAAAAAAACTGCAGCAGGACTGCCAGATGGAAAAATGGGAGGTCTATATCTGGCTGCAAGCCAAGCTGGGGCTGGATGCGCGCCAGACTCACATCGGTCAGTTTTCCGAGTATATGTGTGAGCAAGTCATTTCCCTCTGTCAGCAGGCTCCGGTGTATACATCCGGGCGTGCTGCCTGAACGGAGGTGAAGCCGGATGAAGCAAAACTTTAAGCTTACCAAAGACCAGCAGACGCTGGTAGAAAAAAACCTGTCCATCGTTCACTGGGTCATTGTCAACAACATTCATGTAAATCCCGGCATCTGTGGTCTGGAATACGGAGATCTGTTCCAGGAAGGGTGCCTGTGGCTCTGCAAGGCCGCCTTTACCTACCATGCCGGACAGGCGCAGTTTTCAACCTACGCCAAAAAGGTTGTAAAAAATGGACTCCTCTCCTACTGCCGCAAAATCTGTAGCCAGGGACGGCACATCAGCCGGCTGATCATCGGAGATCAAGGCGAACTGGCTGCAGACGGAGAGCAGTTAGAACAGCCAGACGACCATTTTGACTCCCATCTTTCTCGTCTGGAGACCCTTGATCTGCTGGAAGCCAGCAAACAGAACTATCAGGGCGTTGCCAGACTTGGCATAGAAGCACTGGCGCTGAAGGTCCAGGGAATGCGCATTACAGACATCGCTGCTCTCTATCAAGTCCCTCCTTCCCATGTGGGCGCCTGGATTTCCCGTTCTCTGGAAAAACTTCGCAATGACACTGACTTTTTGACCTGCCTGCTTTGATTTGTTGAAAATCAGCATCAACAACAGTAAGGGATATGTAATAGGAGGTATCGAAATATGGCAATCAAAACCCTATACACTGCTGTCGGCCGGTTTGAACGAAGGACAAACGGCTGCAACCGCAGTTGTCCAATCATCCTGTTAGGCGGTCAAGAGTACATGGTCGATATGCAGGAAATGGTGATTTGGAGCATGCTCAACTGGAGAATCCTTCGCTGGGATGACATCGCACAAGAATACGAAAAGCTATCCACCGCATCCGGTTACTGTACCGAGCGGTCTTGGGAAGACTGTACAAACCGCCTGCTGACCCGTGGCCTTCTGGTATCCGGCAGTGGTGAAACAGAATACGATGCTCTGTATGACCTGCTTGGCTCGCTCAGCATTATCCCAACCAGCGGACCGTTCTTCCTCCGGCTCGCCTCTTTTGTCAAGCTGACGCTGCTGGCACATGTTCCGGTATCCGCCGCGCGGAAACTGTTCCAGAAAGATAAACGCACCAAATACGAAGCTCTGGTCATGCGCCTTGCCGGACAAGCCCTGCTCTCCACTGCTGAGATCATCAAGTGCATAGATAAAAATATTTCCCGTCTCCCCAATGAATGTGCGCTTTTGGATTCCCTCTACGGCGATGAAACGACCACCAGTGACAACATTGCCAGCATGGTCAAAATCAGCCAGAGCAGCAAGCCGGTGACATTAGCCGTTGCCAATCTTTATCTGCGGCAGCAGATTATCTTTGAGAGGGTATGAGCATGATGGAACAATGGACTCTTTTTCCCACTGTATTGCAGCGAAAGTTTCTGCTCACTCTGCTGGCCGGAATCGCCAGTGCGGGAATCAGCGTCATCATCTGCGTGGCGACTAAAGATCATATCCTGCTGGCATTGGGAATTATCGTACTCTGCGCCTGTCTTATATCCTGTAGAGGAATCTGGGTGACTGCGGCACATAAGAACTACGAAGTAGTGGAAGGCATCTGCGCCGGTATCAGTACACCTATGCTCCGCCGCTACCGCAAAGTACATCTGATAGACAGCCATGGCGTAGAGATCACACTGCTTCTCAGTAAATCGGCCCGGCTTAAAATAGGCGAACCCTACCGATTTTACTTTCAGAAAGGGGCACGACCTACCGTTGGAAATGACTATCTGGATGCCGCACTTTCAACGAACAGCTTTTTGGGCTATGAAGCAATCAGCGAGCCGTAGAAAGCGGAACTGAAAGATATGACTGACATCCCCCTAATGTTTTTTGAGGGAACAGAAATCTATTTATATTGCAATCATTTGGTAAAGTCAAGAAAGTATAGGCAGAAATATTGACAAAAGGGAAGAAAGGGCAAAATGCACAAAAGAAAGCTATTGTTTTTGATAGCCGGTTAGATTTATGCCTTCCTTCAAAAACGCTTCATAAAAAACATCATCGGCGCAACGCCAGCCAAGGATTTTCCGCGGATAGCTGTTCATAAAAGTTTGAATCTGGTGAACCTGTTTCCGGGAAACCTTGTTAATACTGAATCCCTTAGGAACAAAGCGTCGAATCATTTTATTGAGGTTTTCATTACTACCCCGTTCCCATGAACTGTACGGATGACAGAAATACAATTGCGTCCTGCCGTCCTTTTCGATGCCTTTCACATCGGCAAACTCACAACCGTTATCTACAGTAATCGTTTTAAAAATACGCGGGAAATCAGCCCCATAGCGGCGTTGCAGGATATCCAGAGCACGGACAGTACAAGCCGCAGTTTTACCCGCCATTTTGATAATAATTTCTTTTCGGGACATGCGTTCGGTAAGAACAAGTAAACAGCTTTGCCCGGCTTTTTTCTCACCGACAACGGTATCCATTTCCCAATGACCGACTTCATCACGCAGGTTAACATATTCAGGCCGCTGAGTAATGCTTTTTGCCAAGGGATTTTGAATGTTGTGCGGTTTTGCCTTTCGGCATCGGCGGGGACGCTTGCCGGAAATCAAAGATTCATTGCCTACGGAGAGTACACCAGAATCCAAATAACGGTAGAGCGTCGGAACACTGATAGTAGTATTGAATGACAATCCTTTCCGGCGCATTTCTCCCAATGCAGCGGCAGGACTAAGCCCGGAACGAAGCCGGGAAGAAATATAACTGGCAAATTCATGGTCATGGCCGATTTTCAAAGGCGCGCCTTTGCGGGCGGTACACCGATCAGCCGAACGCTGGGCGATATCAGCACTATAAGCAGTAGTCCAATCCCAAGAAGCTAAAAGCCGTCGATAAGGGCCGCGTTTTAATTCTCTATAAATTGTACGTTCACCCCGGCCCAGAGCTTCAGCAATACGCCGGGCGGAATATCCCTGCTGATGCAGAACCTCAATTTTCAAGCGTTCCTGATAAGTAATGTTTTTGTTACACCGATTACACATAATGCTTTACCCCGCTTTCAAATCCAGCTATAAGGCGCTGCCTCTACGGCGAGCCTAACAGCAAAAATCCCCGGCTATCAATGGCAAGTGAATCGCAAAGCGACCATTGACAGCCGGGGATTTTTGTGTTTTTCGTAAAGGGGAACATCCTGAAGAGGAAAAGCACCTGCGGGGGCCGCTTATGCGGCCAAGGTATATTTAATTAAGGCCCTACGGGCCGAGGGCTAAATAAAGGAAGAAGCATGAGAATTTCTAAATGCGTATTCCTGCCGCATAGGGCACAAAAGCGAGTGGAAACAGAAAAATATATAGCCCTATTTGCCGCCGATATCGCGCCCGGCGCGACGAGGATTTTTTGCATTATCCTATTAAGAAATGACGTCAAGCCAACGAACAAAAGAATCCAAATCACATTCAACATAATAAGGACAAAAATCACATTCCATTTCATCATCATCAGAATATGGACAATAGCCCAATTCACAGATAGAAAAATTTGACATACAAAAACCTCCTAATGCATCTTTTTACGGGAGCGAAGATAACGGCGCGAGGGCTGGGCAACAGCATCCATATTCGGGCCTTGATTGCATTGCAACTCCAGAATTTCCTGTTCGGAAAGCATATCGCCCTCTTCAAAAGCTTTTTTCAAATTCCCTACACAGGCCAAAGTGTCATAAGCGGCATAATCACGGTTAAAAACGAAAAAGCCAGTACGGCGGACAGGCCGGATATTTTGCGGATTCGTAGCATTTTCCATTTCCCAGGCATCAAACACATAGTGACGCTGAAGCCGCCACAGCTTGTCACAGGAAACAACGTAGCTTGTAACCTGACGGAGTAAAGCATCCACATGGGCGAAGCGTTGAGCGGTATAATACAAACTGATATGATGGTGACGGCAGGTCAACACCGTATTCAAAAACAGCGGATTGATATTTGTTTTGAAACTGCGGCTGTTCAATTGGACGGAAAATTCATCACCAAGGACAAGGGTTATCGTCCGGGTATGGTTTTCTTCATCGTATTTTCTATTCAAATCAGCGGCAAGCACGATCTGCTCCAAAGAAACAAAACGCTCATAGGGAACACTGGAAAGATGAACGTTACTGATAATTTTAACGCGTTGGATAACAAAGTCTCCGCGTTCAGCGTCCCAAACATCTTTACCGTTGTACAAATGATAAAGAGTACAAACCTTATGCACAGCCGATAAGGTTTTCCCCTTGCCGAACAGCCCGACATAAGCCACCAGTTCACCCGTTTTGCATTCATTGTATTGCTTGTACTTGAAGTATTTAAACAGGTCAACAAGACCATATCGGGGGACGGCCAGCGGATGCAAAACGATAAGGCGGAAAGTTACAGAAGCGGCAAATACCAGGATAAACAGACCAAAGAAAAGCCATATCACGACAACCACCGCCCGCCGCCAAGATTCCGCACCGTGCCGAATACGAAACGGAAAATCATCACACAAACAAAAATACCAAAAAGGACTTGCAGAAACCACGGCAGAAATTCGGAGAATGTAGCAGGCGGCGTAAGACTGCCGCCGAGGATGCCGAAGAACTGCGCTAAGACATTTATCACAATGTCACCCCTTTAAAATCCAAAAATTCGTATTAAAACAAGGAAAAGCAAAATAAGAAAAATCAGAAACAACAATCCTTCCACCACTGAATAAGAATCCAGCGGAGTAGATAGAAGCGGTCGTGCTTCAGATGTTTCTACAGATGCAGCCATATCCGAAATACCAGACGAAGAATCCGGCGCGCTTTCCAATATATCCGACGCAGACGGTAAACTATTCGTCTCCGGGCCATCTGCAAAAGCAACAGGAGCGCAAAGGCACATAAAAACAACAGCCAGTAATGGCCCGAAAAGAATCCAAAAAATTCTTTTATCATTCACGCAAAAGCCCTCCTAAAAAATATGCGACAACACTTGATATCATCGTAAACAAAAGTACATTCCACATACTGAAAGTGAATCCGTAAACTGTAATAGGCGTTTTGAGCCCATTCAGGATAGCGGCCATTACATCAAGAACATCCTGCATTCAAACACTCCCCCTATTTTTTGAAAAAACCAATAACCATCAAGAGTACGGAAAGCGTAAAGCCCAACAAGAGAACAGCAGTAATTTCAGGCGGCATAAAAGGCCAGAGGGCAGCAAGGAAATTCCCGAATTCACCGCCCAAATTCATCAAATTGGTGAAAGAATCGATTAATGAAGTAATAAGAGAAGCAAGCCCATCAAGTAGCTTAGAAGCAACAGCTGAAATAAAATCAATAGCACTGAAAATGATATTTGCAAGAGCAGAAAAAATTTTTTCTAAAATGTTGACTTTATCATCTGAATCAGAACTATCACCAGGACTACTGCCAGATTCGGAGTCTCCCGGATCCTCACCATCCGTCACAGGTGGAATTTCATCATCACTTGATGTAATCGGCGAAAGATCGAAATTCATTAAATTGAACCATTCACCATTTTTGTAAATGGCTGCATTCACATCTTTCCAGAGGCCACCATCATACTGCATGATGTTTTTGACTACATTTTTCTCTACATTGATAAAAGCGGTACCGTTCGCTGGATATGTAGGACGGGCACCGCCGACCCGGTAACTGCTCACATTCAAAGCACTCTGAACAACAACATCATTCTCGACAGCACTTTCCGGATAAACATAAACCATATTACTATCAAAAGGCTGATATGGTACAAACACAGAAGAGCCTGAACCCTCAAAAACTTTTGAAATTCGAACTTCATCAATAAAAACCCGTTCAACTGTACGAACCGGACCGCCCAAAGGTAAAATTTTAAAACAGCTTTCATCAAGAGAGAGAAACACGTCCGATAAATCGGAAGAAGAAGAAACAGGTGTAGTAACAGCATCCGAAACCCGAAGGCCATTGACAAAAGCCATACACACCCAATTGTTTGCCCATGCCGCAGGCTCCATAACAAGGTCAACAGTTACCCATTCATTCGGTGGAATATAGAAGGACAAATAATTTGAGCCAATCAAAACATGAATACGATCTCTATATTTAGAAGGGTCTCGATCAACAGTTTGAATGCGAAAATGAAAAGTTAAATAAGCACTGGAATGGCCTGAAAAAGAATAAGGAAATGTCACAGGACCAGAAACAAGGGACGTTGCAATATAAGAAAAAGCACCGTTCCAACCCTCGTTCTGAAACTGATAACTACCACTTGTAGCATGATTTCCAAAATTGCTGGAATCATAAAAGTTTCCATCCAGATGCCAAAGACCGAGTGTTTTTCCGTCATCCTCAAGCACCAGGTCGGCATTTTTCACATTGTACAGGTAACTCGTTCCGAATACGTCCGATGCAGTACAATAAAAGCTGTTCCGGCCATCCGGTAGACTGTAATAAAGCTGGGAATCCGTATCATTCGCAGTGGATTCCCCATCCGCAGAATCATGACCGTAGATATTCACATACGTGGGACTATACGTCACATAGTATGTATAATTGTTGGTTGTCTCGTACTTGTAGTAGTTGTAAGTGTTGTTGTAATAGGTATTTTGAATCTGATAGCTGGTCCAAGTATTGTTGGTGACGGTATTGAAAGTGTTGTTGTTAACAATAGAGGTCTGAGTGGTATTGCCCGAATTGTAATAGTAAGTACCGCCTGTATTCTGACCGGAACCATAATACCTTTTCGGAGTAGTCAGAGAGCCTGCTGGTGTACCGCCTTCCACCTTATACCAGCTCACACAACCGAGCAGCGTTCCTTTATCAATCTGCGCGCCGCATTTCTCGCAGGTATAAACATCCCTCTTGGTAGAGCCGGCACGCAGCGCCTCCGAAAGCTGCAGCGATACTTGACCACAGCGCGGACAGGTGAGACTGTAATCAGCCGCAAAGGCGGATGCCGAGAAACCAGTAAAAAATGAAAAAAGAAAAACGAAAGAAAGAAAAAAAGCCACTTTATTTTTCATAAAGTCACATCCTTGTAATTATTAGAAAGAAATGGTAAAATCAAACCAAAGAGGAGGCGAAAAAAATGAAATTCATATTCAGTGAAAGTGGATGGGCATTTTTCGAAAGAATGGCATATCGCGGCGTGATTGGTCTTTTTTATGACAGCACATTAACAGGACTATTGGCATACTTAATTTTCTTTGCAGTAATTGGATTCGCCATAATAGGGCTAATATCAACGTTGAAATGGCTATTCACAAGAAAGAAAAAGAAAAAATATTATTAAAAAATAGCCGTCCGCCCACATGGGGCGGGCGGCATTTCTTTGCTTGCCTTTAAGTAGCGGCCCGTTTGATTTTCTTGAAAACGGACACGCCCACGCCGATGAAAGACACAGCGAACAGGCAGAGCAGGACAGGCTGGGAAACCAACTGTTCCAGAACGCCAGCCATCAGGCTGAAGCAATCCGTAAGGGCCGTGGTGATACTCGCCATAGTCAGGCCGCCCTCGACACCAACCGTCATAAGTTCCAGCATACATAAACCCCTTTCTTTTAATTTGATATATGTAAACGGCATTGCCGATTTACCTAATCAGAAAGCACTACTTCCCATCCGGTAATCATGTTTTGGGCATCTATTTGCAAATCAATTTGCAATCCGTCCATAGGGGCAAAACATTGCAACGAAAGCACCATGTCAGCCGCAGAATCCACAGCAAGATAAACCGGAATATCATCTATATCGGCCCGGACGATTTTAAAATCGGCAGCGACAGCGGGAAGAAGCGTTTGCAAAAGCTGTTCATAGAAGTCACTGCAATCCACGCATGCAGTGCGTTTATTGCGTTTGACGTTTTTCATCTGTTTCCACCAGGCACGAAGCCAGACCGGAAAAGGAGACAAGGCCGCACTCCAACGCCTTACTGACAATAAAAGCTGGCGGAACATCAAGCGAAGCCGAGAGAGCCATGAGGAGAGAAGAAGTATCAGCATCGACGAGCACCATCAAATTCATACAGGTTTTACCCCTTTCAAAAATTCCATCTGTTCAACTGTTACAGGAATACAACCGCTTTCATCCGCTTCAAAATCGGGCCATTGTTGATATTTCCAATAATCATCCCAAGAAATCAAATCGCCGGGACAAGACCAGTGTTTATAAAAACGGGCGGTATATTCTTCATCGGCCCAAGCCGCTTTACACCATTCATTATTCACATCATCGGCTGGAATCTGTAAAAAGTCGGAATCACTGTCGTAAACCAATTCAGGCTTTAGCAGTCCTTTGCTTTTCAAAACAAGCTGGGCGTTTTTACCCCAATCCGTCAAATCTTTTGTTATGTACTTGCTAACATAGGTTGCACAGCGTTCCCGGTCTTTAATGAGTGAACAGGAAAAGAATCCGAACCGTTTTGAATAGCGCGGCCAATCCAAATATCCCTTAGTATTCGGAACCATTGCAATTGTCCCGTCATCCATCCGTTTCCATATCTTTTCAGGGCATATCAAATCGTTAATATACGAAGTAACGCCGTGAAAGTGGATGGCACCATCTTTGTGATGCTCCGGAACAAAAAGATAGCGGAAATTGGTATCTACCCGTTTTTTATAATCATTAAAAAACGATGAAAGGGACTTTCGCAAAGATTTAAAATCATAACGGTCAGGAACCTTGTTTTCATCGAATGTAAAAGTACAGAACAAAACGAATCGGTTACACAACAAAGTATCTTTGATTCTTCGCCGCGTTCGTGAAAGACTTTCGTCCATGCGTCCCTCATGGGGCTGGGATTCAGAACGTTCAGAGTACAGACTGGGGGGCCGGTTCAACTGTATATGCCGATAGGGTACTTCTTTTTGGTCATATCTGTATATCCGATACAAACCATCACCCCAACGCGTTATAGTTTCCTTTCCCGGTCTGCCTGAAAAGTGTTACGGTGTCAAGTATCCCCCCAGCCCCCCTTACAGGAGGCCGGGGGAGCTTTCGCGCGTGGCGGTGGGGCCGGGGGCATAGCCCCCGCGCCCCCACCGCCCGCCGCGCTTACATGAACGCAACTGCGCAAATTTTGCCGTACTTGTTATATGTCGGGTCAATTTCCATGCCCACGCATTCACCTGCCGTGAGCAACCCGGCATCTCTGACAGCAGTGTCCATCAGGTCAGGTTTAACCCACAGCTTGTCCGTCGCTTCACCTGTTACATTATCGTCGTGATAGCTTACAAACAGGGAATGGCCGCACACGGCATTACCGTCCTTGTCCTTAAAATCCACGAACTTGTGTCCCAAAATCTTCATTCTGGCGTTCCCCTTTCTTCAAAAAATTTAGGCGGTAAGACACGCTTGTCCTACTGCCTATAATTGTAATAACTTTCGATATTGCAATCATTTTACAAAAAGGATTCAACTCCTTGACAAAGTGATGTATAATGTACTTTATGTAAATTAGCATCAAGGAGTTTTAGAGATATGAAAAAACTAATAGAAGTATCATTAAAATCTATCATTTTCTTTATTGGATGGGCAATTTTCGTATCAGTTATACCGATTCCTGATATTTACAATACAGCGTTGTGGAGGTTTTTTGCAGAACTAATACCGTTTTTGGCGATTGTTATTATGACCGTCATTTTTTGGTTTGTAGATCGTAAAAAAACCAAGTTACATCTCACACAGCGCCCCGTCTATAGCAGTGTATTAGGAGGGACAGTTGGACTAAGTTGGTTAGGTATATCTGTCGGTATTTTGCTTTTTACCGGGTCTGCACGGATAGAAGGTACTAATCATATTTCTATGCTCTGGCTCTGGATACTATCAGCCTTTATCAACACAATTATGCAGGAAATGTTGGTTCGTGGTTATCTATATCAGATGATAAAGAGAAACTACAATGTAGTTGCGGCAACTGTTGTGTCTACCATGCTGTTTACTTTTGCACATGGAGGTGCTTTTGAAGCAGGAACTCTCCCTGTTTTGAATGTTTTGACAATGAGTTTGTTTATGACAACAGTTTTGGAATATACAAATTCTTTGATTGCCCCTATAATCGTTCATTTTCTCTGGAATAGTGTAGGAGCGATTATTTTGGGAGGAGTATCACTTGCAGAGGACTATCCACATTTGTTTAATATGACTTTCGGTGGCAATCAACTGCTATCTGGTGGAATTTATAAAATTGAAGGCAGTGTTGTAGTATTTGTTTTGAATGTGATTATGATAATTGGATTTATTATGGCAAAGAAAAAGAAGAATATTGCATAAGAAGTCACAAACCGACAAGCATGAAGTTGTTTTGAAATGCTCCTTTTATGATGACAGTTTATTTTCACTGTCTCCCATAAAGGGAGCATTTCATTTTCCTTATATTTTGCAGAATACATTCCTTCCGTCCCTATTTATTAGGTAGATAAAAGAAAGGAGGGTTTCCCATGTATAAGCCCCACACCATTGAACAATACAAAGTCTATCGCTTTCTGGAAGAAAACTTTGCGCTGGAGCATTTCCTGCTCGCTCCTTTGTCACGCTTCGGACTGATGCTGGAGGACAAAACCGATGAGAAAATCGCGTTTGCCTTTCTCAATAACTGTGTGCAGGAAATACCCGTACCAGCTCCAGCCGATCCGGAAACGGTAACCGCTTTTCTAAAACAATTCCGCAGCCTTACGCCCCACCCAGTCATCCATGACTTTGAAGCGCTGACCCGCTGGTGGCTGGACAATCCCAACCCGCTTACCTACCAGCAGGCGCTTGGTATGTCCGATGATCTCTACCGCCATTTTCTGTCTCATCCTTTGATCAGTGAAGATGAGGCCCTTCGGCTGGCACGCAAAGGACTCGTTACCGAATCGGAATATAATGACCTGCAGCTATGGTATTTCAACGGCCATACAATGTCCTGCTGGTTTGGTCCTCTGGGAGTAGATGGCACCGGCAGCCTATACGGTCTGACCTTTGACTATCAAACGGCATCCCCAACAAAGACTCAATTCTACCTTTTGGATGACTACTACCGTGTTATGAACCATCTTACAGAGTAAGACCTTTTCAACTACTACATATCGTGCTTGTCACTGGCAATAAATCTATATATAGTGTTTTATATCTTGACAGACACAAGATCCAGTGCTATACTGAGCTTGTAATTGATTTTTGTGCGTATCCCATTTGGGAATACAGGTCTTTTTGATCTGTACCGTAGGCCAAAAGCCTGCATTGCACACGCTGTTAAGTTTGTATGCAAGTGTCAGTGATTTTTTGCGCCCTTTTAGGGCCGAAAAACTGCTGGCACTTTTTTATATAGATAATAATGCCAATGGCAGAAAGGAGTGTTATGGCACAGATTTTTGTGTTCGGGCGCGTCATGAACGACCTCGTACCCAAAGAAAGCCAGTCCAAACAAAGCTATGTATGCTTTGATCTGATGGAACGCACCAAAAACTGGACGCAGTTCTATCAGGTATGGGCCTGGGATGCAGATGTCACCCGGCTCATGCAATTCAAGGTCAAAAAAGGCAGTATGATCTGGCTTGCCGGCTCACAGCGGCTGGTAGATGTTCGCATGAAGGACGGTAAATTGGAAAAGAAACTGAAGGTCAGTCTAAATGACTTTGGTTTCCTCCCCAAACAGCCCGCCACAGCGAACAGACCGGAGAATGACCCGGACATTACTGCGGAACCCGCACCGCCTCCCACAGAGGTATTGGACGGTGACCGTGAATCCCTGCCGGAGTAGTTTACTTCGGCGCCCAAGAGGGACCGTATCAAGTTTTTCAGAATGAAACTGAAAGCTTGGTGCGGTCCCTCTTTTTTTGTTTTCCAACAAATTCAGAAAAAGGATGGTATCAAACATGAATAATGACAGAGGACTTTTGAGTGGCAGCATCACGATCCTGATTGGTGCGGTCATCGCAATTATGGCTCTGGTACGCGGGCCCTGGCAAGTCTGGCTGCTTCTGGGCGTTTTCACTCTCTGGGGACTGTGGGTAGTTTTGATCCTGCTTCTCCCCTATATGCAGCAGGCTAAACGGCATCGCCAGCGTCAGCAGCGCACCAGACAGCTCCATGCAGAAGGCATCCAAACAAGAAGTTTTGAGATCCCTGACCTGAGCAGTACCAGCTCCGATGACCTGCTGGTTCGTCACACCAACCATCGTATTCTGGCATATCTGCGCTCTGCTTATCCGCAAGCCACCTTCGAGTGGTGTGAAAAGCAGCCGGAACAGCTGATCCGCAATGGCGGTACCGGCCGCATCCGTGTTTTTGGCATTGACGAGTTTGATCACGCTGACGTGACACTGGATCAGAACGCCAATATCAAATGCGATATGGTCAAGATCGTTCCGCTATCTAAGGTCGGCGGAGAAACAAGCGAGGATGATGCAACTCCTCCGAACAGGCAGCCTGTTGATCCCCGTATCTGGTATGAAACGCAGGGACGCTCTGTACTGGAAGCACTGATCTCCGACCTTAATTCCCGCGGACACAGCAAACTGACGCTTCGGGAAAACGGTGATATCTGCATTGAGCAGGGCGAAGATGCTGTTTCTCAGGAGCATCTGAATAACTTTCCCCAGAAGGTCTACTGGCCCCGTCTGGCAGAGGTTCTGGAAAGCAATGGTCTGGCCGCTGAAGTCACTGCCCAGGGCATTCAGGTATCCTGGTAATGCTTCTGCTGCCAAGGAACACAGAGAAAGGAGTGAACTTGACGAATGAAATCAGGACTTACCATTGTGGAAATGGCACAGCAGATTGAACGCCAATCCAAACTCAAGCAAGACTATTTGCTTGATACCCGGCGACTTCAAGTAGAACCTTTTGGTTCTCAACTTTATCTCCATACCTTTGACGACCATGATGACCCACTGGTGGAGCCACTGGAGATCAACCAGATCGCCCATCGGCAGATCGGCACACATCTGAAGATTCCGGCTGCTTACTATGACCGTATGCTTTCCGATTATCCGGAACTGCTGGCGGAGAATGTGAATTCCTGGTTCCAGCGGGAACCGACCCAGCGTATGGTCCGTACTCTGGATGGCACTGTACGGGCATTTTTAAGTAACCGCTATCGCCGCATTGATAATCTGGACATTGCAGAAATCGTCCTCCCTGTCATTCAACAAATGGAGGACGCCTATTTTGAAAGCTGCCAGATCACGGACAGCCGTATGTACATCAAGGTAGTCAACAAGCGGCTTGAAGCCGAAGTTGTACCCGGTGACATCGTGCAGTCTGGTGTTATCATCAGCAATAGTGAAGTTGGACTGGGTTCCGTCAACATCCAGCCTTTGGTCTATCGGCTGGTATGCAGTAACGGCATGGTCGTCAACGATGCCCAGACTCGCCGCACTCACATCGGCCGGGTCAATGAGGCAGATGAAAACTTTCAACTGTTCTCACAGGAGACATTGGCCGCTGATGACCACGCATTTGCCATGAAGATCAAAGATACCGTGATGGCCGCCGTGGATGAAACGCGGTTTACACGGGTAGTTGGCATGATGCGTGAAGCCACAACCGTTCAGATGAATACCACTGATATTCCCGGCGTTGTCCGTCTGGCAAGCAAGGATTTCAATATCACCGAGGAAGAAAGCACCGGCGTTCTGCAGCGTCTGATTGAAGGCAAAGATCTGACCCTCTATGGGCTATCCAATGCCGTAACACGCTTTAGTCAGGATGTGGACAGCTATGACCGCGCCACTGCCCTGGAGGGGATCGGATACAATATCCTGTCCATGCCCCGACAGCAGTGGAACCGTATCAATCAGATGGCCGCCTGACCATCTGCAACCATCACAGTTTTTAAGGAGGAACCACTATGTATAATCAGAACAGCGATTTGATGAAACAGGAAAAATTCATGCTCCCCACTATGATCGAAGGCGATTTCAGCGCCGAGGAACTGGCTGAGGACGCCGATGGTCTGCAGATGAGTTTTCAGCGTGTCAAGATTCCCGCCGGCGGCACACTCCAATTTGAGATGCCGTCCGATGATCCGGACAATCCCGACTATGAAAAGAATCTGGTAGGCGTCATTCTGCATAACCACGCCACCTGCGCCTACTGGCCGGCTGGCAGCGAATATGACGACGATACCACGCCGCTTTGTTCTTCTGTGGATGGCAAGGTTGGCATCGGCACTCCCGGAGGCGCCTGTGCTGCCTGCGTGATGAACCGCTTTGGTTCTGCACCTGATGGCAGCAAAGGAAAAGCCTGTAAAAATATGCGTGTGCTCTACCTGCTTCGCAGTGGTGAGTACATGCCTCTGCAGGTAAATCTGCCTCCTACCAGCATCAAGCCCTTCAAGGAATTTCTGAACCGGGCCTTCATGCTCCGCCGCCGCGCCACTTACGGTAGTATCGTGCAGATTGGTCTCAAGCGTGAGAACAACGGCACCAATGACTACAGTGTTGCTACCTTCAAACTGCTGCAGGATTTCCAGGGCGAGGAGCTGGCTCAAATCCGGGCTTACGCCAACAGTTTTAAGGAGCAGATCAAACTCCTGCTCCAGCAGCGTGCCGAGATCACTGAGGAGCAGCGCGACACCGGCTGCGATTATGTAATCGAGCCTGGCGCCATGACCAACGAGCCGGCAGACGGTCACTATACTGTCAGCCAGATCAATGGTGACTGCGAGCAGCTGCCCGCATAAGTATTCTGATGTGGCCTGCGCCACATGACACATGAACAAAGGGATGCCTTCGGTTTAACACACCGGAGGTATCCCTCTTTTTTTATTTAAGGAGGAAAACACAATGTTATGTGAAGTACCATTAACCAAAGAACAACAGGCATTTGCCACTGATCATCACGGACTGGTCTACAAGTTCCTGAATGAAAACCATCTGCCGGAAGATGAATTTTATGATGTGGTTGTTTTCGCATACTTAAAGGCAGTAAAAGATTACTTCAACTCTCCATCTGCACAAAAATTCTCTTTTAGCACAATCGCCACACGACAAATGAAATTCCGGCTCTATGATTACTTCCGCACCCAGGAGCGCCGCAAGCGCAATATGGAGGTTCTCAGTATTCACGTCGGATTATATCCCGATGGTGCACCTTTAGAAGATACCATTCCTGCCCATGACCCAATCATGCAACAGTTGGAAATGGATCTTCTGCTCCACGAGCTGGCCGGCAGAGTCTCCAAGCAGCAAATGGATATTGTGCATCTGAAACAGGGCGGCTATGGCATCCGTGAGATTGCCCGCACCCAGAAGGTTCCTATGCGGCGCATTAAAGAGTTGCTGGCTGAAGTCCATGATGTGCTGCTGGACATTTGCTATGGATGAACCAATTACAGATACGAAATACTCTTACATCCACATTTTCAAAAGATTGGAGGTCAAACCGAATGAAGAAAGAAAAGAAACAGATCGTTTTGAATGGTTCTCTGCTGCGTCCACTGTCTGTTGGACGGGGTGCGATTCTGCACGCCGGAGGAAACATCTACCATACTTCGCGTGTGGTGGCGATTCTGGAGGAGTCGGAGGATTGCGTCCGTTTTGAAACGCAGAACTCCCACTACTATCTGTCCATGTCCCCTTTTCCGCTGGCGGCTGTCAGTCCGCTCCCTGTGAGATTGGCCGCATGTGCGTAAAGGGACTGTAAATGGATTGGAACAGCCGGCTCCCGCTGACTATTCCACAAGTTCTGGCCGTGGCGGATACCATTCCGTCACGGCTCTTTTTATGGAGGAACAAAATGAACGAAGAAATCATGAATGAGATCCAACCAGTCCGCCCCAAAGACCAGTTTACCTTTTCCTGCCGTCAATGCGGGGCGTGCTGCCGCAATATCGAAGGCTGTGTCATGGTGGAAAGTCTGGACGCCTACCGTCTGGCTCGCTACCTCCGGGCAAAGGGTAAGCCCATCGAAGGAATAGAGGATTTCCTGTTCCGTTACTGCGAACCTGAACCACTGACTGAGGAAGGCTTCCCCATCTATATGCTCAAGACAAAAGCCCCTAACAGCTCCTGCATCTTCCTTACGGATGGGCGCTGTTCTGTCTACCCTGCCCGTACCCGCACCTGCCGTATCTATCCTCTTACCGTAGGTCCAGGGGAGCGTGGCCGCGATTTTGAATACTGCCTATGTCTGGATCGGCACCAGAGCCACTTTACCGGCAGCCGGGTATCCGTCAAGGACTGGCTGTATCAGAATTTCAAACGGGAAGACAAAGAATATGTAAAGCGGGAATATGAGATCGCTACCGAACTGGGAAAACTGATGCGCTCCATTGACCCTACTATGCGGCCAGGCATTGTATTCAAGGTGCTCTACTACCGCCATTACAATTTTGATTTAGACCAGCCTTTTCAGCCTCAGTATGAGCAGAATAACCGGCATCTGTTAGCAGACCTGCACCGGATTGTCAGGGAACAGTAAAAGGCAAATGGCTTTTAGAAAGGGGGCCTTATTTTATGAATTTACACGAAACAGCGATGGGGCAAAGATTTTTTAATGTTCAGCTCCCCACACTGATCAACACACTCAAAGACATTGCGGCGGCGCTTTCCCGCCCTGCACCATCTGCTATATCCTTTCCGGCAGACCAACACTTTCTCACTTCGCTCTATTATGGTGAATATGAAGCAGATGTGTTCAAGCCCGATAAACGCCTCTCGCCTTTTAATCAGGCAGTACAGCAGAAAGAAAAAGCTCTGCTTCCGCTGCTCTCCAACGAAGCGTCCATCGCTTTTGAACAGTATCAGGATGCGGTACAATGCCGCAATTCTGCTGTATTAGAACAGGCATACGCCTCTGGCTACCGTACTGCTGTGCAGATGTTTGCGGCAGGCTTAGGCCCGCAGCCGCCAGTACCGGAACATGGGGAGGATAATAATGGATGAAAACAGACTGCCCGAACTGCCCCAGGAAGCTTTTCGGCCAATGATCGCGCAATCAGTCCAACTGGAACAGTTTTTAGGGGAAGAACTGACTTTTTGCTTTCGGGATCTTGATGGCGCCCATACCTTTACTACCTGCTATGGCGATATCTACAAAACGGTCAATGCACTGCGGGACTATGTCCGGCTTCTGGAATCAGTGTGCGATCAGTGGGAGCTGACTGGATTCCATCGTGCTACCTACGAGTACCATGCAGAAAAACTGCGTAAAATTGCGGATAAACTGCAAGCTGGTATCGGCTACGACTATGACAAAGCGGTGGAAAAATGCAAAAAGAAACGCGCCAGAAAGTCCCACAGCAACGATGTCGGGGAAGATGCCCTTCTACTGACGGTACGGGCTGCCGGCAAGTCCGCTGACAATGAAAAGGAGGCTGCGCCTTATGAGGAAGATACCCCTTGGGAACCTGAACTCGAATAACCCTATAAAAACACCTGTTAAAAAGTATCATGCAAGCGTTGCCCGACAATCCCCCAGAGAACGGAACCGATTGCTGGCTTGCAAGAATTTTGCGTTTACCCACGCCAATGTGCATAAGCACTGCCGCCACTTCCGGCGCGGATAGCCACCCGGAAGCTACCCATGGAGGATGCCTATGGAACGAGATGAACTACGCACCACTTTAGTGAACCATCTGGAAACCCTGCGGCGCAATCTGCAGGTCGTATCCATGGAGGTGCTGAAAACCAAGTACAAAAAACCATTTGATGTCCTGCGGCAAGACATCTGTAAAGCCGCTACCGCCTATACCCGCTTTCTGGTATTCGACGGTATGCGGATCAAACACAAATACTTTGATGAGGCCGTACCCTATATTGATGCAGCTGTGAAGCAAACCAAGCGGCTCAAACAGATCTCAGATGCAGCCTTCCAGCGTCAGGATATTGACGAGATCGAATCACTCGCCCTTGCCCTGCGCAAAGAGATAGAAGCAGCTCTGCAGCCCTTCTATATGGGGCATATGTGCCTTTATGTGACGCCGGAATGCTTTGATGACCCGCCCAAAACGCCAGAAATCTACAACGATGCAACCGCCTGCGTCTGGAGGGATGGTACATGGCAACTCCTGGAGGATACCAGCAAAGGGTTCCTGCTCTTTGTCCAATCCAAATCCAAGGAGGAATCTGCCGCATGAAAGAAACATCCCAACGATATCTAAACAGCGAGGCTCACGGTTATCTCATGGAGGCCAAAGCCTGTAAGCTTTTGCTCAAAGACTTGGAGCGCATCCGCGCCAAACTCAGGCGGCACATCGAAAAGGAAGCCGCAGACCGCGAGGCAGAATTTGAAGCGGCCATGCAATACCATAGCGAAAGCGACATCCAGGAAGCCTACGGCTGGGAATTTATCAGCGAACAGCAATATGAACGCTATCTGGAATTGTTCCGTCAAGGCCGCAAGGCACTTGATGAACACAGCCCCACTGTTACAGAGCTGGCTCTCTCCATCCTGAACCGCATCTTTCAGGATATTGATAGAGACTGCCGCCAATGCGAGTTTGAAGCCCTGTTGCCGGAAGAACAGCTTGCCGAGTTGAAGTGTGCTGAAGAATCCAGGCAGGCATGGAAGCAGTATATCGCCAGTCTGAAAGAAATGGTCGGCTCCGCCGCTGCGCAGGAATGACCCTTAAAAATCGTTGCTGAAGTGTGCTTTGCAGACTGCCTACTTGCAAAATCAGATTTTTTCGGCTAAAATAGGTATATAATAATATATCAGCCGAAATCGAGAAAGGAGGAACGCCTGTGTATATCACCCGACACATGGAGAAACCGGTAATGGAGCTGAATGAACAGTATCCTGTGCTTCTGCTTACCGGCCCAAGGCAGGTTGGAAAAACCACCATGCTGGAACATTTGATAGAGGTCGAGGGCAAGGGGCGCAAGAAGGTCTCTTTGGATGATCTGACGCTGCGGGAACTCGCCAAGACGGACCCAAAGATGTTCTTCCAGCTGTATCAGCCGCCGCTGCTCATTGATGAAGTGCAATACGCACCGGAACTGTTCCCATATATCAAAATCATGGTAGATGAACGCCATCAGCCCGGCGATTTCTGGCTGACGGGTTCTCAGCTTTTCAAGATGATGGAGGGCGTACAGGAATCTCTGGCCGGTCGGGTGGCTCTGCTCCACCTCTCACCGCTTTCCCAGAGTGAGATCATGAAACGGCCCCCTGAACCACCGTTCAGCCTGGAGCTTCCTCTTTTGTCAGAACGGCAGAACGGACGCCAAATGCTGAACACGCCAGAGGTCTTTCAGCGTATCCATCAGGGCGGGATGCCTGCCCTGGTCACAGGAACTTATTCCAATGCCTCCATCTTCTATTCCAGTTACATTGACACTTACATGGAACGGGATGTGCGGCGGCTGTCCAATGACATTGACAGCTTGAAGTTTTTGCGGTTCCTGCGTTCTGTTGCCGCCAGGACTTCCCAGCAAGTCAATTACAAGGGCATCGCCGATGATGCGGAGATCGACCAGACCACAGCCAAAAACTGGCTTCATGTTCTGGAGGCGCTGGGGATCATCTTCTTATTGGAGCCCTATTCCAATAATGTCCTCAAACGCACCGTATCCACACCCAAGCTCTACTTCTACGACTCCGGCATTGTCTGCTACCTGACCCGTTGGAGCAGTCCGGAGACAGCCATGGAAGGAGCCATGAGCGGCGCACTGCTGGAAAACTATACCGTAGCGGAAATCATCAAGACCTATCAGAACGCCGGTCAGGAGCCTTTCCTGTACTACTATCGGGATAAGGATGCCAGAGAAATCGACCTGATCCTGGAGCGGGACGGGAAACTGTTTCCCATCGAGATCAAAAAGATGGCCTCGCCGCCAAAGAAATTGACGAAGGTGTTTGACCTGATCGACAAGTCTCCGCTGCAGCGCGGCACTGGTGCTATCCTGTGCATGGCTGACCAGTTGGGCGCTTTTGACCAGAACAATCTGATTGTGCCTATCTCTTTGATTTAACGAAGAACCCTGCCGCATTACCTGCGGCTTATAACCGAAAGGATCGACAGACTGCATTTAGCGGCCTGCCGGTCCTTTTTTCATTTAGGAGGAAACACCTGATGATAAAACGACAAATATCTTTTCTGTTTGAAGATCCCGGATTCTGTATAGATGTATTCTGCACCATTGCAAAACCGGTACGCTACTACAACCGGGATACTGAAAGCGGCGCATGGTACAGTTCTACACCGGACTGGAATGAAAATGGCAGTCTCATCCGGGAAGACCTTATCTTTGAAGTGATCGCAGATGGTGTAGTTTGTGCGCTGGACGGCAATGGTAACTTTGAAGGCAAGAAACCCTTCGTGCCTTTCTACCAATTCCGGCAGTCGCTGGTGCAATCCGTTCATGCACAGCATCCGCACCTGCAGGATCATGAAGCGCTGAGGGAAAAACTGCTTTCCCTGCCTGATGCCAGAGAAGCGGTTGGGCATGGTTGGTACTGGGAAAACTGGCTCTTTGCCACCGATGTTGAGAACACCGCCGAGGAAGCAGTAGACTCAGCCGAATGGCTAAACAGTCAGTTCCACATTCTGGCTGTCCGCTATACCCACAAGCCCACCGGCTTTGTGTTTACCAACTACCGTTTCCGGGACAAAAGAGCCGAAGCCAAATCTTCCGGACATGACCTACTGCTCTATGACTGGAAAGACCAATGACCACACTGCGTCAAAAAAATGCAGCAACTATACACAAGGAGGATGCAAAATGAAAATTCACGAAGATCGTTCTCATATGAATATTGACACCAGATGGTTTGAAAAAGGCTATGCCAAAGAAGACGTCCACTCCCTGCGCCTGCAATCCCTATGCACCGAAGCAGAGGCCGCAGCCAACAAACAGTTTTATGACAGCCACACCCGCGAAGAATGGGAACAGTATATCCGTCAGGCAAGTTTGGAGAGCAGCGCAGCAATGAAACCCGTCATGGAAGCCATCGCACAGGACTTTGTCTGCTACCAGTATGACGAAAATATCCCTGTGTCCTATGGCAGCGACCGATGGGATCTGTACTTCTGGTGTAATTCCTTTAGCAGCGCCGCAGACGCATCCGAACGGGATTTCTCGTATTTCATGCTGACCTTTAACGAGCGTCAGACGCTGGAGAAACGAAGAAAAGTCTGTCAACAGGTGCTGGAGCTCCTATGCTCACGCTTTCAGGAGCATCCCCATCTCCATGTAGCCGTACAGTATTCCATATGGTTTGACCATCCGAAGATCCACGATGCGGTGGAGTGCGCAAAGCCCCGTCTGCATGGCCTGCGCTGTATCCAGGACCAAAAAGAAGGAAAGCTGCTCCTGCAGGACGGCGCTCTGCTCTTCAAGCCAAAATACGCAAAGAAATATACCCGCACGCTGAGCCAGAGCCAGATTTTGTCCCTTAGTTGGGAACTGGGCGTAGAGGACGGAGAGCCTGATACCGATGCTGCACCTGTTACCTTGCCTTACAAGAAATTTGGCGCCACGCACCCCATCCAGCTGCAGGTGACTTCCTACCTGAATGGAAACCTTGCCATACAAATGGTGACATGGGAAAGCGGCGACCCGGAACCCTGGGCGACTCTCACCGTCAACCTGCCCGGCCAACGGCAAAAAGACCATGCCTTTATCGACACCAATGCCGATTCGGAATTTCCCACCTGGCTCGTCCGACATGGTCTGGCTATCCCAACCGGTCGCACCATGCAGAGTGGGTTCTGCACCTATCCTGAATATCGTTTTCGTGCCAACCGGCTACAGGAGCTGGACCCGGAAGGGTATGCAGGCTACCTGAAAAACTTTGAAAGGCGGTGCAGTGCATGAAATATAAGGCAGTTTATGATGTACTGAATGAAAGGCGGCAGACTACCCCCGGTTTCTGTTACCATGACCGCAGCGGCTGGCGTGCTTACCCCCAGACCTACATGACCATGCAGTGCCCTTTATGGATTATTGCTGAAGATGCTGCCACGGGCAGGCGTCTGTGGATCACCCAGGAGGGCACCCGATTTAGCATTTCCATTCGAAGGATGGATGAACAGGGGCATAACTATGGCCCTACCTATCGCATTACTTGTGAAAACAGGACAAAGCTGGCTCAGGTTCTGCGCTATCAGTTCGAGTCAAAAACTTTGGCTGTGTAGCTGACGATGACCAGAGAGGAACTGCATTCCTCTCCCTGCTCCGGTTTCCTTGTTCGGAACACACACTAAGAAGCACCGGCAATCTGCATTTTTGCAGGCGTCCGGTGCTTCTTTGGAGGAAAACGCTTATGAATACTCTCGCATTTACGCTGGGCGAACACCGAGCCCAGCTGACTTTGAAAATCAGTACATATCCCAACGGCAATCTCGCCATCAAACTTTATGAAAAGGATCACGGCATCCTGATTTTTTGGGAAACCCTTACCACCAACTTAACCGGATTCCGCCCCGACCACTGCGCTTTCATCAATATAAAAGCCGCAGACGGACTTTTTCCGGTCTGGCTATCAGACAATCACCTTGCGGAACCTACCGGACAAATTCTTGAATCGGATGGCTGCCTTTACCCTGAATACCTGTTTTATGGCAAAAAATTGGATACCCTGGATCATGAGGGGCATACCCTCTACATCCGGCAACAAAAAGGCGAACTGGGACGCCGCTTTGAGCGGCTGTATATTGCCCTGCGCCGGCTGGCACGAGAAATCAACGGGTTTAGCTACACTGATTACAGTGGCTGGCGGTGTCCGGATGGAAGTTCCACCACCCTGCCCCTCTGGATCGAGGCATCTGACCCTTCTCATGGTCGCAAATTCATCTTCACACAGAAAGGACCCGCACTCCAGACTACCATCCGCTATGCAGATGGTACGGAGAAGCAGCGCATCTATCGGCGTAAAGAGGACATGGCAGCCGAGCTGATGACCATGTTTCAGGAGGAACTTCGTGTCTACCCTCCCTGGTCTGAAGACCGGAGGAAACGGTACGAATATGAAAGACAATAAAATAGGAGGACATCATCATGAAGATCCGTATCTATCCCAAATCCCTGTTGGAAACCGTATGGCAGCAGGACAAACTGCTGTTTACCCCAGAGGCAGAGCAACCACCCTTGTGTCTTCGGTGTGGTCAGCCGCTGGACCGCAGGCTGGTCATCAACGCCCTGAGCCGCTATGCAGATGTCCATATCTGCGAGGCGTGCGGTATAGATGAAGCCCTGCGTGATGCCAACCGTTGCCCACTCCCTCTAACAGAATGGGCAGCTGTCAAAAACGGTTTGAGCCAGCAGCAGACCGATTTTGAAGATCCGCTGCTGACTACTTCCTGCACCTTTGAAGATCTGTTTCAGCAAGGCTCCCGTCCTGCCAGCGAGATAGCCTATTCCCGTTCTGATTATGATGGCTGGAAATGGTGGACCACCTGGCATCAGTGCCAAAAGGATACGCCTGTTCTGGAAGTTGCCCGTGAAATTGATGCTTTTCAGAATGCGCTGTTCCAACTGCCGGAGTTTCGGAATTTGGACACCCTGACACGGTTCTGCCGAGGGTACGCCCAGCCCACCAGCGAGCCCACCGAATTCAATTTGTATTCGGAAACTGCTCACTTTTATATCTGGCTGCGGTTGATTACCAGGCGTCGAGATTATAATGCCTATGTGCATTACTATCTGAAAGGTTAAAAAGTCTGCAACGCACCGGATACAGTATGCCTATCGGCTCTGTATTCGGTGCGTTTTTCTCTATATAATTCATATTTATTTGATTATGGCAATACATAACCATGACACCAGAGTAGACTAATCTGGGCTATCCTGAACAGCCCATAAGAAAATGTCGGACGCGGCGGCCTGCTGGCCCTGCGCCCGGCGCTTTCCTATGGGTTTATTCTACGCATTTCAAAGCCCGTTCCGGCAAGTATTTGATAAATCATTCTGCCACCCCATTGACCGCCGCCGAAAACCTTTGATTTCCGTGGACTTTTTGCCCCTTAAATGCGTAGACAACAGGGGCTTTCCAGCTCTCGTATTCAGCACATCGTTTGCGGCGCTGCTATATTCTAAAAAAGCCCTAATACTATGAAAGCCATTTAGAGAATTTTCAAAATGAGTGTTGACTTTCTTTCTCATTGTGCTACAATGAAAATATCATTTAGAGATTTTTCAAAATAACAGGGACAAAGGTGAAAGCACTGTGAGTTTACCTAATATTTTCAAAGCATTAAGTGATCCTGTCCGACGGGAGATACTACTGAAACTAAAACAAAAACGGAAGATGTCAGCCGGTGAAATTGCCGCAGAATTTGACTTAACTAATGCCACTATTTCATACCACCTTTCTACTCTAAAAAAGGCTGATTTGATTTTTGAAACGCGTTATCAGAAATACATCTATTATGAAATCAATACATCGGTATTTGAAAGTGTTGTTATGTGGCTTATGCAATTTCAGGAGGATAAAGATGAACCCCAAAAATAAACGAACCTTGTTTCTGACAAGTACAATTTGCATTATTTTGTCCATCGTAGCATTCGCTCTATCCCACATGGGCGGTGCCAGTAACGAAAACTATATTCTGCTCTATGTGATTGCCGTTTTGCTGAATATTGTTCTGAACCTTGCGCTTAGTATCAAAATTGCTTCGACAAACGGAGCCAAGGCGTTAGTGTCTTTGGGCAAATGGATTATGCCGATTGCGGGAGTTGTATATTTGATCCCGCAGGTATATTCCGTACTGTTTCCCGCTAAGACTATGCAAGATACTTATTGGTATGTCTTTATTGGCATTTTGTTTATTGTCAGCGGCAATTATTTTCCAAAAAACCACATCAATCCCTATATCGGGCTAAAGTTTCCATGGTTATTCAATGATGAAGAAGGCTGGTACAAGACGCATCGGCTGGGTAGCTACACATGGATATTAGCCGGTATTGTCAGCATTCTTCATCCACTACACAATCTTGTTTTTGTAACCGTTCCGTTAATCATTTTTCTGGTTGGCGTTGTCCCACTGGTCTATTCGCTTGTCCTCTATTTTAAGAGGAAACGAAGCAATTAAAGGAGGTAATACTTATGAAGTCCGCAACAAAGCATATTGTTATCAGCACCATTTTGTGTGCATTGACGCTGGTAGTCTTTCTCGCTTTCTATAACCGCCTGCCGGCGTCTATCCCCGTCCACTTTGATTCTGCCGGAGTTGCAAATTCTTTCTGGCCCCGCAATGTTGTAGTGTTCGGCGTCCCTGTGGCTTGTGTCCTGCTGAACCTCATTTCTGGCTTTACCGTCAGCCAGAAAGAGAATGCAAAGCCGTATATGTACTATATCATGGCTGTTGTTGCATTCGTAGCAACGGGCATCATGATCTATTTGGGGATGAAGTGAATTGCCCCAACAAGAACTTTGATGGCGGAACGGTTATTTTTTTTGAATGTCATTTTGAATTTTTTCTAAATAAAGGCAAGGAATGCTATGTTACAAATCAAGAACTTATCCAAAAGCTACGGTGCGAAAAAGGCTGTAAGCAACCTTAGTTTTGTCGTGGAAGATGGCGACATAATGGGCTTCATCGGAAAGAATGGAGCTGGCAAAACCACAACATTGAAAGCCTGTTTAGGTATCATCGGCATTGACGAGGGAGAAATCCTTTTGGATGGAACTTCTGTCCTCAAAAAACCGATGGCTTGTAAGCGGAAGATGGCGTATGTGCCAGATAATCCCCAGCTTGACGAGTATATGACTGGATTGCAGTATCTCAATTTTATCTGTGACATTTACGAAGTACCGTCCAAGATGCGGAAACAAAACTTCGAGAAATTGGCCTCGGCTTTTCAGGTGGGGCCGCATTTGAATAACTTGATTTCCTCTTACTCCCACGGCATGAAACAGAAACTTGCGCTGATTGCCGCCTTTTCGCACACGCCTAAACTGCTGATATTGGATGAACCTTTCGTTGGATTAGACCCGGAGGCATTTGTGATCCTGAAAGAGCAGATGAAAGAACTCTGTGCAAGTGGAAATTCTGTTCTGTTTTCAAGCCATATTCTTGATGTGGTAGAAAAGGTGTGCAATAAAGTGTCCGTTATTAAGCATGGACAATTACTGTATTCCGGCAGAACGACAGAAATCGTTGGAACAAAGGGTTTAGAAGAAGTATTTATGGAGATGAATGGCGATGAAATTTCTGTTACCCCTACTAAGGAATAATATTTTGCAGCTATCTCATGCCAATCAGCTTCGATATGCAGATACAAAGAACCGCACAAAAACGATCACTTTGTATATGCTTATAGCAGCGATCCTAATGGGATTGCTTGCATACCTGATTTACTCCTTGAAAATCATTTATTCTATTGCGTGGTCGTTGGAGGAAGTAGTGACGGAACTTGTTATTCCTATGGTTCTGATCTGCGTGAGCCTTAATATTGCGATTAGTGTTTTTTGGGGAAGTGGCCTGCTCCTTAGCGATACTAATATTGACAGTATGCTTGCACTCCCAATTCCGCTGCGTACATTGATACTCTCCAAATTGACTGTCCTGTTTATGGTAGAAGTCGCCCTTACTGTGGCGCTGCTGCTTCCTATGATGGTGCTGTTTGGCCTGACCGCAGATATGGGATTTCCGTTTTATCTAATTGTGCTTGGAATAACAATCATCTTTCCTGTCATTCCCGGTCTTTTGGGAACAATGATCGGAACACAGATTTACCGCATCTTGAAAAGTTCCTCTGCTCGTATCGCCCGACTAAAGGCAGCGGCGGCTATTCTGGTTTTGTTTGCATTTATGATCTTTATGTTCTGCAAATTCCCTGATATAGCTGCCGGAAATTTTGGGGATGTTATTTCTACCTCGACTTTTACACTTTATGCAGACCAGTATATTCACCGATTGCTTAACGGGGACTATCTGTTGATAGGCTTATACTTCGGCGGGGTATTCCTTATAGGCGTTATTCTGCTCTATGGTCTAATCAAAATATTTCGTAACTGGTATAGCAATGATGCGATACAAGGCTCAAAAAGTCAGCCCGTCGATTGGAACAAACAAACCACGGAACAGCACAGCCCGGTATCTGCTCTTTTAGAAAGAGAGCGCACACGTTATTTTTCGCTTCCAGTATATCTAACCAATACTGCCTGCGGATTGCTTTTTGCTGCGGTCTTTGTTCTGCTGGTGGTTTTAATGTCGGATAAGATCACACCATACATTTATCAGTTGGCCGAATATTTTCAGGTGCCTTTTGCTGATTATGATGTGCTGTTCATATATGCTTTTTCTATCTTGACAACAATATCCTGCACAACCTATGTCAGTATTTCTATCGAGGGGAAACAGATTGAAATTCTGAAATCCTTACCCATTGCGGCAAAGTGCCTCTTTCGAGTAAAGCTGCTGCATCATCTCTCAATATCTGTACCGACCATTTTTGTTTTGAATACCATTATGGCATTATATTTGCAATGGCCTTTCCCTAAAGTTATGCTGGGGTATGCTTTTCCTTTGCTATGTTCGGTGCTGATCGGAATGATAGGCTACATCTTAAATCTCGTTTTCCCCAATTTTGAATGGGAGAATGTCACCCATATTATCAAGCAAAGTCTACCAGCGATATTGACAGCCTTGATTGGAGTTGTAGTTACCTGCGGAACGGCATATCTGTTGTTGAGATTTTTCCCAAACGCATTGTTTATGGGGAGCTGGATTGCCTGTGCAGCTAATCTTTTATTCATTTTAGTAATGGCGATATGGATTAACAACGAGGGAAAGCATTTATATCAAGGCTTTTAACCAAGGAGTATAATATGGTAGGTTTGTTGAGTGGGCTATTTAATGTCACTGTATGTGTCGTATTTCCGATAGCTATATTTCTAATCATTTTAACCAGATCAAAAAATGCAAAGACAGAACTGAAAGTGTTTCTTGTGGGTGTATGCACATATTTAGTTGCACAAATACTTTTCCGCCAACCCTTTCTCGCCTTATTACAAAGTATTGATTCATATAGGATTTTGATAACGACAAACCGAGTTGCCCATATCGCAATTTTAGCGGTCACGGCGGCGATTGCAGAAGAAATAGGACGATATATCGCATTTCGCTTTTTCGTAAAAGGTCAGTCAGCACAAAATACGCCATTATATTTCGGTTTAGGGCACGGAGGCATTGAGGCACTATCTGTTGGGGTTAATAGTGTAATATTGCTCGTATGTTCGCCTTACACCCTTATCAATATGGGATCAGATGTTGCTTTGGCAGGTATAGAACGGATTTCCACATTGCTTGCTCAAATTGCATTTTCCTATATTGTTTTTTGTAGTTACCAGAAAAAGACTTATCGCTATTTGATACTGGCAATTTGCCTTCATTCCATGTACGATTTTCCTCTTGTACTGCTTGATTATAGCGTTTCGCCGTTTATATTTGAAATCGGGCTTTTCCTTTTCTCTGCAATTTTATTACTTTTTACATTAAAAGGTGTTAGAGGTATCCACTCCAATGAAAAAAATAATTAGTCTTTTAGGTTGCTGCTTTATTGCAATCTCAACATTAACCGCTTGTGAAAACAACAATCTTCCAGCATGGGCTGATACAGATGTACTAACCCCAAAAGCACAGACAATGATTGATACGCTAAATGCTTTTGACTATGACGGCGTTGCTGAAATCTATAACAATCCAGCAGTAGACGCATCGACCTTTGAAGCAAGCGGTGAAATAATTGAAACCTATGGTACTTTTGAAAGCTATGGCAATGTATCGTATGTAGCTGACAAGACCGATGACGGGATCGAATTTGTACGAGTTATTCAAATTGCAAATTATGAAAAAGGAAAACTAACCTTTACGGCAAGTTTCTTTGAGGACGGTTCTGTGGCTGGGTTTAGGCTGGCTGATTGAAAAAGATATTATGTGATCTACTGTGATCTGCGCTACGGCTCTAAAATACGAGTACGAACACGCTCAACCGAACCTCAAGATCAGAGTGGGCCTTAATACTAGTTCAAACACATTCTTCAAGCGTGTAAGGTTGACTTGACATCAACCAAGCAAATGGTATAAGCGGTATTACTTCCGCTTTCGTTGGTTGTACTTATACTCGCACCGATGTATTTTGTCGAAACCATTTTTGCACTCATTCTTTTTCAATGGATAGCCTCTATAAAACTTTTCTTTGGGAAAGTGCATATTACGGGATTATTGCCTCTGTGATTGGAAGCGTGCTGGGATATGTTTGTACAATCTTCATTGAGGCGGCTACGAGCGATACCCTCCAGCTTGTTGCAATTCCTGTCATACCCATTCTTGAAGCAACCCTCTTGGCAGTAGGAGCCTGCTTGATGGCGACAGCAATTCCGCTGCGGAAAATTTCAAAAATGAGTATTGTGGATTCGATTGAAACGGTTGAGTAGAACACTATTTTTTGAACTGTCCGAACTTTCTAATATTTTGTGGACATTTAGGTTTTAGAATGACCTTATCAGTGAAAGCAGGTGGATAAAGGAGCTTTTGTCTATTTGCTGTGCTGATTCTGGTACAGTTGGCGGCCACTGGCACAACAGTTTTCCGCATTTACCCCAAGCAAAGGAGGCGAACAATATGGGCAAAATTTTAATATTATCCGTCACTGACCACGAAGAACATATACTCAATAAAATTATGGAAACTATCGCAAACGAGCCGAAGCTTAACCATATTGCGCCTCCTCTCCCTTGCAACATTCTTTCTTTTAAAAATCTGGAAATCCGGCTGAAGGAGCAGACAGTATCCTGCAGAGATCAACTTGTCACTTTGACTCACCATGAGTTTGCTGTCCTTACATATCTGGCTCGTCATCCCGGCTGGGTATTCTCAGCCAGCCAGATTTATGAGGCCGTATGGGATAGAGACGGTGAACACTGCGGTACCGCTGTTGCCAGCGTCATCGGTCAAATCCGGCGCAAGTTGACGCCAGATACACCAAAGGGTGGCTATATCCGCACCGTACCGGGCAGTGGATATAAATTTGAATCCGTGATATAGGAAACGCCGGACATATGCCGCTTGGCTCTGTCCGGCGCTTCGTTTTATATAAAACAAGGCTACAAGTATTACTTCCTTGCGTTGATTGAGCGAAGAAATTATAATTGAGGAATCACAGAAATCCACATAATTTATATTCTATGAAAAAACAAGTAGGAAAAATGGGGTGTTACCTCAAGGCAGACCAATTATTTGTGTACCGGTGGGCGTATCCCCGGTGCTGTGAAGATGGCTACCATTTGGCTGATTCCCAA